>Ga0247841_10004552_pt1 | contig 23634 bp, 18 predicted proteins | sample LaCruzMarch2015__2_FD_192410 | JGI IMG/M metagenome (GOLD analysis project Ga0247841, IMG submission 192410) | Freshwater microbial communities from meromictic Lake La Cruz, Castile-La Mancha, Spain - LaCruzMarch2015_18m | ecosystem: Environmental > Aquatic > Freshwater > Lake | place: Spain... | reverse complement strand
GATTATGTTCTTCGTACATTTTCAATTTAAAACCAGGAGTTAAAGTTCAAGTATCAGGCCCATTTGGAGAATTTTTCCCCATCCTAAATTCGAAAAAAGAAATGCTTTATGTAGGTGGTGGAGCAGGTATGGCGCCACTTCGTTCGCACGTATTGCATCTATTAAACACACTGAAAATTACTGACCGTAAAATATCTTACTGGTATGGAGCTCGTTCGAAAAAAGAAATTTTCTACGAACAGGATTTCCGTAAACTTGAAGCTGAATTCCCTAATTTCACATTTAATATTGCCTTGAGTGAACCACAGCCCGAAGACAACTGGACAGGTATGGTTGGTTTTATTCACCAAGTTATACACGACGAATATTTAAGTAAACACGATGCCCCAGAAGATATTGAATACTACATGTGTGGTCCCGGCCCAATGGCAAAAGCGGTAGAAAAAATGCTTTGGGATTTAGGTGTTCCACGCGAGAATTTAATGTTCGACGATTTTGGAGCATAAGTATCAAGAGATTTTTTTGAACGCGAATAAACGCAAATTTACACAAATAAGATAACTTCAAAATTTGCGTAAATTTGCGTTTTATTTTTACGATACCTCACATTATGAAATTAATAATCAAATGTGAGTGATTGTAATTTAATATTGTTATTTTTGCAATGAAAATTCATTAAAATCGAATTTATTATGAAAGAATACTCAATTGACGAATTGCTACACAAAGCAGCATCGTATTGCTCTATTTCAGAACATTGTATATCGGATGTTGAACTTAAATTGAAAGCATGGGGAGTTGCATCAGATAAATCGGACAAAATAATTGACAAATTAATAGAACAGGATTTTATCAATGAAAAACGCTTTTGTGTGGCTTTTGTGAAAGATAAATTCCGTTTTAACAAATGGGGCAAAATCAAAATTTCGTTTGCACTAAAACAAAAAGGATTAGAAAACAGCCTGATAACAAACGCTCTAAACACCATCGACGAGGGCGAATACCAAGAAATGCTTGCCGTATTATTAAAAGCAAAACTCAACACCATAAAATGGGAATTCGAATACGAAAAAATGGGCAAACTGTTTCAATTTGCCCAAAGTCGTGGTTTCGAAAGTGCTGTGATTGATAAAGTGGTACGAAGTCTATAATTCAAAATAACGGCCCCTAACCCCTAAAGGGGAATAGAAAATACTATAAACTATTAACTGCAAACTATAAACTTCTTCTTTTAAGGTTTTTCGGTAATACTTCCATAACGGTGATATTCGAATGTTACACTTTGCTCTTTGAGGTAATTCAACAACTCAATCCTTCCCTCTAACAGTGGTGGCTGCATGGCAATATATTTACCCAAGCGAGCAGCTTCGTTGTAAACAGCTGTCGACAAAGTAGATGTACAAGTTCTTATTCGTTCAAAACCATTCATAGAAGCTATAAATTCACTGTCGGATTGAATTATTACAGTTTCGGAAGGAACTTGCGTTTTTACTAAATTAATTTTAATATCGTCTTTAGTTAAACTAACAATCAGAGGCGTTTTCGCTATTTTCGCCGCTGACAATACCATTAAAACATCCGATAAGCTATCGCTTTCGTAAATTCTAAAAAGCATATTTTTCAAAGGCAAATAACGAAATATATTTTGCTCACCCAACAGGTCGTGAATGTCTCTCTCAACCGAAAATTCGGTAGTATAATTTCTCAAATAACATGCAACTGCCACTTCGTATTTCACTTTTTCGTCGCCACGCAAAATTGCCGCAGCAGTTTTGAATTCGCCTAATTCGAGAATCGTATTTATAGTGCCACTAATTAATTTATTTGTAATATTCACAAAGCAACTTACATAGTTCGGTCCGCCCGCTTTAATGCCACCACCAAATGCCGACCGTTTCATGCCCCCAAATGGCTGCCTGCTTACAATTGCGCCGGTTATACCACGATTAATATATAAATTTCCGGCTTCAATTTTTGCTTTCCAAAGCTCACGTTCACGCTCATCGAGTGTTTGTAAACCAGCAGTTAAACCAAATTCCGAACTGTTTGCCAATTCAATAGCATGTTCGAAATTTTCGGCACAAACAACTGATAACATGGGTCCAAATAATTCGTTCACAAACGAATAGCTTCCAGGTGTTACACCCCATTTTACACAGGGTTTAAGCATAAAGTTGGCTTTATCCACAAATTCAGGTTTAACCAACCACCACTCGCCTTGTTCAAGATGCGAAATAGCATGAAGTAATTTATCGTTCGAATTGGTAATCATGGGTCCAACATAGTTTGCACCATCCCAAGCACTTCCGGTATGCAAACTCGATACAGCATCAATCAACTTTTTCTTAAAATCAGCATCATTATATACTTCTTTTTCGAGAATAAGTAGCGAACAGGCCGAACACTTCTGACCTGCATTGCTGAAAGCCGAAGTTACAATATTCTGAATAGCATGGTCGCGGTCGGCAGCAGCACTCACTATTATGGCATTTTTTCCACCCGTTTCGGCCGAAAGCGGACAGGTAGGATTGTTTTCGAGCAGTCGGAAAGCGGTGTCGGTGCCACCTGTTAAAATAATGTGCCGAATGGAAGGATGCGCAGTGAGGTAAGTCAAAGGCTCACGACCGTTCGTGCAAACCACTTGTAAAGCATCTTTCGGAACGCCGGCTTCCCAAAAACACTGCGCAAACTCCCATGCCACAGGCAATGCAACTGTAGCGGGTTTAAAAATTACGGTATTTCCACCGGCCAATGCTGCAGCCACTCCTCCTACCGGAATTGCGAGTGGAAAGTTCCAGGGTGGAATTACCAATACAATACCTTTTGGCGTTATCTCAACTGTTTTGGATGCTATAAATTTTTCCATCGAAATAGGATAATAACGACAAAAATCAATAGCTTCAGACACTTCGACATCGCCTTCGGCAAAAGTTTTGCCAGTAACTACCGCCATGCAACCTATCATATCTCCACGCCGAGCAGACAACAAATTAGCCGTTTGAAATAAAATCTGTTTACGATATTCCAATGTAGATTTTCGCCATTTCGAAGTATCATTTTCGGCAACTTCGATTATTTGTTTCATAAGATTTAAATCCGATAAATTTGCTGTGTAAACACAAACCTTCTCTTCGGAATTATGATCAAAAAAATGTGTTTTATTTTCAGTTTCGAACTCATTATTACCAATTTGTACTGGAATAAATTTCGGTGCGTCAGTAGGTGCTTTTTTCCAACGATTGCGAATATCATTTGACCAAAGTCGGTTTTTACTTAAATCGAAATTGGTATCGGGTTCATTTGAAAATGTAATATAAGACGCCGCATGCGACGTTTCTACGAAATTACGATCCTGTATTCGATTTGGTTTAGCTACCAGTTTATCTTTCAGAATAAAAGCTTCCTGGAACTGATTTTTCAAAAAATTCCATTGTTTACTATCCACTTTCAAGTTGAACGAATAACTCAAAAAATTATCCACACCAGTATTTTCATCCAAACGACGTACAAGATACGATACAGCATTAAGGAAGCTTTCGTCCTTAACCACAGGCGTATAAAGTATAATTTGATTGCCTAACTGACGCATAACGCGGGGCAAATGATTAGCCATTCCCTCTAACATTTCGAAAGTTACATACCCATCGCTCTTGTTTTGCTTTGCCAGCAAATAAGCATAACCAATACTAAAAAAGTTATGAGAAGCCACACCCACATGCAACGCACGGGCATTTTCGGGCAATAACGCTCTGTCGAGAATGTGTAAGTAATTAGCATCCACCTTTATTTTGCTATCGAGAATAGGATTCTCCCAGCCTTTGAGCGACGATACAATACTTTCCATTTGGAGATTTGCACCTTTTACCAAGCGCATTTTGAGTGGCGCACCCCCTTCGGCAAATCGTTTGGTAGCAAAATCTAACAATTCTGTTTGCAAATTCCAAGCATCGGGCAAATAAGCCTGAATGACAATACCTGCCGTAAAATTTTTAAATTGAGGGTAAGTCAAAACCGTTTTGAATACATCGAGCGTCAATTCAGCATCTTTGTATTCTTCCATATCGAGGTTTACAAATTTGGCGTGCTTTTCACCCTTATTATTCACAAAAGGAAAGTCTATTGCTTGTTGATAAATGCGTGCTAAGCGTTCGCACAAATCCAATTTATTGCGGTCGTAATTTAAAGCACTAATTTGAGCATAAATGCCCGAAATTTTAATCGAGATGTAATTAATACGCGGATCTTTGAGTGCATCTAAGTAATGTTCGAATCGCTTATTTGCTTCGCCATCGCCGAGCACAACTTCGCCCAACAGGTTCACATTCTGACCTATGTTTTGTTCGTAACGAGCATTCAAATGACGGTTGAGTAACGAAGGCTTTTCGTTGATAATAACCTTAGCAGTATCGGATCGTAGTCGTTTTTTAAAAATTGGTACAGCAATAAAATCAAACCAATAACCAAAAGTGCTAAAAAGTTTGAGCATATAGGCATCCGACGAACTAAAAAACTCTGGCACACCATATTTATCAATCAATAATTTCATACGCAATGCCAAACGCTTATTGCTATGTATTTGCGACGATTCGTCTAACATTTTCGACAACAAGGTTTTATCATTCGGATTTTGAATCAGAATAGCATATTTTTTTTGCTCTTTCAGCTCTTCAACTGTAATTTCCTTTTCCGATTTTTCGAGAAACTGTTTTCCCCATTCAACTACCTCAGCAGCAGATATTTTAGATTCCATAACGCTATTTTTAAATTTTGGGGCGAAAGATACGTGTTTTTTCTTAAATTTCTGTATTTTTATAGAAAAAATCAACAAAAAAAAGAGTCATCTCCTTTCGGAAATAACTCTTTTTTTGTTTTGTGCGCAGAATGGGATTCGAACCCACACACCGTAACCGGCACTACCCCCTCAAAGTAGCATGTCTACCAATTTCACCATCTGCGCAATACAATTATCAATGTATTAATTCCCTATTTATCAATTTCCAATAATTATTTATTATAATTGAAAATTGAGGAATTGAAAATTTAATTTTATCAAGTACCCAAAAGGGGACTCGAACCCCTACAGCCTTACGACCACTAGTCCCTGAAACTAGCGTGTCTACCAATTCCACCATTTGGGCAAAGATTTCGCAATAAATTAGAGAGAAAAAAAGCGAAACACGCCGTTCCGCTTAGCATTTATGAAGTGCAAGATTTACAAGTGATCGATGAACGGGAACCGAACCCGCAGCCCCAATTTTGGTAAAGTCATTCACTACCATCCCAATAGCTTTCGGGAGAGCTATTTTCGCAACAAAAAGAAAGCCATCATCACAATACTACGTTTATGCTAGAATGCTTTTTGATTTGAGGTGCAAAGATACTTTTTTTCTGAGAAACAAGCAATATCTAATAAGAAAAAACTTAATTTTTTTACAAAAAAAAGAAATGTACGGATTATCAATAATAAGGATTATATAAGAAAGAGGTTTTTAAATTACTTAATTTTGCTTTACCAAATTAAATTTTAATCAATTTTTTTGGGCAAAATAGTTTTATGCACGTTTCATTTTTAAATGTGTAATAAATTCGATATATTTGTCCCCGAAAATTAAATCTATAAAAAAATCAATATTATGATACAGGAAAATTTTATTCGTCTTTTTGAAGATTCGTTCCGTAAAAACTGGGATTTGCCGGCTTACAGTAATTATGGCGAAGATCTTACACTTACTTATGCTGATTTAGCTAAAAGAGTTGCGCGTATGCATATTTTGTTTGAGCAATTTAAGCTTTCTCCTAACGATAAAGTGGCTCTAATTGGTCGTAATAGTGCCAACTGGGCCATCACTTATATTTCAGTAGTAACTTATGGTGCCATTGTTGTTCCAATTTTGCAGGATTTTAATCCCAACGATATCCATCATATTTCTAATCATTCCGAATCGAAATTACTATTTACAACCGATAATATTTGGGAATCGCTGGAGGAAGAAAAACTTACAAGTGTGAAAGCTGTATTCTCTTTAACCAACTTCAATTGCATAACCCTCCTCAATAAAGAACCCAAACCGGAACTTGCCGAAAACGAGGTGCACGAACAGTTGGTATTGAAATATTTGCAGCCCGATTATATCAATAGCTTGTTTCATGCTAAATTTCCACACGGCTTTCACCGCGACCATGTGCGCTACATCGATAAGCCCAATACCGAAATTGTATCAATTAACTACACTTCGGGGACTACCGGTTTTAGTAAAGGCGTTATGACTACTGGTAATGCTTTGGCAGGAAATATTACATTTGCAGTAGGCACAGGTTTGATAGCGCCACTTTACCGAATCATTTCATTTTTACCCTTGGCACATGCTTATGGCTGTTCGTTCGATTTTTTAGCAAGTACCTGTGCCGGATGCCACATTCATTTTGTAGGTAAAATACCAACTCCAAAGATTTTATTAGCTGCTTTTGCCGAAATTAAACCCAATATAATTTTCTTAGTTCCACTTATTGTCGAAAAAATTTACCGCAAGCAAATTCAGCCACTTTTGGCAAAACCAACCATGCGTTGGGTGTTGAGTATTCCGTTTTTGGATACAACCATACTTTCGCAAATACGCAAAAAACTGGTAGATGCTTTTGGTGGCGAGTTTTATGAGATTATTATTGGTGGCGCACCGCTTAATGCAGAAGTAGAAGCTTTTTTTACCAAAATAAAATTTCCATTCTCAATTGGATATGGAATGACCGAATGCGCACCGCTAATAAGTTATGCCGACCACAAAGAGTTTGCACCCAAATCGGCCGGGCGAATTCTGGATACCATGAAGGTAAAAATTGAAGACCCAAATCCCGAAACAGGCACCGGCGAAATTTGTGTGCGTGGCGAACATGTAATGGTTGGATATTATAAAAATGATGAAGCCACTGTGGCCATGATCGACAGCGAAGGTTGGTTACATACCGGCGATTTAGGTACGGTTGACGATAGTGGAAATATTTTTATACGTGGACGAAGCAAAACGATGATATTGGGAGCAAGCGGACAAAATATTTATCCTGAAGAGATTGAAGCTAAATTGAATAACATGCCATTTGTAATGGAAAGCTTAGTGATTGAAAGTAACGGAAAGTTAATTGCATTGGTATGTCCCGATTATGAATCGGTTGATTTTGAGAAAATTGATCAAAAAATGCTCGAAGAGTTGATGGAAGAGAACCGAAAAGCGCTTAATTCTGTTGTGGCTTCCTTCGAAACTATCTCAAAAATTCAGCTTTTCCCTCACGAATTCGAAAAAACACCTAAAAAGAGCATCAAACGTTATTTATATTCGGCAGGCTTTCAGGCAAATAACTAGCTGAATATAAGACAATTAATTAATGGATAAATTTTTAACATAAATATTTTCAAAAATATTTCATTTAAATGATACAACCTATTAATAAATGCTGTAATTTTGCCGCGATTTTGAATTGCAAAACAAATAAAGTTAAATTTTAAACGTTTAAAAAGATGAAAAAAGTATTTTTATTCTTTGTTGTAGCTATCGCTATTGCTTCTTGTGCTCCTAAAGCTGCTGAAGAAGCTCCTGCAACTGATTCTGTAGCTGTTGACACTGTTGCTGTAGTTGATACAGTTGCTGTTGATACAACTGTAGTTGATTCAGTAAAATAATCAGGCTAATTGCTACAAATGCTCAGGCATTAAAAAGTCCGCTAATGTGAATTAGCGGACTTTATTTATTTGTATGGGTTTGTTAACTTTTAAGCCGCAAGTGAACGTAAGGCTTCAAAAACCAATATTGCAGGCCATACTAATGCTTTGAGAAATCCTAAAACTCCGGTCCAAAACGTGGTGGCTTTAGCAATAAAATAGATAGCAGCACCAATAACTCCAAAGCCGTATACAGCACCACCGGAAGCATTTGCTGAATGATTATTATTGCAACATTTATTATCTTCACTCATAATATTTTATTTTTCAGTTTTCGACGACGAGCCCGATGGTTTTGCAATATTTTCGCGCATGGAAGTATCCGCTTCAATATTTTTCATTTTGTAATAATCCATAATTCCCAAATTTCCTGAACGGAAAGCTTCGGCCATTGCTTTGGGTACTTCGGCTTCGGCTTCTATAACCTTCGCACGCATTTCCTGCGATTTGGCTTTCATTTCTTGTTCGAGCGAAACTGCCATTGCTCGACGTTCCTCGGCTTTTGCTTGTGCAATGTTTTTATCGGCTTCGGCTTGATCCATTTGCAGCTGTGCACCAATATTCTTACCAATATCAATGTCGGCAATATCAATGGAAAGAATTTCGAAAGCTGTTCCGGCATCCAAGCCTTTTTTCAACACCAATTTCGATATTGAATCCGGATTTTCGAGTACACTTTTGTGCGATTGTGAAGAACCGATTGACGATACAATTCCTTCGCCTACACGGGCAAGAATAGTCTCTTCGCCAGCTCCACCCACTAATTGTTTAATATTGGCACGAACTGTAACACGCGCTTTGGCAATAAGCTGAATACCGTCTTTAGCCACAGCAGCTACGGGTGGTGTGTCAATCACCTTCGGATTTACCGACATTTGCACAGCCTGAAATACATCCCGACCAGCAAGGTCGATAGCAGTAGCCATTTTAAATGTGAGGTCGATGTTTGCTTTCGAAGCCGAAACCAACGCATGTACCACACGCTCGATATGTCCGCCGGCAAGGTAATGTGCTTCCAGACCATCGCGCTGAACTTCTTTAATGTCAGCTTTGTGAGCTTCAATCATACAGGCCACAATGGTGTGAGGCGGTACTTTTCGAATACGCATCAAAAAAAGCTGAATGAGCGAAATGTTCACGCCTGATACTTTGGCCGAAATCCAAAGCAAAAACGGAACATAGTAAAAGAAAAGCAGCAACAGAATGCCCAGTACTGCTAAACCAATAATTTCAATTCCAATCATAATTCTTAAATTTTAATGATAAATGGTTAGTGATTAATAATAAATGGTTAATTATATATGATAAATGATTAGTGATAAATGATTAGCGATTAATGATAAAGACTTTATAAACTTTATAACTCTACAACTTTATAACTTTATATTCGTTCTACTAATACATTCGTATTCAGCACTTCAACAACTCTAATTGGGCTTCCTTCGTCCACAAAATCGTCATTAGTTTTAGCTTCTATTACGAATCCGTTTACCTTCACTTTGCCCATAGGGGCTAATCGAGAAATAGTTGTTCCAGTATCACCAATGTTAACTTTTACATTGGCTAAAGGGTCGTTTTTACCATCAATTTCGGCTTTTAACGACATTTTATCGAGCGTTTTCGATTTTAGAAAAATCCAAACTGCAATACCAGATAATACAATACCGCCTAAAAGTGTTAAGTGACCAGCTGTAGGGCCAATTTTTGCGTAAGCATAATAGACAGAACTACCCATAAGTAATGTGCCCGCTATACCTGCTAACGATAGCCCCGGAATTAAAAACAATTCGATAAGCAGAAAAATGATACCGGCCAAAAGCAATACTAAAACAATAGTAATTTCCATAATCCGATTATTTTTTTTGTAAAAATACAAAATATTTTTATAACAAAATCATTTGTTGTTCAGAAAAAGTATTTCCTTATTAATGGCTTCTTTTTTCTTATTTATAATTTCCTTTGTAAGCTGAAAAACTGCTGGTTCGAGAATTTGTATTTGCTCTGCCAGTTTTAATTTTTCGGACTTTGATGATGCATTTTCATAGTCGATACGTGCTATTGATAATGATTCCTGTAATTTTAGCAACTCATTAGTCATTAAAATAGTTTCGTTATACAACTGCAATGCTTTTGTTTGCTGAAACTGATCGGGACTACTGTAGACAATACTGTCGTTTATATAGATAAATTTCTCTGTCTTAACATTTTCTATTGATGGCTTATTGGCAAAAATTGATGTAGTTCGGTTTTTTTTGCTTGTTTTATAGTACCTTAACTGAGCAACTCTTCTCAGCATCAAAGAGTCATCTGTTTTATAATACACTTTCGGGTCGTTGTAGTCAAATTTATAAATAGCCACTTTACCAGTTGTTTGGTTGCGGTCGGTAGCAAACCAACCTGTTTTGTGTAGCTCATCTATCACCAACATATAATCATTCGAAGGGGAATTAAATGGAAAGCCTACATTTTCGGGTGTTAGAAAATCTTTTGTAGACGATGTATATTTCGTTAAAAAAATATCGTAACCGCCCAGCGAATTTTCACCGTCAGAGGCAAAAAACAAACTAATGCCATCTAACAATAGAAAAGGATAGTTTTCGTTGGCTTTTGTGTTAATGACGGAGGAAGCCGATACAGCTGGCGACCACTTGTCGAGTAATTTGTAAGAAGTAAGAATATTCATATTCCCTTTAACGGAATCCGAAAGGTATTGACGATCACCACGTTGAGTAGTAAATAAGATTTGATCTTGTGTTGATTTATTGTTTAAACGAATACGTTGCTGCGAAAGTGAGCCTAACTCTGTACTCAAACCGTAGTATCGCAAAAAATCGCTTTTACTCACTATACTACTGTCCATTATGGATATATTTTCAACACGGTTAAGCAGTTTAGCTCCTAACTCCGATTTTTTAATCGATTGTTCAATTTCGGCTATTTTTTTATCATCGGGTTCGAGATCTGAAAGGTAATTTTGATAAGCCGCAACTGATTGCTCAAATTGATAGGTTGTAAAGTAAAGTTCGCCCAAATACAAATCTTTAATCGGGTAGCGTGAGCCTGCCAATTCGAAATGTTGAATAGCAGTTTCGTAGTTTTTTAATTCGTAATTACATCGAGCATATCTATAATTATTTAATGCATCATTTGGCTTTCGTTTTAATAATGCTTCATACAACACTTTTGCTTTAGCGTATTGTTTGTTGTTGAATAAAGCTTCGGCTTGAGACGCTGATTGAGCCATCAAAAATAAACTATAAATCAATAGAATTGTAATGAATAAAAATCTCATGTATTTATATTATCTATTTAATTATTAGTTGTTTAATCTTATTTTTTGAGTTCTGAAGAACAAATTCCAACAGCCATTCAAAAATATTATTTGTCCATCGTTGCGGATGGGTTGTAATCATAATTTTATCAGGCAAACTGCCAATTTTTGCTGCATTTATTAGTTTTCTGGTTGAATGATACGATTGCTTAAATGATGAGTTTACCTTATCGCGTACACTGAATTTTTCGCCATCCCAGCATCGTCCGGTATCAGTTAAATAGAAAACATTATTAAAATCAATGTCAAAATAGGGTTCTCCAATAATGCCAAAATCGGAATAGTTGTAAAATTTCCATATAGTTCGATTATCGTATTTTGAGGTAGGACTGCCGTGCATACAAATTGTTTTTACGGGATAAAATTTGCGGAAATGAGTTAATTTTGCGACAAAATGATCTATTGCAACTGAAGTATTTCCTTTAAATAAAGATAAATCTTCGTAATGATACCCTATTTCGTGTCCCAAAGCAACTATAGCTTTTATTTTGTCGGGTTGGTCGCTTTGTGGCACTACCCTAAAATAGTAGCTTGCTTTTATTCCCAAAGCCCCTTCCACCTTGGCAGTTGCCAGCGAGTGCCCTGCTCGTAAATCCACATCATGCCGCAGTATAACGAATTTACCTAAAGCTTTTTTTGCGCAATATTCTTCGAAGGTAAAAAACGAATATCCGTTTTCTTTTAAAGCTTCGAGTAGCTTTTTGTATATATTCAGTGTAAAATCCATCTTTTCATTTACAATTTTTACATTTACTATTTACTATTTATTGACACGAGAGCAGCAACAATCCGCTCAGCTGTTCCGCCATCCCAAAATTTGGGTGTTTTGCCATGCTTGCCTTTTCCGGCAATAATTAAATCAACTTCGTCAACAATTTCCTCCAACTTTATCAGTTTATTACTACCTTCCCAAACTGTTACAGGGCGTTCGGTGTTGGGGCGTACTGTGAGGCATGGAATGTTCAAATAAGTAGTTTCCTCTTGAATGCCTCCTGAGTCGGTAAGGGCAAACATAGAGCGACTTACCAAATGTATAAACTGCATATAACCCAGTGGTTCGATAAAATAAAGCTGTTTGTAATTGTCGATAAACTCTTGCAAACCAAAAAGTTGAATATTTTTATAGGTTCGTGGATGTACAGGGAAAACCAACGGCACTTTTACAGATATTTCGCCCCAAAGTTTTACTAATTTCGTCAGACTTTCTTTGTCGTCCACATTTCCTGGACGATGAAAAGTCATAACACCATATTTTCCTGTTAAGAATTCTGTGCCTATTTCAATGTTTGTATCACGGTTTAAAAGTTTAAAATTTAACTCCGTAGCTTGTGCTTTTTCCAAATTAGCAACCAATGAATCAATCATGAGATTCCCCAACATGTGAATTTTCTCAGTTGGAATATTCTCTTTGAGCAGGTTTTCGTCGGCATCTACGCTTGTAGTAATAAAAACATCGCTTATAGCGTCAGTTACCAAACGGTTAATTTCTTCGGGCATGGTTCGGTCGTTACTCCGCAATCCGGCTTCGTAATGAATGGTTTTGATACCCATTTTGGATGCAACCAAAGTACATGCAGCTGTACTATTCACGTCGCCTACCACAAGCACGGCATCCGGTTTTTCGTCCATACACACTTTTTCAAAGCCTTCCATAATGCGTGCTGTTTGCACAGCATGACTTGCCGAACCCACTTCGAGGTTTATATCGGGCGCAGGAATATTCAATTCCTCAAAAAATTGCCCCGACATTTTTACATCGTAATGCTGCCCGGTATGTACCAACACAGCTTGTATGGTTTTATGCCCTTTTAATGCGTGCATTAATGGTGCAATTTTCATAAAATTTGGCCGTGCTCCGGCTACGAGAATGAGTTTCATTTGTATTGTTGTTTGAGATGCAATGCAACTGTACTATTTAATTTTATTTCTTGAATTGTAACCACCGTTACAGTAACCGCTGTTACAATTGGTGGTGTTTATCTAAATTTATATTGATAATCAGGATTTTTACGCATTATTTTGGCGCTTTCAGGGTAATTTTCGATAAACCAAGTTTGAAATTGTGCATAATCAATTTTTTCTGAAAGCATTTTTTGCCTACGTGTTAAAAAAATTTCTTTTCGATTCTTAGTTTTAATCAATTCTTTTATCGAGTTATACATTCCATTAACATCGGATGTTTTATGACCGTAACCTAATTTGTATTTATTTTCAAGTTCATTTAAATATTCTAATCTTCCAACAAAATCGTTAAAGCGAACAAAGGGAGTTCCAAGAACTCCAGCTTCAGCAGCCATAGTCTGACTATCACCAATATACACATCGGCAAAAGCCATTACATGATGCATGTCTAATGGGTTGATTTTGATGCGATATTGTTCAAATTCAGGTAGTATTTCACGTTCTGCAGTGATAATAATTTGCCCGTGAGGTTTAAGAATTTCAATAATTTTGGCAGCAATATCATTTGTAATTCCACTAATACCAGTATCGTGATGGGCTGTTAATTTTGCAAATCTTATTACAAAATAATTTTCATCAGGATTAAAATATCTTTTTACAACATTTTTATCAGGTGTAAACTGATTAGGGTGTAGATATGCTAATTCGTGGTAGCTGTTAAACCCAATTTTTTTGTTTTCCCATTTCCAAGCGCTTGTAACTTCGGGGCAAACTATATGTGTATAAAATGGAAAGGAAGTGATAGCATACAATTTTATTGCCTCGGCATCATCTTCATTAAATTCGAAAGAAGGAATTCCTTTTAGGGTGCCTACACGGGCTAAAGTGCCATCGGAACCTAACAACAAATCTGGTTTGTGTTTATTTACAATTCTTAAAATTTCAATATCTTTTTCAATTAGAGCAAGTCCTAATCCCAATAAACCAAAACGCTTAGGTCTGTTTTTTATTTTAATAAAATCGAGTTTATAATCTATGCACAATTGCTCCAACACATCTTTGGGGCGGATAACTGCAATAATTGTATGTCCTTTTTTCTCAAGTTCTTTCATCGAAAATTTAAACATGTGGAAATGTGCAGGGTGACTTATTAAATATAAATATTTCATTTTATCTGTTTATTCGGATTTGTAGTTTGTTAAAATATCGGCTAATAATTTTGTCTTATTTGCTGGATATTTATAATGTGTTGGTAATGTAACTAAATTTTTAATTAATTGTTCATAGTTTGGGCATTCACCAGCGGTGTAACCAAAATAATCTATAACGATACGGGTTTTAACAAAATGCTTTCCTATTTCAATGCCCTTTTCAGAGCAAATTTGCATTAATACATCTGGTTTTTTAACTTGAATAGGTAAAATGAAAAAGTTTGAATTCTTTATCTTATCACTTAAAGTAAATTCTTGGTTGTTTTGTTCAATCGACTTCAACAATAATTTCCCATTTTTCTTTTGTTTTAGTAGGCTTTGTGATATTTGACGAAGCTGATTAAATAAAATCGCTTTATTTGGCTTGTAATGATTGATTTTAATAGTTTTATTTGATGGCAATATGTACGATAGTTTTAAATTATCATTTTTTTTGATTTTTGATGTGAAAATCGTATAAATTAAGCTTGTATTAAGAATTGGAAAAATTAAGCTTTTAATGACGTTAATTACTTGCGATATAAATGCTGTAGTTTGTACTAAATTTTGGTAAATTCGAATGTATTTATCAGATTTTGATTTATTTATACAAATGAAACCACCAGAAACTGCTGTTGGAAATTTCCCAAAACCATAAGAAAAGATTGAAAAATCGCCATCAGTACCAACAACTTTACCCGATGAACTTTCGGACAGAAAGCCATGAGCGCAATCTTCAATTAAAACTTTTTCTTTAAGTAACTCTTTTAATTTTAATGCTTCAGCATTTATCCCAAATGTATGTGTAACGATAAGCACATCAATTTCATCAATTTTTTTTTCCAGAATATCGGCTGAAATTACATAATTATTTGAAATATCTATAAATACTGGTTTGCAATTAGCTAAATAAATAGCTTCGATCACTGTAGGGCAAGTTAAGGGTTGAATTCCAACTCTGGCATTTGGTATTCCAATATTTTCCAAAATGAAACGAAGTCCATTTCGTGCTTTATCAAAAAACAGCAAATCGTAATCGTAATACAAATCACGTAAAAAAGCGATTTCTTGCTCCGATTTAAAAAAAGAACTAAATAAAGCAAGATAATCGGACGTGTCAAGTTTGTAATTTATTCGAGGTTGCAACATCATTTCTTTCGTTTTCTTAAAAATTCGACTGCTTTTTTTCCAATCTTAAACATCAGCGGTTGATTAATATGTAAAAATCGACCATGTTGCACCAATTCGCCACCAAATTTTGATTTAAACTCACGCACTCCGTATCCTTCGTCGGGTTTACCAGCTCCCATCATATCGAAATAGGCAAAACGATTTTCGGCGGCAAATTCAATGGCAGCCCAAGTTGCTAAAGTGGATGGGAAAATGTTTTTGTATTTTCCATCTTTGCCACACACAAACCATTCGTATAGAATTTTATTGGGCATTTCAACGCATAAACTTCCGCCAATTAATTCGTTATTCAAATGAATAGCAAATAGATGGCATTCGGGAAGTAGTATTATTTTACTGAAAAATTCGATTGGAAAAAGTGGCGTTTTAATTTTTGTTTTGTACAAGTCGTTCAACAGCTCAAAATAAGCTGATACATCAGCCTCGTTTTTAGTATCTGTAATAGTTGCACCTTCTTTTTTCGATAATTTTAGGTCTCTCCGTTTTGTGCTACTTAGGTTTTTTAATGCTGTTTCGACATTTGTTGTTTCTACATGAAAATTCAGATGTTCTTTGTATTCAAAACCAACTTTATTTAAAACCGATTTATACTTACTGTAGTCAAAATAATTTCGAAATTCAGTGTATATTGCTTTGTTTTTGAGTTGATTGTTTGTTTCATTTAACATTAAGAAAATTGCCTGCTCTGTAGCTTCTGGATGAATTAGAACTCCTCCAGGCACAATGGCTCTACGACTAAAAAATTGCTTTAATACATTTCCATCGGCAATAATATAGCCACATACTAAGGCAACTAACTTTTCATTTTCTTCAACTCCAAACACAAAAGGCTCTAAAAATGATAGATTAACATAAAAATCGTAACACGCTTTGGTTTGAAAAAATGAAGCAAAAGGAGACTCATTAATAAGTTGTTGCCATTTAAGTGGGGATATTTCGTTTTTTTTTAGGAGCTTCATTTTAGTGGCTTTTATTATTTTTTTTTGCTTCTTGAAAGTGTTTTATATCCTTTTTTTAACATTAAGTAGGTGCTATTTTTCTGAGGTAGAATAATTTTTATTAAACTTTTAAACCAATTAATAATATTATCAAAATACAAATAATAAGTACTATAATTAGCTACATTTATATGTGTTATTTCGTTTATTACCTCCGTAATTTTTAAGGATAATTCGTAATAAACTTTTGATGTAAAGTGGTTTATATTATTGGTAAAATCATTTTGAGACTTAACAATATCATTTAAATCTATTAGTTTTATACGATTATTCGTGTTTGCAAATTGCCTTAATGCCATATTTAACTCTTTATGTGAGATATGACGATCTTTGTAATCATATTCCATCTGTTTTTCGCACGGAAATTCAACGCCAAGAATTAAACAAATTTGTGTTTTAGAGTCGATATTATCTAATATATAATTTAATCTATCAATATAATCATTTGGATTTGTTTTACCAATAAATTCATATTCAAGACTGAAGAATTTAAAAAAATCTTCTGTAAAATTATTATTTGCAGTAAACAATTTTTTATTTATATAATCATTCCAATAGGCTGATTCTGTTAATGGACTTAAATATGAGCCAAATGCAACTTTTAAATCAGTTCCCTTTTTACGATAAACTCCAAAATTAGCTTCGATTAAAGTGCTTAGAAAAATAATATCATATTTTGAAGTAAAAGTTGTACCATTAAACATTTTACGGTCTACAAAAATACATTCTTTAGCCAAAATGTCTTTTTCATTATCGGAATAGCGTTTTAATCCAACAATATGAACCGAATGATTGTGTGCTTCTATTGTATTGTCTTTGTCTTCGTTGACGTAGGTAAATTCATATACAAAACTATCGCTGTTTCTAACATAATTCATGGTCTTTGATAAATCACAAGGACCTTTTATAAGGACTTTTACCGTATTATCAAATTTATTTTTCTCTAATTTAATATCATCCTCTTGTAAAGCATTATTTATCCATTTCGGAGCCGGATTATTTTCAACTGTATTAACTACTTCGCCATTAATAGTCAAATCAGGCCAGTTAAGTGATGAGTAAACATATTGTTCAACTCCTAAACCGATTGTTCTGCAAGAGAATGTAAAATGTAAAAGTACATTATCTAATAAGCTATAGAAGCCAACTATACCATATTCGCCAAATTTATCTTTAACCTCCACATATCCTGATTTTATTTCTTTATTTCTTAGAAGTGTCAAAAGTTCATCCTTTGATAATCTTAACTTTGTAAAATTTAACTGATTGGAGCGCATTAATAAATCATGTATTCTATCAAGTTGGTCTTCGCAATTATGTTTTATTTGAACATTGATTTGACTTTCAAAAAGAAAATCATCATTACTAGTATACTTCTGTTTTTCAATATTCTTCTTTTCTAAAAGTTTATATTGCTCTAATCTTTTGTGTTTTATATCTGATTTGTTTAATGACGAAATATATTTAATTAAATCAGGAATAATTTTAGGCTCAGAAATCATAATATTCTGCGAATAAAATTGAGCTTCACCCAAATTTGTTACATCATCGTCAATAAATAAAACATTCTCAGGCCTTAAAGACATTGCAGTAATCAAATCTCTAATTCTTTGTCCTTTTGGAGACCAGTTAATTGAAGGAAATACAAATAAATCCATCAGTTCTAACTCCGTAAGTTTGAGTTTGCAAACATCGAAGTCATTTTTCGAGCAAATAGAATTTATAATTCCACAATCAGTAGAATCTTTAATTAATTGAATATTTGCAGCTATCGGCTCAATAAATGACTCGCTGATAACCCCATTCCAAAAAGTATTATCTAAATCCCAAATTACTAATTTAATTTTTGAAAAATCTATAGACATTTATTCAATTTTTTATAAATTTGATTACCTTTATAGTAACAGTTTTATGTTAATTCTTGCTTTTGAAAAGCACCAATTTATATACATTGCTAATCATTTCTGCTATCATTTTTGCATCCAAACTAAGCTCCAAAATTCGTTCCCGCCCCTTGGTTTTTTTTCCGAAATCCAACGCTAACTTTATTTTTTTACTTAATTCAATGGCATCGTAATTACTTAAAAAGCACCCTTCAAGACCATCGATAACTTCGGGGACATCGCCAACCGGAACCGAAACAACAGGGCAATTGCTCGCCATTGCTTCTTTTATAAACTGTGGTGAACCTTCGGTATGGCTTGTCATTAGGCAAATATCTACAGCATTCATAAGCAGTGCCACTTCGCTTCGGTTGTATCCTTTCAGTTCGAGCAGTCGTACATTAGTAAGCATTGCAACTGCTTGTTGGGCTAATTCTCCGTTTTTAACTCTGTTCGAAAATGCACCTGCAAACAAAACAACCTTTTCATTCGTTTTTAATCCAAAATACTTTCGGACAATACTTTTCTCCATCGGAAAAAAGAAATCGGTGTCCACACCGCAAGGTATTAGTGCAAAGTTACGTTTTTGATTCGATTTGTCAATGTTTTTTTGAGATACAAAAATATTATAAGCTGACAAAAACATGTTTATTCGCGATAGAAAATATATCGATTGCAAATTAATATCGCTACCATGATAAGTTGTAACTACGGGAATTTTTCGCTGCGTGTTGGCTAATAAGCCAGATAAACCATAGTGAGCATGAATTAAATCGGGTTGAAATTCACTTATTTTTTTAACAAATGAACTTCTGTTTTTTAAATAGCCTTTTAACCCTTTTCCTTCAATCGTATAATAATCGCATATCAAACCGCTTTTCATTAGTGCTTCCACCTGTTCTACAATAAATGGAGCAATTTTACCTGAATTTTTACTGCAAATTATTAATATTTTCATGCCATTCCCCTTCCAGCTAATTTAAACCAACTCCAAGCTACAATAGCAACAAAAATAAACATAAGCCACCAATTGTAATATTTTTTAAATTTATTGTCGACAATACTTATTCCATAGGCAGCAAAAATCATTATAAATGGTAAGCCAGGCAAGTGAAAACGCTCTGATTGTGCAAAGGCACTAAAAGCAATAACCAATAAATAGCCCAAGGTAAATGACCCTAACAACAAGAAATCGCGCCATTTACCAGTTTGGATAGACCAAATCAGTACAAAAATGACAAAAACCGACATAATATTTTTCACATAATTGGCTCCATGTATCAATTGCTGATTATCTTGACCTGGAACGTAAACTATTGTAGGAAAAGGAATTACAAAAATCATAGGAGCAAAAATAGCAGCACCAGCATAAGTTGCAAATTTATTGCCACCTTCGCGAGTAGCTCTAAACTCCAACATAGCCTCCTGATTACCCTCACGTGCCATCCATAATTCCTGAATTTCGGTAGCAACCGTGCCTCCAATAAAAAAAGCAATTGTAATGAATACCCATACTGCCAATACAATTTTCTTTTGCATTTTCAAAACCCGTTTGGAGGTAAGAAAAACAGCTGTAAACAACGAAAACATAGCCGCTGCAGCCAATGCTGTACGAAACATAAACAATGCACCTGCAATAAGCATAATGGGTAGAATAGCCTTGAACGAAAAATCGCGACCACGTATTAAATAATCGGCTCGCTCCACAAAAAGTACTGTGAGAAAAACCATTTCAGTTTCTTTGAGCTGAATTGAAGTATAGTAAATAAAATTTGGCATTAACATTACAAAGATACCTGCTATGCGACCTACCTGTTCACCAAAGTTTCGGGTTGCTAATTTATATACCAATACACACATCCATGCACTCCATACTGCTTTTAATATTCGGGATAAAAAAATTGACTTAGCAGTAAGAGCATAAATAACACTTAAGTATATTGGATAACCCATATCCGAGAAGGCAATGCCATCGTCTTGTGTTAAAAACTGATTTGTTAAATCGAATTTACCATCCCACAAACAGTCGGCACCAAATTCGGCTATGCCGTGATAAAACAATACATCGCCAGGACTAAATTCGAAAGGCTGCCCAGTTAGAGCATTGTACAGAAAATACATGATTGTTACATATATTACACGAATAATTAAAGCTGTTTGAAATAGTTTTTTAATGTAGGTTTTTTCGGGTATGTCAGACCATTTATCAATCAGGCTTCGTGAGCCATTGAAAAATCCCACAACAGCCACAATACCAAATAGCCACCAGATAAGCGGCATCATGTTGTTGAAAAACACGATGTTAACTAAAAAAAGCACAGCTAAATAGTAGCTTATAGCTTTGGATGTGAAGAATTTTGGAAATTGGTTAATCAAAATGAACGACTATTTATTTTTAGTATGCTGATGTATAAATTCAAAACCTTATTTTCGATAGATTTCCAAGTGAAATTAATGCTTTCACGTCTATTTGTAGTTGCAATTTTTGTGCAAATTAATTCATCTTCTAATATTTTAATTACATTATTTGCAAAGTTAGTAATATCTCCAAAACTACAAAGCAAGCCATTTTCGCCATTCTTAACAATGTAAGGAACACCGCCAACATTGGTTGCAACTATTGGTATACCAACAGCCATTGCTTCACAAAAAACTATTCCTTGTGATTCTTCTTCCGAATGAAGTACAAATACTTCAGCTTCTTGGTACAAAGATAAAACTTTCTCGATTGATAAGTTTGTTTGTATTTGAATTATATCTGATAATTGTTTTTCTTCTACGAGCTTATTTAATAAATTCAGGTAATTTTGATCAGCTAAAGCACCAACAATATCTACTTTAATATCTGGAATCTTTTTAGTTACAATATTAAGTGCTTCAATTAATTGCAAATGACCTTTTCGTTGCGAAATAGATCCAACGGATAAAAGTCTTCTCTTAATAGACTTATCTTTTAAATCGTAAAACTTAGAACTTACACCCTGTGGAATTATATGAAATATAGGTAATCTTAAAATTTTACCTTGTTTTTTATACGTTTTTATCGCTTCCGAAACATATTCGGTATCGACTATAATATGCTTTGTAATTGTTAAAAGTGAAAACTCGAAAAAACTTTGAAATATATATTTACTAAAGTTCTTGAAGTTTCTTTTTTTTCTCCATGCATTTTGTTTTTCAATATGGGCCAAACCATGTATAGTAACAATAGCAGGTATATTCTTTATTTTCAAGTAGATATAAATAGCTAAAGCAAATAAACTGCTGGTATGTATATGACATATATCAGGTTTTTCCGATCGAATTATATGTATATAGTTGGCAATTCTTAAAAGTGAAGCCGAATTACTTTTTCGAAAATTTTTAAACCTTCGAACAGTAATACCATCAATAATTTCTGTTTTGTCATTAGATATTTCTTGACGTGGATGGTCAAAAACAATTACTTTATGGTTTATATTCTGCTCCAAAGCCAATCCATAAACCGATGCTTCAACTCCACCATTTATTTGGGCAGAGTTTAACGGAAACGAACCTATTTGAATGATTTTCATTTTTTAATTAAATTACGAATTAAATACGAATTATATTAATTTCACGAATTAAGACTTTCTTATTTATTCGAAATTAAAGCTTTTTTTAATCTTAAACCTAACTTCAATGCACTGTACCACCACTTTACAACTATTCGTGCTAAAATGCGATAAAATAACCGATACTTAAATGCATGATTTTTCCAATGAATGTTTTTGAGTATTTTTCCAACCTCAGCTTTATTCTTTTTGGCTAAATAATAAGGCATTAAACCATAAACAGCCAGCACTTCGAACAAACGGTTAAAGTCTGTTTTATTTCTTATAAAACTATAATCGGCAAAAAGCATGTGCTCGTGCGACAGATATAGTTTTTCGTCGACAGCTCGATTGACTATATCAACATCCTGATTGTAGTTTGATAGCTGTTTATTTAAAAATGCTACTTTGTAGTTGTCGGCAATCCTCACCCAAAGGTGAAAATCTTCACCCATTTTAAGCTCGGATTTAAATCCATTAAATTCCTTGTAAATTTTCTTCGGAATTACCACTGCACCAGTCCACAATGGCATCCACATTGTTTTGGCATAAGTTTTAAAATATTCTATATACCCTTTTTCGAAACTTTTTTCAACACCAATTCCGGCCGGAATAAAATTTCCATTTCGCACTTTATAATAGCTGCTACCATAAATTCCTGCTTCGGGAAATTCTTCTATCAACGCTTTCATTTCGTCCAAAAAGGTTGGTTCCCACCAATCGTCGGCATCCAGGAAAGCAATGTAATTGTATTTGGCAAGTTTAACACCATTGTTGCGGGTTAAACTAACTCCTTGATTTTGCTGCTCAACAATTTTTATTTTTGCAAAAAACTCCGGTTTCTTATCTCGTAACTTGTAACTCGTAACTCGTAACTTTTCCAGGCTTTTATCTGTCGAACCATCGTCAATTACGATGAGTTCAAACTCCTGAAATGATTGAGCAGCAACCGATTGTATGGCTTTTGCTATGTAAGGTGCTTTGTTGTATAATGGTATTATTATGCTGAACATTCAATTATACGTGTTTTTTTATTTCTTAATTTTTTCTTTAAAATATTCCACACAAATAGCACTGCTCTGTTTGATAGAAAATTTATTTTTTAAATCGAATTTGCATATTATATTATTCAACTTTCGCATATATAAAAAATTGAATATGAGTATATTGTTTAAATGCACAGTACTTTCCACTTGCAGTGTCTTGTCCCCCTCTCCTCTCCCGCAAACGGGACAAGTATCCGAGGGGTTAGGGGTGAGGTCGAATAATCTAATTTTCAAGAATCTACCTCACCCTTCCGCGATAGCTATCGGGACCTCTCCTTGAGGAGAGGGACTTTACCGACTGCAACACATAATCATGTTCGAAATGAATAAATTTCAAAAAAAACCTATAATTCATTGATAATCAATACACACTGTTTTTTAGTAATTTAATTCTCAATCATTTAACAACTTGCGAAAGTTGAATTATATTAATAAATAATGCTTTAACGCTTATAAACCTAAGGAAATTTCTATAGTACCAACTTACCAATAAGTGCATTATTGATAGTACAAAAATTTTACAATTTTCTTATTTTGGTTTATTGTTTCCATCTTTTTTCCGCTACAAAGATAAACTTTTATCGACAATAAAATGTGGCTTCTTTGCTATTGATGTTTTATACGAAAACCTTCATATATTTTTTTTTGCTAAGGCCAAATTTATACCCAATGTTTAATATTCTGTACCTCTAATTTGCTTCAATTTAAACTTAAATTTTCCCATTTGACTTACAAATAGACCAAAAACGGTAATGGCAATGCCAGTAATTTTTAAGCCATTCAGTTGTTCGTCGAGTAGCCACCAAGCCA
>Ga0247841_10004550_pt1 | contig 23636 bp, 14 predicted proteins | sample LaCruzMarch2015__2_FD_192410 | JGI IMG/M metagenome (GOLD analysis project Ga0247841, IMG submission 192410) | Freshwater microbial communities from meromictic Lake La Cruz, Castile-La Mancha, Spain - LaCruzMarch2015_18m | ecosystem: Environmental > Aquatic > Freshwater > Lake | place: Spain... | reverse complement strand
AAGGAATTGTTCGAGGATTGGTGGTGTTGTTTTCCGGGGAACCGGGAATTGGGAAAAGCACGCTTTTGACGGAATTGATTGGAAAGATAGGTGGACCTGCCTGCCGGCAGGCAGGCTTATATGTGGCCGGGGAGGAGTCTCCGGAACAAATAAGGATGAGGGTGAAAAGATTGAAGCTGAATCCTGAAAAATTCGATATATTAGCCACAAACTCAACAGATGAAATTGTGGAGTTATTAGATCGAGTAAAAAATGTATACAAAATAGTGGTGGTGGACTCGATTCAGGTCATGATGTCTGATGGAGTGATGGGGACGGCGGGAAGTGTTAGTCAAATTAAGGAGTCGACCTTTCGGTTAATAGAGTCGGCGAAGAAAAACGGAGTAGCAATGTTTATTGTGGGTCATGTAACAAAAGAAGGGGATATCGCCGGTCCGAAATTATTGGAGCATATGGTGGACACAGTTTTATATTTTGAGGGAGAGAGGGTTTCTGATTTGCGGATATTAAGATCAACTAAAAACCGATTTGGTCCGACGGATGAGGTGGGGGTGTTTAAAATGGAAGAAGGAGGACTTCGAGAAATAAAAGGAGAGGAAATCAGTTTGGTGGAAACGAAGACGGCAAAAGTGGGATCTGCTGTAAGTGTGGTGATGGAAGGGACCAGACCGATGATGGTAGAAATTCAGGCGTTGGTGACTGAAAGTTTTGCGCCAATGCCAACAAGGGTATTTTCGGGAATTGATTATAATCGGGGAAAATTGTTGGTGGCAGTGACACAAAAAGTTTTGGGACTACCTCTATATAAGTATGATGTGTATCTATCAGTAACAGGTGGAATAAAAATTGAAGATACAGGAGCGGACTTGGCAGTGGTGGCAGCAATGTATTCAAGTTATAAGGAGAAGGCATTAAAAGACAAAGCGGTTTTTGTTGGAGAGGTGTCGCTTTTAGGAGAGGTAAAAAAAGTGAGAAATTGGGAGAAGAGAGTTAAAGAAGTAAAAGCATTGAACAGGGAAGTAATAGGAATGGGTTCGATTCGAGAACTACGATAGATGGTTTAAATAGATTTTATTTTTCCACATAGAGTTAGAGGTGGTGTAAAAGGTTTGGTTTTGAACTTAAAATACTATGTATAAAAAGATATAGGTTAGTGGGTTTTTTGGGAGTAGTTTATTATGGGTTATAGACAGTAAAAAATGAGGGTGATATATTCGATTAATGCTGAAGAATATTTGGAAGAGTTTTTTGAAGAGAATAAAGTCTGTTTATACTAAGGCTTCGGTAGATAAATGGGCAGAGAAGCAGATTAAAGAAATGGCGAAACTTAGGGGGAAATTGATTTTGATGTAGATTAAGTTTGGGGTCAAGGGTAGCAGAGGGGGCAGGTCTGCTACTCTTAGCTTCGAACTTAAATAAAAAGAAAAAAAGAAACAACTTTATCGATATTCTCAAAGCAGGTGGAACACGAATATTGTTGTTTCTTCAGTTTTAAAGATAGTGTCTTTGGCCTGAAAAGTCAAGCGGGGTGTTAAAATGGAGTAATGATTTTAGCGGTATTATTTTTGATGTTTTTTGGGGGACGACCAGGGGTGGTTTTGGCAAAAGAAGCTACCCACTTGAGAGTGAATATGTCGGCGACGGTGGTGCCATTGAATGGCCAGGCAACAGTAGAAGCGGTATTGACTAACGGGAGCGGGGCGCCCTTGGCTAATCAAAAAGTAGTGTTTGCTTATGATGAAGGATGGAACTGGGCAGAGGATGTTCAAACAGACGGTAATGGCAGGGCGAGCTATGTTTTGAGGACTGATAACAATACGGACAATACCGGTTTTTGCGGGAGGAGAGGTTCGCAAAATGTGCCGGCAAGATATCAGATGCAGGTATATTTTCAGGGGACACCAAGCTATGAAGCCAGTGTGGTAAGAGTGGATTTTAATGTGGTTAATGCCGGAGAGGCGGCAAGTAGCCCGATCGAAAAGACAGAGGAAAGTACCGCCGGTTTTAATAACGTGCCGCCGGTGATTTATTATGGCTGGGATTATAGTAATAAAAATCCGAATCAGTCTAACTACGGCCCATTTGGGGGAATATATTACCAGACCTGGAATATGATGAGTTACGACCAATTGGATAACTATCTTAATAATGCAAAGGCAATGAAAATTACTTTGGCTGACGGAAGACAGATTTCAAAACCAATACTCCACGGATTTTACTTTTATGACAGTACCGGAGATTTGAGCTCGCAGGCGGCAAAGACGGCGGCAAAAGGGTCGTATATTCTTGACCCGCCGGACACCGGGGGAAAAGTTTGCCCGGCCCTTAGTACACCGAAATACTGCAATGCTGATTGGCAAAATGCTTTTAGGGATGAGATTTATAAATTAGGGAGACAGTTTGACGGCAAGGTGGCAGGGGAATTAATCTCGATTGGGTTTGAAGGAGAAGCGACGGATGCAAAAAATATAAATGGATGTGATTATAAAAAAGAATTGCATGAAACGATGGGCTGTAGTGAAGCGACGTTTTTGGGATTGATTGATAAGGCGATGGGGTGGTACAGAGAAGCTTTTCCAAATACTCCTTTATACATGCAGGGTTTACCTTTTAATGTGCCTAAAGCTTTGAGCTTTAATCCGCCAATCGGCTATAAAACTAATAACTGGGAGCCGGGTTGGGGGATATGGGCGTATAGTAATATTTCCGATATGTACGGGGAATCGAGGGTTTGGTATAACTACCCAAGAGTGCCGAGAGCCTTGGAATCGAAGTACGGAGCGAGTATGACTAACGGGTCTGCGGATGTGCAAAAAGGAAATTATTGGGGGACTTATTGGATGATTTTGGGAATGCTAGCCCACAAGCCGGATTTGATTGATTTTCATGCCGATCAATGGGAGGCATTTGTAAAAATACCATGGCTGTCGGAATTTGTCGGCGCTCAATTGCAAAAAACCCCGGCCGATAGCCCGATGGTATGGACGGCGATGAGGGATACCCATGATATTATGAAAAAAGAAGATTCGTACAATAATTGTCAAATGTCCGGAGTTTATGGGGATTATTCTTTTTACATTTACAGAAAAGAAGAGGTGAGTGGCGGAAGGACAGTGGCTCTTAAACAAAACGATTTGCCAACCGAAACCAGGGATCAGATATATACCAATAAGTCTAACGGTAGTTCTTCAAAGCCCGGAGTAGTGTCTCAAATTTATACGGCCAGAAGAACGGATGCGGCCAGTGGAAATAATTACATGTATTTTGATATTGATAATGGATGGAAATATGCAGGATTGAGACCGGACGGACAGAGAAGATATAAAATAATTTTGACCTATCTGGATAAAGGTAGCGACACTTTGGGGCTGGAATATAGTGACGAAAATAACCAGATTAAAAAAATTAATATTCAAAAGAACGGGTCGAATTTGTGGATCAGAAAAGAGATATTAATAGGGGATGCTTATTTTAATGATCAGTTGACAGGCCGGACGGATATAAGGATTAACAATAACGGCGACGGGGATGAAACGATACACATGATACAAGTTTGGGGAGAGGGGGCGGTCGGGCCGGGGCCTGATGTTCCGGATCCAACTAGTATTCCGGGCGGGCCGACCCCGGCGACTGGTTTTCCCGGCAATCTTCAGTATTCGTGTAGCAGTGCCACTCAAGCCAGATTAAGTTTTACAAAAGCTTCAGGGGCGACCAGTTATGTTGTCGGAACCTGCCCTCAACCCGGGTGTAGTGCGGATAAATATATTAATCATAATATTACTGACCTCGGAACTGACAATGCTTTAAGTATTGAGATTGGAGTGACTTCTGGCCAGTGGTACGGCTGGTGGGTGATAGCAAAGCCGGGGACGAAACAAACAACAGCTTCAAATTGGTTTAAATGTGATGACTCGGGCGGTAGCCCAACACCGACACCTCCGGCTTTTTCCTGTAGCGGGTTGAGCCTTAATGGTCAAACGGAAAATATTTCAGTTAATGTTGGAGCAACTGTAAATTTAACGTCAACAGTGAGTAATTATGGACTTATTAGCAGTGCTAAAGTTTTGGGCATCGGAGGAAGGGTGGTGGACGGCCAAAATATTGTCCGTTATCCTTATGGCGAGGGTAATTTGTTTGGTACTTTTACGGCGACAGAGCCCGGAGTTTATGTATTTGAAACGAATGCTTATGAAAGTTCGAACTGCAACTATCTTTGTTCGGCCGGAAAAATTCTTTATAGAAATAATGCGCCGGAAAATGGGTGTTTGAATCCAAGCGGATGGTCAAATATGGGCGCTTGTACAAGTAATGGGTGTATGCGTTATGTGACGGTGGTTGAGGCTCCAAAATGTACAAAAAAGAATGTGGGTGATGCTAATTGTGACGGTGAAATTAATATGGATGATTTTGAAATTTGGAAGAAGGAGTTTTTAGGAGAGAGTAACCAAACCTCGGCTGATTTTGATGGGGATGGAAAAGTGTCGATTGTGGATTTTGGAATTTGGAAAGTGGGGTTTTTGAATAACGAATAGAAATGCTAGAATGATTTATGAAGGTTAAAGGAAGGGTAATTTTGTTTTTGGCAGTGATATGTCTTTTGATGGGATGGAAAGCAGAAGTTGTGCGAGGGCAAGGCGTTTTATCTTCCAAAAAGGGAGTGGCTGGGCCGGTGAATAGCCAGAGATTGGAAACTTTAAAAGCTTCGTGGTTTTTTAATTGGGGGCCTTTTCCTGATCCGTACCATGAAGATGCTTCGGAAAATTGGACGGCGGAAATATGGAATTCTTTTGTGCCCTTATTTTACGGAATAGCAGCAAGAGAAGAGGGAGGGGATACTGCTTTTCAAAATAGATTGGCCAATATTACTTCAAAAATGCAAAAGATATGCAGTAGAACAGATTATTGTTCTAATCCAGCCAAGGGTTATTATTTGATTGGCAACGAACCTGATGTTAAGGGCCAGGATAGACTGATCGGTTCTAATGCGGCGGATATGGTGATAAATGCGGTGAAGAGACAGGGAAATGTGGCGAAGAGAATTTTGCAGGAAGATCCTGATGCGAAATTAATTATGATGGGCTGGGGGGATTGGCATAGGAAAATTGATGATGTAGCCGGAACAACCACAGAAGATTTAATAAAAGGATATATTACCCAATGGAAAACACAATGGGCGGGAGATTCTTTGATTGCAAATTTAGCCAATGTCGCAAGTGGCTGGCATTTTCATGTTTATGATGAGGATGAGGTATCGACAAACAGGGGATCGGATTATAGTGTTTGCCCAAGTGGCGATGATATACCGAGACGTTTTTTGGAAATTGTTAACAGTGAAATGAGGAAAAAATTCGGGAAGGTGGTGATGAACCAGGAATTGTGGGTGACGGAAATGGGAACCTTGTGGAATGTACCCTATGAAACCCAGACTGCAGAGAGAGAAAAATTTAAAGACAGGATGAGATGTTTGGTTAATGTTTTTGAAAACTCTCCTGTAGTTACCCGATACGCATGGTTTTATGCCGGATGTGATAATGGTAGTGCCGTATGTAGTGCAAGATACAATCTTTATTATAGTAACAATAGCGTTTATACAATAACGGATTTGGGAAGGCTTTATTCAACTTTGCCGAATATGCCAAATTTTTCTTTGAGATATTCTGGAAATTGTTTGGGGAGTAGCTGTGATGCTCAATGTGGCGGAGGTGGAAAGTGTAGAAAAATTACAGGGATGGAATTAATAAAAGTCAAAGAGAATATTGTTTGTTGGGATGGGGCTAATCGGTGTTCGGTTATTGAAAATTCTGGTTTTGCCTCGAGTCCAACTCCCAGGTCAACGACTACACCGACGCCAACACCCGGTGCTAATCTAACGTCGACACCTGTTCCGACCGAACAAAACTGCACACCATGTTCGTCGGGGGTAAGACTCAAGTCTTTGGGAAATGCTAATTGCGACGGTAAAATCAATATTTTCGACTTTGCGATTTGGAAAAAAGAGAGAATTGCTTATTTGGGGGACCCCCAGACGAGAGACAATTGGAAATCTGATTTTAATTGTGACGGCAAAGTAACAGGTGATGATTTAACAATTTGGAAGGCCAATCAACAATGAAAAAAATATCAAAATTATTGTTAATGGTAATTTTGGCGGCGGGTTTTGTAGGTGGATTGATTTTGATAAAAAGGAATCAGGATAGCCGAGGGAGGGCTTCTTATTCCGGCGTTGATTTAATGGTGGTGTCCGGGGTGACAAAAATCAATATCGGTCGGACAATACCGGTGGCAGTGGTAGCATCGACAGGAACAAATAAATTAACAGGTTTTGATTTGACAATAAAGTTTGATAAAACAAAATTGAGAGTAGCCCTGGTAAAGCCGACAACATTCGAGTTAGTGCTGACAGAGATTGATCAAAACAATGGGAAAATTAGGGTTGTGGGAATAGTTGAAGGAAATAACCCGGATAATTTTTTGACCGGAGCAGTGAGACTAGTAAGAATTGATTTTGAAGGGATAGCCGAAGGATCCTCTCAAATAATAGTGGAGTCGGGGGTGAATACTAATGCTTTAACGGGGTATAATCCAAACGGAGATGATCAGGGGTTGGGGATTACCAGTATCTCCGGGATTGATTGTACTGTGTCGGAGACAGTTTCACCGATTTCAGTGCCGGCTCCGGCGTTAAATTTTGAAACAAAAGAAGGAAGAGATTCCAGTGAAGATTATGTTAAAAAATAAGAAGATTAATTATTGGCCGATATTGTTTTTGTTGGTGGTGTTAGTGGCAACTGTTTATTTGGTTGGAAAAAAGCAGGAAACGAGAAAGGGGGCATACTTTTCCGGAGCGAAGGCAATGATTCAACCGGAAATAATAAATGCAGACTTGGGAGTAGAGACTCCGGTTCAATTATGGCTGGAAGCAGATAGGGTAACCGGCTCTGAAGAATTAGCTAAAGTCAGTTCGATGGATGTAACTTTGTGTTTTGGCTCGGAAATTACTTTAGATGAGAAAAATATTTCCAATTTGATTGAATTAAATCAGGAAGCTTTTAAAACATTGGTTTTGACTTCACTGACAAAGAAGGGGGCTAATGAATATTGTTTAAAGTTGGTGGCCTTGAGTACGGGAATTGCGCCGGATAAATTAAAATCCGGATTGTTCAGAGCGGCAACAATTAAGTTTGCGACGGTCCGAAAGGGAGAGGGAAGAATAGAGGTTCCGCCGGAGAGGGTGTTTATTGCCGGTTATAACCCGACAGCAGGTTCTGCGGACAGCTCGATGAAGGTAAGTGAAACAAAAGGAGCAACTTATAACATCGGCGGACAACAAAAAGAAGAACCTAAAAACTGTTTTTTTGTTTGGAAATGGCTCGGGTGGTGCAGATAGCGCATTGAAATCAAAATCTACCCTTATTCCCTCCTTTGAGGAAAGGAGGGACATTGGTTTTAAAAAGATGTGTGGTGGGTTAGTTGGTTAAGTTGTTGATTATTTTCAGAATTTCTGATATTCTGAAAATATGAACGGAAATATGATTTCTACTACCATAGTTCGCCAAAGAGGGCAGTTAACGATTCCTAAAAAGCTTCGGGATAGGGCTAGTTGGTTTACGGAAGGGTCGGTAGTGGCGATTTTGACGTCAATGCAACGAGAAATAAAAGTTGTTCCTTATCGGGAAGCCGGAGTGAAGCTTGACTGGAAGGGAATTTGGGAGAAAATAGAGCTGGTAAGAACTTTTAAAGGGGAAAGAGGTAATCTGTCCGGATTCATCGTTAAAGATCGTTTTTTACATTAAGATATGGTTGTCGTTAAAACAAAAAAATTGGTTATTGATTCTTCTGTAGCAGTCAAGTGGCTTAATTCCCAAGATGAAAAATATTTGGATCGGGCGGATAAAATTCTTCAGGATTGTGAAAAAAAGAAAGTTTTTCTCTATGCTCCGGAACTAGCGAAATATGAAATCGGAAACGCGATTGGTTATAAGGGTTTAGATTTGTCTTCGACTAAAGTAAGTCTTTCGGCTTTATATTCTTTACCAATAACATTTGTTCCCCTTGAGGAAGGCGATGCTTTAAGGGTTTTAGAAATTGCCGTAAAGAATAAAATAACCTATTACGATGCAACTTTTATTAACTTGTCGGAGAAAATTGGCGCTTCATTGGTGACTGATAACCCTAAACACCAAAAAGATATAAAAGGAACCAAGATTATTGCTTTAAAAGATTATAAATAAAATATGCGTATTGGAAAAAAGGGTTCAGTAAAAGCGATTATAAGGAAAGATTTTTGGTCGCTTGAGGGATCTTTATCTTCGGGGATTAAACTGTCCGACAAAGAATTAAGGGAAGCGAGAGAATCTTTTTCGAAAAACCTGGGTAAAGTGCAATAATTCTTCAATAATATCTTTTGATAAAAAGTTAACAAAAAAGCTTGATTAGGAGTGTCCCAATAAGTTGCAATTAAAAAGAAAAGATGATATGTTCTTCATAGTTTTATAAGGATTATTTTTTAGGGATGTAATGAAGGAGGGTAAACTAATTGGCAGTTAAAGAACAGGTGGAACGAATTTTAGATGAACGGAGATTGGCAGAGAAGAAGGCGATTGAAGATGATAAAAGAAGAGGGAAAGAGTTGGGAATAAAATACAGGGAAGAACTGCCAAGAGTTTTACAGCAACGGGACTTGTTGTTGGGAGAATTGCGCCGGTTAGGGGTGGTGGCGATGATTGAAGAAGTGACAGAAAGGCCGGTTCTCCCCTTTAATCATGAACCCTTGACACAACAACAGGAAGAAGAGATGGAAAGACGAAGAGAGGGGTTGATGACCAAGGAAGGACAAGAAGAACTTAGGCGGGAACTAGAAGAAACATTTCGGCCGAAAGAGTGGGTTGCTGGTGTCCGCTATCCGGTGTTTTCTCAAGAAGGTCTCTGGGATGATACTTTAGTGATAACTATATGGCATAACCCGAATTTTAGACAAAATGTAGATCCACGACATACTCCTTTTGTTTTGGTTTCTTATAAATATGAAGGCTATTTGGAAATTTCCGGAGCGGAGACTACTTATTCCGGTTTAATTCCAGGTGATGGCTCGGAAAGGACAGAGGTGGTAGAAATGGCTTTAGCAAAAGCGCTTGTTGACCCAAAAATACCAGAACAGCCGCCGCGGCGATGTTTGGGTGATGAGTGGAGAGCTTGACAAGACGGGGATAAAGTTCTAGAATTGGTAGTTTCATGAATTTTTCCCGCACGATGTGTGTTTTTCCATATATTTTTTCTATTAGAAGTTTCATAAAAAAATGCTAAAGAAAGTTGCTGATTCTGTGGTGGACGAAGTTAAAATAGTGGCGCCTGTTGTGGAAAAACCGGCCGAGGTTAAAGTGGAAGAAAAACCGATTGAGGTTAAAGTGGAAGCGCCGAGATCCAGGGTGGAGATAAAACAACCCATACAACAAGTTAAGCCTCAATTTCAGCCACAGCCACAACCAGCCTCGAATTTCGAAAATGTGAGCGGGATTTTGGAAATAATGCAGGACGGACAGGGCTATATTCGGCCCAAATTTAATCCGTCAGCAAAAGATGTTTTCATCGGCTCGATGCAAATCAGAAGATATAATTTAAGATTTGGAGATTTGATCGGCGGAGTGGCTAAGTCACCAAAAGAAGGGGATAGATACTGGGGGTTGGTGAGATTAGATAAGGTTAACGGAATGGATTTGAGTTCAGCAAATAAAAGACCAGATTTTCGGGATTTGGTTCCGGTTTATGCTCAAAAGAGAATTAAATTGGAAACTGACAGAGAAATATTATCGACAAGAATTATAGATTTATTTTGCCCGATCGGGTTTGGGCAGAGGGGAATGGTGGTGTCGCCACCAAAAGCAGGGAAGACAATTTTACTTAAAGAAATTGCGGCGGGAGTAACGAAAAATTATCCTGATGTTCACTTGATGGCGGTATTGGTGGGAGAAAGACCGGAAGAAGTGACGGATATGCAAAGGTTTATCAGGGGAGAGGTGATTGCTTCCAGTTTTGATCAAAAACCGGAGGAGCAGACTAGGGCGGCAGAAATAGCTATTGAACGGGCAAAAAGACTAGTGGAGTTAGGAAAAGATGTGGTAATGGTTTTTGATTCGATTACCAGATTGGCCCGGGCTTATAATCTGGCAATCCCAACTTCCGGGAGAACATTGTCGGGAGGATTTGACCCGGCGGCACTGTATCCATCGAAGAAATTTTTCGGAGCGGCAAGAAAAATTGAAAACGGAGGTTCGCTGACAATAATCGGAACGGCGTTGGTGGACACCGGCTCAAAAATGGATGAACTGATTTTTGAAGAGTTTAAAGGAACAGGAAATATGGAATTAAGACTTGACAGAAGACTGGCGGAAAGAAGAATTTTTCCGGCTTTTGATATTTTAAAATCGGGAACCAGGAAGGAGGAATTATTACTTGATCCGGCGGAATTGAGTAGAATTATTGCAATCAGAAGAATGTTTGATGTTATTGATGACAGCAATGGGGCAACAGAGATGATTATTGAACAGATGTTAAAATCAAAGAATAATGAGGAATTCTTAGCCAAAGTAGGAAAGAAATAGAATTAGTCTAAAAGTTAAAAGTCTTAAAGTCTAAAAGTCAAAAAGTGATGAATAGAAGAATTTTTGAAGAAGAATCAAATTTAATCAAAGGGTTTTTGGTTGACCAGGGGAGGTTTTGGGAGAGGGTGTTTGCAGTGTGGTTGGGATGGGTGGGAATTATAAAAAGTGGCTTGGGTAAATTGATGTACAGACAAAGAGGCCGGTTTAGCCAGACTTTTGTTAATGTGAGTATGGCTACGTTGTCTTTTTTGGCGATAGTATTTTCAGGAAAGGTGGAGGAGTTAATTGCGGTTTCAGGAAATAAGGAAGCAGGAGGAAGTAATTATTTAATAATGGCGTCGGACGAAATCGGGGCGGCAGAAACACAGATATCGGCGTTGCCGAAAGGGGAAACGACAGAGTACAGAGTTGAAGAAGGAGATACAGTATCGATGATCGCAGTAAAATTCGGGGTGTCGATTGACACAATAATGTGGGAGAACAATTTGAAATCTGTGGATCAAATTAAGCCGAAACAGATATTAAGGATACTTCCTTTAACGGGTGTGAGATATAAAGTGTCGAGAGGAGAAACTATTTATAGTATTGCCAAGAAACACCAGGTTGATGCACAAAATATTATTGATTATCCTTTTAATACATTTAGTAACGACGAAATTTTTGCCTTGTATGCAGGACAGGAGTTGATAATTCCGGACGGAATAAAACCCAAAGAAATTATTGTTGATCCGGCAAGATATTTAGCCCGAACAGTGGCGCCGATTCCCGGAGTTAAAGGTGAGGGGAATTTCATGTGGCCAACATCGGGACGGATCAGCCAAAAATTTTATTGGTATCACCAGGCAACAGATATTGCTTCAAGAGACAGCCCGAACATATTGGCGGCTCAAGGGGGAACAGTGGTGACGGCGGGGTGGAATGGCGGAGGGTATGGAAATTACGTGATTATTGATCATGGTAATGGCTATAAAACTTTATACGGGCATATGTTGAATAATTCTATGGTGGTGCAACCCGGGCAGAGAGTAACTCAAGGCCAGAAATTAGGAATTATGGGAAGTACGGGACGGTCGACCGGTCCCCATCTTCATTTTGAAGTAATAGGACCGAAAGGAAAACTGGACCCATTGGCAGTACTCAAATAGGCTGGATCTGCTAGAATTATTGAATAGATGAGAAATACAGGCCATGCCTGCCGGCAGGCAGGTTTTACAATAGTGGAGCTTTTAGTAGTGGTGGCGATAATCTCAATATTGTCGACCATTACTTTTGGCCAATACAGACAGTCAAGATTAAAAGCAAATGATGTCAGGAGAAAAGCAGATTTAAATTCACTGTATAAAGGGTTATTGACGGTTTACAGTGATACCGGAACTTTTCCTTCTAATAATAATATTCCCTGGGGGATAGCGTTGACAGCTCCTGACGGGACTTTGTATATGAAACAGGTACCAGAAGATACGAATACTGATTTGCCATATTATGTACAGACAGATCTTGAACAGAAAAAAGTGGCAATTTTTTCTAATCTGGAGAATGTTGAAGATTCGAAATATAACGAGTACTGCTCTTATGGTTATTCTGTAAACAATAAAATTTATCATTATGTAATTTTTAGTTCAAATACTTCTTTTACAGATTTCGGATTGGTTTGCGATCCCATATCCCCGACAAATACTCCAATGCCTGTGGCTACTAACACCCCGGTTCCGGCTCCCACAAATACACCTGTTCCTACGGCTACAAATACTCCGGTGCTGGTGGCAACGAATACGCCGACGCCTACAGCTACCAGAACGCCGACTTTAGTACCGCCTACCGCTACCCGGACTCCGACTTTGGTACCGACTTTGACGCCGACACCCAGTTGTACAAAGGTCATATGTTATCAGGATGCGGATAGTGACGGCTACGGAAATCCAAGTGCTTCCACAAATGAATATTGTGTTTGTTCGGGGGTATGGGTTTCAAATAATACTGATTGCTGTGACACTATTTATTTGATAAATCCGGGGGCAACTTACTACACAACTCCACATGCGGCTTGTGCGGGGGTGGCGAGTATTTGGGATTATAATTGTGATAGTGCAGTGACGTATGCTTTTGGGGTAGGGAATACTGGAATTCTAGCAGGAAGGTTGGAATTGGGACATTTTCTTTATGGAGGTGATCCTGACTGTGATATATGGCTTGGTTATAACGCGGAATATTTGGTGCCGGATGATTGTGGAGAGGGGCCGCGTTATGTTTGTGACGGTAGTGACCCTTGGGTTTGGGCAGAAGGGTGGGTTACGGCGAGGAAATTGGCCGATTATGGGGCTGTTTGCGAAAACGTGACCCCATATAGGATGACTTACCCCGGGGTTTGTACTTCTACTCAAGAGGCGATAATAAAATGCCGTTAAGATAAATTTGCGGTAAAAAGATGTATTTTGTGTTTGTACATTGGAGATAGTTTTGCTATTCTGGTTTTATGCAAACAATATTAAAATGGTATGTAAGAATAGTTATGTTGTTATTCCCGGTTTTCTTTTTACCGGTAGTTACCGATGGTTTTGGGTTGGGGAAGAACTGGTTTTTGGGGTCAACAGCGTTGGTGGGGTTGGGGTTGTGGGTGGCAGAAATTTTGATAACCAAAAAAAATGTTGTCAGAGTGAATAAGCCCTTTTGGTTAGTATTAGCCTTGACTGTTTGGGCGGGAATAGGATGGGCGAGACTGGGCCCCGGGGTGCAGACAAGAACGTTAATGACACCAAATGGCTGGGGAACTTTGGTGGCGTTATTGATTTGGTTTTTCCTGTGGCTACAAGTAAATGATAAGGATGAGAGAGGTAAGCAGCTGTGGTTTTTGTCAGTGTCAGGAATTTTGGTGGCAGTGAGCTCTTTGATAATTTTTTTAATTCCGGCCTCAAAGATGCCAATTTTACTACCGAAGAATAACCCGATTTTGTCGATTAGTCAGGGATGGTCTTTGGTAGGGTCACTAATTGGTGAGGCGGTGTTTTTATTACTTTTGGTTTGTGAGTGGGTAAAAAGACTGCTGTCAAAATTGAGAAATAAGGAAAATAATCAAGGGTATATAGTTGAAGCGGTGATGACGGCAGTTTTTGGTTTGATTATGTTTTTGGATATATATAGATTGGTGACGACAGGGCTGGTAATACTTGATAATAATAGTTCCTGGGTGATTGCGGTAGAGACATTAAAAAGATCACCGTTTTTTGGCGTAGGTTTGGGTAATTTTATTGAAGCGTTTAATCTTTACAGGCCGGTACAATACAATTTGACACAATATTGGGCTAATGGATTCAATACCTCTTCAATGGGAATATTGAATTTGTGGACGGAATTGGGGATTGTAGGTTTGTTTTTGATGGTAATGCTATTTAGTTGTTGGGTAAGGTTGAAAAGGAAAGGGGATTACTGGATAGTTGGGCTGTTTTTAGTGCTATTAGCAGTCTTGCCGATGAATATGATGATCTTGTTTTTGGCAGTATGGTTGTTGGCAGGAAGTTTGTTTGAAACCAAAGAAATAAAATTGGTTTTGAATATAGGGGAAAACAATATGAATATCAGCCCTTGGGTTTTGAGTGTGGTTTTGACTGCGGGAATTGTTTATGGCGGTATTAATTGGGTGAAAATTTTGCGGGGAGAGATATATATGAGAAATTCTTATGTAGCATCGTCTTTAAATAACGGCGGACTAACTTATGATCTACAAATTAAGGCGAAGGGTCAAAATAATTATTATGCCGAATACAGAAGGGTTTTCTCGCAGGTGAATTTAGGTTTGGCACAGGCGATATTGTCGAATAAAGAGGTGACGGAAGAGGATAAACAAAAGGCGTCGACCTTGATTCAGCAATCAGTGACAGAGGCGAAGTCGGCGATTGCCTTGGATGGCTCTAACCCTGTTTATTGGACAAATTTGGCGGCGATTTATAAGGCTTTAGTGGGAGTGGTAGAGGGAGCGCCGGATTGGAGTTTTCAGGCCAGTCAGCAGGCAGCGATCTTGGATCCGGTTAATCCTTTAATAAAATTGGATATCGGATGGTTGCTGTTTGCCTCGGGAAGATATGATGAGGCAGATAGAGTATTTGAACAGGTTGTTACCAATAAGCCCGATTACGCTAATGGCTGGTATAATTGGGCATATACGGCAAAAAATAGTAATAAATTAGCCGATGCAGTGCAGAGACTGTCACAAGCGGTGGCGTTGGTGCCGGTGGATTCAGGTGATTACGATAAAGCATTAAAAGAGTTGACTACTTGGAAGAAGGAATTGGATGAGGCGATTAAGAAACAGGCGGCTTCTGTGGAAGCAGCGAAACAGGCGGAAACTTTGAAAACTCCGGGGCCGTTGCCAACACCCGGAAAGGTGACTATTCCTAATGGGGAAATGGAGCCACCGAAAGTTACTCCAAGACCGACAGCGGTTGAAGAGGCTAACCCGACAGTACAGCCGGCACCTTAATGTTTTTTAAACCCTAACCCTACCCTTTCCCTTGACAGGGCAAGGGAAAGAAGGGGTATTACGACGTCATCGCGAGTATGAGGGTGGAGACGTAGGGCTGATAATTTTTTTAAATTTGTTTTAAGTAGAGACGTAGCGCGCTACGTCTCTACACTTAGTTAATAATCCACCACTTAAATTCAATCGGCTCGGAAATGGGGGAATCCAGACCAACAGTAAAAGAGGTATTGCTTTTTGAGAGAACCTGAAGAGTGTGATGTTTACCACCCTTAACGGTGCTGATATAAACCTGTGAGGATGGACCAAGATTTTTGTTTGAGATATTGATTTCTTTAGTATTTGCCGGGAGGATAGTTTGTCCGGCAAGGGCGTTGGTGTCGGTGAGATTGTTGACGTTGATATTTTTTGAAGTTTCCGGAGCGGCGATGATCAATCCAGTTTCAGTATTACTGTTGGCTTGAATAGTAGGAGGATTATTATCAAAAGTGATGGTTGGGACAACAGTAGGCGACCCTCCTTCGCCAAGGCTACGGACGGGCAGGTTATTTTGAGAAACGAGTTTTTCTAAGGCTAGTTTTTCGTTTTCGACCTGGGCTTTTTGACTAAGATCAGTAATTAAAGGGAGAAGGCTGTTGTAGGTTTGAAGAGCTTGAGGGATAAGGCCGGTTTGCTGTTGGAGGCGGGCGAGGTCATAGAAGTTTTGAGCTTTGGTGGGCTCGAGAATGACGGTTTGGGTAAGATAGGCCAGAGTCTGAGCGGCATCGCCTTTTTTGGCGTACATAGTGGCTAAATCACGAGTAATTTCGGCGGAATTGGGGTTGAGTTTTTCAGCAGAGGCGAGATCAGAGATGGCTTGATTTATTAATTCAGGCTTGGAGTCGGCAAGAGACTGATAAATCCGGCTGCGCTGATAGTAGCCGCGATAATCGTTCGGGAACTCTTTGATGGAGTCAGTGGCGGCTATAATAGATTGGTTGAGAAGATTGATCATGGCGGTTTGGTTTTCCGGGGTTTGTTGACTCTGAAGGGCAAGAGCTTGGCTGAAATATTGTTGAGAGGTTAAGAGATAATGTTGGATTGATTTGGGTGTTTGAGTTGGCGTGATTGATTCGTTTGGTAAAGGATTAATAACAGGGGTAATGAGGGAAGAGGATTTATTCTTGAGGAGAATTAACCCACCAAAAGAAATCAAAGTGATACCGGAGATGGAAATAAGGGGAATGATAATCGGCTTACTAGATCTCGGAGGAGTGGAGGAAAGGGGTTTAACACCGAGAGATTCGAGTTTTTGAATTTGCTCAAGGGTTAAGTCCATATATTTGTGTAGGGAACGGTTTTAAACCGTTCCGTACAATTAGTATAAATTAAATTTTAATTAATAATCCACCAGTTAACACTGATGTCCCTGTCTAACCCCTGATCAATACCGATGGTGAAAGAGTTTTCAGATTTTGATTTGAGATAAATTACCTGGTTATCGGTGGAACCTACGGGAGTAAGGTAGACCATAGAATTAGGTGAAAGCTTGTTGTTGACAACAGTGAGCTCGGTTTTGTTGGCAGGAAGAACTACGGTGCCGGCGGCGGCGTTGGAGCTGATTTGAGCAGAGTTGGTAGCTTCGGCGGAAGAGGTAGCTTCAGAGGCAATGATGGTGGCGCTTTCAGTGGCAATGCTAATCTTTTGAGTTTCGATCTCTTTGGCGGTTAGCTTACCGCTGATACTGGCATCCTGAGCCACCATCATATTAGCAATCAGGGAACCACTGATGGTGGCCTCGGAGGCAGTAAGATTACCACCAACATTAAGCTTGCCGTTGATAGTCACTTCACCGGTATCACTGATAACCATAATGTCACCAAGGATATGAACAGAGCCAAGACCGGAATGTTGAAGATAGAGAGCGGTACTGGCGGTATCAATGTAGTTTTCTTTGATAATAATATCGCCTACAGAGAAAGTACCGGAAACAAAAGCATTGGCTAGTTGGGAATCACCATCGACGGCTAATTTACCACCGATGACTAAATTGTCAGTTAAGCTTAAGCTACCGGTTAACTTGGCAGAATCAGAAGCAATATCAGTAATCCATTGTTTGGACTCAGCGACAAGAGGAGAAGGTGTTGCTTCGGGAGGAGGAGTGATGAGTTTTCTGATTTCATCGCGAAGAGAAGAGATTTTTTCGGTCATAAGATCACCAAAAGAACCCTCGCGGCTGATAATATTGTCGGCATATAAAGTGCTGATAGTGGCTTCGGCGGCGGTAAGGGAATCAAAGCTAGCAGAGGAGACCTGAAGATCGGAGACCAGAAGGGAAGAAATGAAGCCGGTTTTAGAAGTAACTACGTCAAAGGTAGCTTCACTGGACTGGATATCAGTGGCTTTTAAGTTATCAATTTCGGCAAGGGGAGAGACAAGTTTTTCTTCGACGATGATTCTTTTGGAAACTAAATTAGTAGTTTTGACTAAACCGGCTTCGATTTTAGCAGCAGCAACTTTACTGAATTGAGCGATACGGGAGACGGTGTTGCCTAGAGCGTCGGTCAGACTATATTGAGCAGATTCAATTTTGTTTTGAGCATCGTTTTGACCAAGAGAAGCAAGAACGGATTCGTCAATGTCGTAATTAATATGAATTTCACCAGTGGAGGTGAGGGAAACGTCGGGATCATACCAACTGACGTTGGTGAAGACCATAATATAGCCTTGGTTTGACCCCAAGCTGTTATTGAGAGTGGAAATTTTTTCCTGAATCTGGGAAATTTTTTGTTCACGTTCTAAAATCTCCTCAGCGGTGGACTCTAAGTTTCCTTTTTCTAATTTGGTGATTTCCTGTTGAGAGCTGTTAATTAAATCCTGAAGTTGTCCAATAATTTCGTTAGTACCTTCAGAAAATCTGGTGTTGCCATAATAATCTTCAAGGGCAGTGGCAACGACATTACCGGCTTTAATAGCTTTTGCACCAATGCCGGGCTGACTACTGATAGCAATTTTGTCTCCTTTTCTGATGACACCATTTTCTAAATTGACTTTAAGGGGAACGCGACCGATAAGAGCGATAGGAGTTTTTTCATTTTCGGGAATGTTGTCACCAAAAACCTCATAAAAATTAGTAGAAATGATTCCTAAAGGATTGTCGGATTGAGTGGCATTTTTGACCCGGTAGAGATTTCCGGTTTCTACGGCTATGATGTTGCCAAAGGCGATCGTGGGATCGCTGGTGCGGTAATATTCGGCGATATCTCCGGGTGATCCGGAACAATCGGTTATCCAGGAAGCACCGGAGGCATCTTTACAAAGGCGTTCGGTATAGCCGGCATCGGTCCAGGAGTCAGAACCAAAAGATAAACCGCTTGTAGCTTTGGTATAAATTGAATCATAGGCATGTAAGCTTATGCCGGCGCCGGGATTGCTAAGGCCAATACCGACACTGCCGGCGGAGTTGATAATCATAGCCATTTGTGGCTGGGCAGCAGGGAATGTGCTACCAGTGGCGACATAAAAAGCTAAACTACCGTCATTGACACCAAGGTCGTTGAACGAGGCAATTCTAGCACCGGTATATACAGCGGTATCACCAGAGTTGACGTCCATATTATCAAAATCAAGTATGCTATAGGCATTGGTAAGACCTGCGGCACCTCTTCTTCCGACAATGGATAAGGTGTGAGTTGCGGAGGTGGTGTTGCCGACAGCCAGACTTAGAGATAAGTCACCGTCGTTGACATCAAGCTTGACAGATGGGGCAGCAGTGCCGATGCCAACGTAGCCGGAAGCATCTACTACAAGTGCTGGATTTGGAGTACCATCACTGGCGCTTAATTCACTATGACGATGAAGGGCATCGGCCATGGAATCATCTCTTAGGGTATTAAGATTAGCCATTGTTCCGGTAAAGGCGGTACTTCCAAGTTGCCAATTTGTAGCTGTTGAAATATTTAGGATATTAGCAAAAGTGGAAGCGCCGGAAACACCAATGCCGCCGGCAGAAACAGTTAGACCGGCAAAGAGAGGAGAAGAACCAGTGGTTAAATGTTGACCAGTGTTGAAGGCGAGTTGGGCATCACCAATGGAATCAGCTACGATGGCCAGAGAGACACCAACGTTTTCACCGGCAGCACCGGTAACACTGATTTGACTGTTACCAATAACCGTGGAAACATAATTACCGCCAGTTTGAGTGCCAAGAGTGACATCACCCCAAGAGAGATCACCGTGAAGTAATTGATTGGTGGTACCTGAAGTGCCGATGAGTTGTTTACTGGCATTAGTTCGAACGAGACCGTTAGCGAAGAGATTACTAGCGGTGATGGTATTGCCAACAGAAAGGGAGCCGGAGACACCTAAACCGAGAGTGAATAAACCGTCGCCGACTACATGAAGATCGTAAAGAGGATTGGAAGTGCCGATGCCGATGCCACCGTTCGGACTTAGGAAGGCATAACTTTGATCCCAAGTAATAGTATCATTAGTACTTCCGCTACTACCTATACTTAAAAGGAGCCCGGAGGCCAAGCTTTCGATTTTAGTAGGAACATCGCCGGTAATGTGTTTCCATACACCACTATCATAGTAGGCACCAAATTTAATAGAACCCTTACTGGCCAAGGATAGGGAAGAGCCATTAGTATCATTGTAACTAAGTTTGAGGAAGTATTTGTTGAAAAGGCTAGAATCATAATATACAGGAGAGGATAGGCTGGTGCCGACAGTGAGAGAGGTGGTGATGTTGGCAGAGGTGCCGACAGAAAGACCACCAACGGTTCTAATAGAACCATCACTGCTTCTTATTTCTGCAACAATGGCGGGTGCAGTATTTCCTTGGGCAGCGGACTCAAAGGTCCAACCATAGCCGGCACTATTTTCAATAAAACTTCTTTTGGCCCAGCTGGTGACAAGAGTGCCGGTGGGAGCAGTCAGAGAATTAGCGCCGGTGTGAGGTCCGAGACCGGTTTGAGCAGCTTGGCCCATGTAATCTACCCAGCTGGAATATGCAGCAGAAAACCAAGAGATGCCGTGGGTGACTGAAAGTCCTCGATTAAGTTCAATACCGGCACCACTAAAGGAGAGGTTGCCGGTCATGGTATCGCCAGTATCTTTAACAAAAAGACCGGTGGCGCCTAAACCAAGGTAACGAGTATCAAGATCAACAGTGGCTAAACTGGTTAAGTGACCGAGACTGTCAAGACCAACATCCTGAATGACAACGCCATTACTGTTATCAGAAGAAGCCTGAGAGGAAAGATCAAGGTGAGAGAAGACATTAGTGGCGGACAAACTTAAACCGGTACCGGCAGTGTAGGTGTTGGTGATACCAATAGAAACAGCCGCTTGTCCGGCAGCGGTCAATCTTCCCTGAGCATCAACAGTGAAGGTAGGGATAGAAGTACCGGAACCATAGGAACCGGCAGTAACCGAGGTATTGTTTAAAACAATAGTAGTGCCAACTCCGGTACCGGTGATACCGATACCATTGACACCCTTGAGGTTAAGAAGACCATCAAAAGCGAGACCATTAAGAGCTCTTTTGGTGACGACATTACTACCATTAATCATGAGAGCAGAAGTATCACTAGCAGCAACAGTAGAAGCAGAGAGAGTGAGAGTACCACCGACATTCAAATTACCGGAGACACCTAAATCAGAAGTGAATAAACCATTACCAACTACATGAAGAGTGTAAAGGGGATTAGTGATACCAAGACCAACTTTACCATTAGGTCTAAGGGTTAAGACCTGAGTATTACTGTTAAGACCTAAGATGGATAAACCAGAGGAACCGGTACCGATATTGATACTAGTAAAGCCGGCAGTGGTTAAGGAACCACCTAAACCAAAGGTGATTTGGGAAGTACCGACAGAGGTGGAGGTTAAACCATTAGTCCCGGTGAAGGAAAGAGTGATTCCGGAACTGATAGTCTGACTAGAAGAAGCCTTGGCAACCCAGGTGTAAGTACCAACAGTGGCATCACTAAAAGCCAAAGCTCCCAGTTTGTTCTTGTACAAGTTACCGCTACCATCAACAAAGACAGCAGTGGTACCGGTACCAGTGGTACCAGCACCAACATTCAAACCAACCAAGGTAGTAGTCCCGCCAACACTTAAATTACCAGAGACACCTAAACCGGAAGTGAATAAACCATTACCAACTACATGAAGAGGATAAAGAGGAGCAGTAGTCCCAATACCAAAATTAGTACCATCAGCCCAAAGATTAGAACCTTCCAAAATAATACTTCCGGCATTGTAGGTTCTGAGGGTTAAATTAGAAGAATTGTAGCTTTCTCCGGCCTCAAGATATAAAGGAGAAGTGGATTTAATATAACTGGCAGTGGGGTTGGTGAACAGTAAGTCATAGGCCAGAGAGACATCCCCACTACTGATGAAGTTAGTAGGTAAGTTAGAAGTGACAGCAGCATCAGTAACCTCAAACAAGGAGTTACCGGCGGTATCACCAATCTTGAAGATGTTACCGGAACCGGCAAGTTCTAATTTGTAAGTAGGAGAAGAAGTACCAATACCAACAGAACCCATGAAGTACTGATTAGCCAACCAGGCATTAGTAGAGCCTAAGTTAAGACCAACAGTGTAGGAACCAGCACTACCGGTACGGGTAAGAGTGGTATTGGTAATGTCTACCAAACCAGAGTTGATTAATTGAGTCCCGGAGAAGCTTAAACCGGTGAGACCAATACTGACACCAATGGTATCAGCATTAACACTGATACCAGCACTGGAACCAATGTTAAAGGTGACAGTGTCAGCAGAGGAACTGGTAGAGGTTAAACCATTACCACCAGCAAGGTTGAGAGTATTACCAATGTTAATGCCCTCATTGGTACCACTGTCACCTTTAACCACCAGAAGAGTCTGACCAATACCAACAAAAGCACCAGTCTGACCAATATTGACAAAGTAAGTGGCATGATAACCATCAAGAAGATCAGCAGAGAGATTAGTAACGGTATTAGTAGAACCAACACGAAGGAAGGTACCACCGATACTTAGATTACCAGTAACACCTAAATCAGAAGTGAATAAACCATTACCAACAACATGAAGAGTGTAAAGAGGATTAGTAATACCAAGACCAACCTTACCATTAGGTCTAAGAGTTAAAACTTGAGTATTACTGTTAAGACCTAAGATAGATAAACCAGAGGAACCAGTACCGATATTGATACTAGTAAAGCCGGCAGTGGTTAAGGAACCACCTAAACCAAAGGTGATTTGGGAAGTACCGACAGAGGTGGAGGTTAAACCATTAGTCCCGGTGAAGGAAAGAGTGATTCCGGAACTGATAGTCTGATTTCCGGAAGCCTTGGCAACCCAGGTGTAAGTACCAACAGTAGCATCACTGAAAGCTAGGGCACCTAATTTGTTCTTGTACAAGTTACCAGAACCATCAACAAAGACAGCAGTGGTACCGGTACCAGTGGTGCCAGCACCAACCACCAATCCAGCAAGAGTGGTAGTACCACCAACATTAAGATTAGTCAGATTAGAAGTTCCGGAAGCACCAAGACCAAGATTGAAAACCTGACGAGCTGTCCAGACATTAGTACTACCTAAATTAAGTCCGACAGTGTAGGAACCGGCACTACCGGTTCTGGTAAGAGTGGTATTGGTAATGTCTACCAAACCAGAGTTGATTAACTGAGTCCCGGAGAAGCTTAAACCAGTGAGACCAATACTGACACCAATGGTATCAGCATTAACACTGATACCAGCACTGGAACCAATGTTAAAGGTGACAGTGTCGGCAGAGGAACTGGTAGAGGTTAAACCATTACCACCAGCAAGGTTAAGGGTATTACCAATGTTAATGCCCTCATTGGTACCACTGTCACCTTTAACCACCAAGAGAGTCTGACCGATACCGACAAAAGCACCAGTCTGACCAATATTGACAAAGTAAGTGGCATGATAACCATCAAGAAGATCAGCAGAGAGATTAGTAACGGTATTAGTAGAACCAACACGAAGGAAGGTACCACCGATACTTAAATTACCAGTAACACCTAAATCAGAAGTGAATAAACCATTACCAACTACATGAAGAGTGTAAAGAGGATTAGTAATACCAAGACCAACCTTACCATTAGGTCTAAGGGTTAAGACTTGAGTATTACTGTTAAGACCTAAGATAGATAAACCAGAGGAACCGGTACCGATATTGATACTAGTAAAGCCGGCAGTGGTTAAGGTACCACCTAAACCAAAGGTGATTTGGGAAGTACCGACAGAGGTAGAGGTTAAACCATTAGTCCCGGTGAAGGAAAGAGTGGTTCCGGAACTGATAGTCTGACTAGAAGAAGCCTTGGCAACCCAGGTGTAAGTACCGACAGTGGCATCACTGAAAGCTAGGGCACCTAATTTGTTCTTGTACAAGTTACCAGAACCATCAACAAAGACAGCAGTGGTACCGGTACCAGTGGTGCCAGCACCAACATTCAAACCAACCAAGGTAGTAGTCCCGCCAACACTTAAATTACCAGAGACACCTAAACCGGAAGTGAATAAACCATTACCAACTACATGAAGAGGATAAAGAGGAGCAGTAGTCC
>Ga0247841_10004547_pt1 | contig 23653 bp, 16 predicted proteins | sample LaCruzMarch2015__2_FD_192410 | JGI IMG/M metagenome (GOLD analysis project Ga0247841, IMG submission 192410) | Freshwater microbial communities from meromictic Lake La Cruz, Castile-La Mancha, Spain - LaCruzMarch2015_18m | ecosystem: Environmental > Aquatic > Freshwater > Lake | place: Spain... | reverse complement strand
TTCTTTCGCTTCGGCAGACCGGGGACGGTGAAATTTCGCCTTCCCTACATCAGACCACTTTGGAATCTTGCCCTTCAGTTCATGTTTTAGATGGGAATAAGGTTATTAGCATTGAATTGGTTTCCTGTCAAGAGGTTTATGATTTTACGGTTCCGAAGTATCATAATTATATTGCCGCAGGGATGGTGCATCATAATACCGATTCTATTGCCGTTGATTTCACAATGCGGATACTTGGGATTCATCCAAATGTAACAAAAAGGATTAAACCTGAAGACAGAATAAGAACTTTCAGATTTGCTTCGCAAACTTTGCCAAGTGAAAATACGGAAGGTGAAGTCAGGAATACCCAGTATCCAGCATTCAAGAGAAGATTTCCTAGTTCCTTAATGGAAAAGGATATCACAGCAAGAAAAGCAGTTGTAACTGTCAAGGCTCCCGTAGGCGACAATATCCAGATAGAATATGTGTCATTTTCTCAGGATACTCAAGCTGGTGCTGGAGTACAGCGTCGGTGTTTGGCACAAGGGCAACGGATACTTAAAACAAATGGTATTTGGGAGGAGATAGAAAACATAGAGGTAGGAGACGAGCTTATTTGTGAGGCTATCGGAGGAAGAAGTGATCGACAAAGGACCAATAAAGTAAAAGATATAAAATGCACAGGAGAGAAGGATGTATATAAAGTATCATGCCAGAAAGGATTGTCTTTTATAGCAACAGAAGACCATAGAATGATGGTTGCTTCCGCTGGATGTGGAACATATAAGTCGATAGGAGAATTAAAAGTTGGAGATAGCCTAAAAGCAAAACTTCCAATTATTTATGGAACAAAAACTATTGAAGATTGGTTAATTAAATGGGTAGCCTCATTAATTGGTGATGGGCATACTGGAGAAAATGGAATATTTATTACAGCAAAGAACAAGATATTTATAGATGACTTAACAAATGTTTTAATTGGATCAATAAAGCAAGTAAGATATGAAAAACATGGAACACCGCAATACAAAATAAATAGCAAAGAATTAAAAAAATATTTGGAAGAGTCGGGATTATACGGGAAAAAGGCAGGAGAAAAGTTTATTCCTAGAGATATATTTACACAAGATGACAAAACAATAAGGTTATTTTTAAGATATCTATATGCTACAGATGGATGGGCATCTGGCAAATCAATAGGATATTGTTCTACATCAGAAAGGTTATCAGATGACTTATTTTTATTATTAAGAAGATTAGGGATAAGATCAAATAAATATACAAAAACATTTACAAATAAATGGAATAAACAATATTGGATAATTATAGCGCAATCAAGAGATGCAATAAAATTTCTTAGTGAGATTGGAATTGCTCATAAAGATAATAGCGTTACTAATGTATTAAAAGAAGCAAAAAGAAGATATAGTGAAAAAGGCGGAAAAAATATACTGCCAGTTAAAAAATCTGTTCTTGTTAAAAAAATAGAATACATAGGGAAGAAAATCACTTACGATATCCAAATGGAAAGTGGAGGATGGGACTATCGAGAAAAAAATGGAATAAAAACGCAGAGGATAGTAGCAAGATCACCAAGAAATAATTTTCTAATTCAAGGAGGATTAGTATCTCATAATTCCTGCTGGATCGACGAGGAGTGCAGCAAGGATTTCTTTGAAGAGCAAGTACCAAGACTTTTAGCGGCAGACGGAGATATCATATTTACCTTTACTCCTGTTCCTGGGGCTATTGGATGGGAATTTGATTCTCTTTATGAAAGAGCAAGGATTATCTATAGAACTGAAGCAGTAAGAAAAAGGATTAAAGAGAGATACGGAGAAGATGTTCCTGAAATGCAGATAACGGATTCGTCTGATGATATCTGTGTTATCATGGCAGCAACAGACGATAACCCTATTTATGAAGAACTAGCCAAGCAGAAATCCAAGATTACTGGCATCCCTACGACAGCAAAAGAATACATTGATAGCCTATTCGCCATGTATGATGATGAAGATATTGTTGATGCTCGTAGATATGGATTGTTTAGGCAATTATCTGGGAGGGTCTTTAAGTCATTTGACCCACATACTCATGTCATTAAACAAGATACTTATTTCCCACAAGGCATCCCAGATGCATATAAGTTTGCAAGAGGAATAGACCATCACGAATCTAATCCTTGGGCAGTAGTCTGGTTAGGTATTTCCCCTCAAGATGAAATCTTTGTGTGGTGTGATGCATCTGCAAAGACAAATAATATCACTTATGACATTGCTCTAAACATAGCACATATGAGTGGTGATCATAAATATCTGCTTGACCTAATAGACCCCAATGCTGCAAAGAAGCAGAACTCGACTAACTTCTCTACTATTGATGATCTAAATAGATACTTCAATGAATTTAGAAATCAGAACATTTGTAGGGGTGGGCATTGGCAGTCTTGGGAAACTCATGGAACTAGAGGAAGAGAAGAATTTACAAAAAGACTTCTTAATTCTATAAAAGTAGGAAAGCCTTTTAATAATAAAGTAATTGATAACGGAAGGACAGTTTATCTTCCTACGATATGGATAACCGATAATTGTAAATATGTTATAGAAAGCATGAGAAACTGGAGATATGAAGAATGGGCATCAAGGGAAACCATGACTCGTAACGATCCTAAAGAAAAGCCTCAAATGAAGTTCAGTCATTTCCCATTAGCTATTGAGTGCTTACTTAAGTCGCCATTGATTACTAGAACACACTTTGGCCCATATAATTCAGAAGTTAGTCGTCCAAAATATTATGCAAAAGGAGTATTGCGCTGATGCCGATGCATGATTACACTTGCGATAAGTGTAAGAAACGATTCGAGATCATAGTCCCTCTTAAGGATAATGATAAAGAAATACCTTGCAAATATTGCGGAAGACCCTTAAAGAAACAATTAAGCGTTGTTTCCTTCACTATAAAAGGATAGATGAAATGAGAAAAAAGACGCTAAGCCAATCTGAGACGCACATTACTGACTTCCTTTATACTCAGTATGATCTCGCCCGTAGAAATCAAGGCAGCGAAGATGCTGACTTCTCCTCAACTATTGATATGCTTGAATGTCGTAGAACCGAAAAGGACTACGAATGGCTATCAGATGTGTTTCTTCCAGAGTATGCGTCAATCCATTTGACTGAAGCTGCCCAATGGGTCGGCCAGTATTTTCCAACAAGAGATTTCGTTGAAGTCTATCTTGGAAGTGGTGTTCCAGAATCCAAGATGAAGGCCGCTGCCGCCAAAGATTATATCAACTCAATGCTTAATGTCAGGGAACTTCATCACTATCAAAAGTATGTAAGAGCAAGAAGCATCAACTCGACCAGAGGATGCGTTTATGTAGTGTGTAGTTGGAAGCAGAGATTAAAGACTGTTAAGCAATCAGGCCAGCAACCATCTGTTACAGGATATTCTGAAAATGGCGAACCGATTACAGGGATGATTCCCATTGAAAACGAAACCACAGTTCCTATCATAGACAGATTTGAATACGATGTAGTTGATCCCAGGAATGTGTTTACTGATAATAAATATGTTTATTCGATCCAAGATAAAGAATGGGTAGCGATTAGATCAGAAATGACCTATGAAGGATTAAAAGAACTTGAAGAAGAGAATGGATATATAAATCTTGATCTTCTTAAAGACGATCCTTCTAACAATGTTACAGACACTTCAAGAGAAACAGATGAAAAGGCAAACGATCCCAAAGCAAAACCAGTATTAAAGTATTATGATATTGTAGAGTTCTTCAGAAAGATTTGGGCCGTTGTTAAAAATAGGGATGAATTTGGAAACCCAACAGAAATAGACTATGGATTTACTGATAGCGGGAACATCAAACAGAATGCTGAATTGATCGAAGCAATAGTCACAATCGCTTATTCTGGAAATAAGAAAATCCTTATTAGGCATCAACCTAATCCGTTTATATCTTCAATAGGAAACCCCTTTAGGCCAATTATTAGAGGTCTATGTTACATTCATCCTACTAAGGATGTTGGTATTTCCGATGGCAACTACGGCAGAGAACTTCAGGCATTAATCAATGACATGCTCAACATGGGTATTGATAGGTCGAAGTTATCCATGATGCCTACACTTAAAGTTCGCAGACAAGCATACGATGATAATGATTCGATTTATTTTGAACCTGAACATTCGATGATTGTAGAAAACTCTGACGACATCACAGAGTTCAAGATAGATGGTAATATAGAATCGGCATTGAACATTGTTGGCATTGCAAAAAGCAGTCTCCAGCAACTTGAATCTATTTATCCTACTACGATGGGTGAACTACCAGGGAGGGCGTCTACGACTGCTACGGCAGTAGCTGGTGCTGACGCAAAGACAAATCTAAGATCAAACTACAAGTCGCTTACATTTGAATACACATTTTTGGTAGATTTCTATTGGATGATGCTTCAGATGGGATATGCTTTTATGCACCCTATTACAGCAATGAAGATCATGGGAGATAAGGCACAATACTTCGATCCCGAAGCAGAGTTTAATTATCAGCCCGTATCCAGTAACATTGAAACGGAATACAACAAACAAACTAAGATCAAGATGTACGATCAGATTCTCGGGAGACTCGTTGGAATGGCACAGGCAGTCCCGGCGATTATCCCGATCATTGCAAACATCCTTAGTGAGATTTCTAAGTTGATGGGTACTGAATATGAAAGTATTGGGGGGATGATAGACAGTCTTTCAAAGGCGAAGCCTATTCAAGACGCAAAAGGAGGTGAGAGTCAACCAGAAGGAGGGGGAGAGCAACCGATATCTAATCAGAATGGTGCTCCAATGTCAGGGCAGGAAACCGCCGCAAGAGATGCTCAAAGTGAGGGAATGATATGATCTTGGACGACGAAAAGATAGTAGATTATGTCAGCAAAGTAAGAGGTAGAAACTTCAATGCTCTAAAAGTATTTGAGGGCAGTTTAGATTTTGTAATGGCAATTAGGACAGATGTAGGAAAGCAATTACTTAAGGACTTGGTTACACTCCATAGTGAATACTTCGATAGAATGACTGCCGAAGATACTAAAGATTGGGAGAAAGGAGTATACAGGGAACTAACGAAAATACTCGGAACGTGGTCTAATAGAATTGCTATATACGAGAAGAATGTGGATCAGTATAATGCCGCCCATAAAGCCGCATTAAATCAATAAATGGAGGAAAAGATGGAGAACGAAGAAACGACCTTAGATGACCAGACTCCCTCGGAAGAGGCAAGTGGTGCATCTTCGTCTGACGCGGTTCTCGACGGAGATGATGGTTCCCAGACTAGCCAACATGATCCTGACGAACCCCTTGATAATAAAGAGAGGTCAAGACTTGGGCGCAGGATGTCAAAGTTTGAACAAGAGTTTTGGGAAGTGAAGGGAACTTTATCCAGACTGGAGCAAATGTTGATGATGCAGAATGAACCGCGACAGACCTATGTTCAGTCTCCAGCAGCGGACGACGATGATGATCCGGATCGTATTTTGACGGTGAGGGAACTTCGTGACCTACAAACCAAAGAGAGTAGAAAAAAGGAAGAGCAGTTGCAGAGATATTCTGCTGATTATCTCAGAGCAGTCAAAAGTATGTATACCGAAGACCCTGAGAATCATGCAATGATTGAAAAAGAATTGCTGACCAATCTTGCTGAATATCCTACTTGGTCTAACAGGAAGGATGCTAAAGCTGACGCGATAGCAAACTACTATAAGGCCCGTGGAAAGGTCATTGAAGCAAAGTACAAAACCGCATCTCCGAATGTTAGAGGTGGAAGTGCCGCCGCTACAGGAGTAACTAATTCAACACGACAGACATCAAATCCTGCCCCTAGAGTGAAACTGGACGAAGTAAGTTCCAAGTTCGCCAAGGCAATGCAGATGGATGAAGATCGTGTTCAGAAGGTGCTCAATGAGTAGTAGTAGGTACATAAGTGTGCGAAGGGATAAAATCCCGAAGCACAAGAAATCTAAAAAGGTGTTTGGATCGTTTGAGGATTCCAATCGGTATATCCGTTGTTGGAATTGTGGGTTCATCAATGATCTGTCACGACTTGCATTGAGTGGGTCAAACGGAATATCCGTGCGTGACTTTGCTATTGAGAATCAGGATGTGGGTAACTCAGGCGACGAGAACAATATTTCTATAACAATGGATCAATTAGACATGGAAGGTGTTCTCATAGAGAACGGCGCAGACAGCAACCCTATTACTGATTACTATAGCCCTAGGATGGCTGTAGCGGTAAGAGGATGTGCATTTTGCGGCTGTACGAATCTTCCGTGAGAATAAAGGAGAATTATTATGGGATATGAAGTTGTCAAGAATCCGGTGCATGTAGGCTGGTATCCAGTTGACTACACCAATTCAACTGCCCAAACGTGCTATATCGGTCAGATCGTTGTTCTTGGCCCTACTGGTAGTACCAATGGTGTTAAACCGTGGGTGATTGCTGGTGTTGCAGACACGACTGCCGATTGGATTCCGTTTGGAGTTGTGATTGGGACGAACAACAGGACTCCTCTTTACAATGCTACATACGGAGCGGAATATATCACTTCTGTCAGGACTCAGGCGGCACAGGTCGCAAGGGATTGGACTGGTCAGGAAGGGATGTTCTCTAAGGGTGATCCGCAGGCTCTTGTCCAGGTCGCAGTTCTTGGACCTCATACGGTTCTCAAGGGCAGGATTTTCAATGGTGCTTATGGTACGGCACCAACGGTTGCCACCGTAACTACGGGTTCTTCGGATGGAACGGGTTACACTTCCAGCGCGAATGAGTTCACCCCTGTAGCTTACAAGGCGACCTATTACTGCCGTAAGGGTGCAAACGCGGGTCTGTATAGAACCAGTTATGATACCAGCACTACGACTAAGACTTTCTATGGCCCGAACTGGCCCTATGATATTGCCGTTGGGGATCAGTTTGTTGGTTCTAACCTCGTTCTTGGAACGACCACAGGGATGTTGGACTCTCTCGGAATGTGGATCGAAAATTCCGCAGCCGTTATGACCACGAATTACATCTTTATGGATGTTCTGGAACTTAACCTTTCGACTGCCGGGGAAGAGTATGCAATCTTCAAACTGAATACTCTCCAGTACCTCGGCGTCCGTGCTTAGGAGGTAGATCATGGCTAACCCGTTGGTTTCATCGCAATTTGTACGTCTGCTGGACGACAATCTGCGAAAGGTTTACGCAGACTCTTTCAAAGAGTTGCCTTCCATGATTGATAGCCTCTTTGGTATGATTAAATCGGACAAGGCATGGGAAGAGTTCTACGGTGTTGGGGCAGTCCCTGATATTCCTGCATTCAGTGGTAACCTGGAATATCTTGGGGTTTCTCCTCAGTATTATACTCGTATCGAACCCAAGGAATATGCGGGTGGAATCCAGATTGAACGCAAGTTGATTGACGACGAGCGTTACGGAGTCATCAAGAGCCGTCAGGCCGGTCTGGTGGAATCCATGCATCGGGTTCGTGAGAAACGTGGCGCAGAGGCTTTTGGTTATGCCTTCAGTTCTGCGTTCACCTACATGACGAATGATGAAGGTGTTTCGCTTTGTTCGTCTTCGCACACCACCAAGGCAGGAGTCTCGACTACTTCCGGCTTCTCCAATGCCGGTTCTACTGCTCTGTCTAAAACTGCCATTGGTGCAACCCGTATCCTTATGCGCCAGTTCAAGAACGAGTCCGGCCAGAGAATCATTATCGAACCGGATACGCTTATCGTTCCTGACAATCTGTACGATACGGCGTGTGAGGCAGTCGGTGCAAACGATGCTGGTGCCAAGTCGGTGCTTGATCCCGATAGCGGCAATAACAAGATCAATGCTCAGAGTGGTCGGTGGAAGGTCATTGCCTATCCCCGCCTCGATGACCTTGATACTAACAACTGGTATATGGTTGATAGTCGCAAGATGAAGGAATACTTGCTTTGGGTTGATCGCATTGCTCCTGAAATCTCTACGACTACCGACTTTGATACGTTCATGTTTAAGCAGTCCATTTACTCTCGGTTTGCTTATGGATTCACTGAGTGGCGCTGGATTTACGGGCATAATGTGACGTAGTTTAACTAACGGGTAGGAGGGGTAATCGCCAAAAGCCCCTCCTACTCAAACAACGGGTAAAGTTGAGTTAGATTCTCAGCGGCGGTGCATGAGGCGGAAGTACGATAGGGCAACGTCCCTTTTAATGGAGGTGTAAAATGAGTACTACAGATTATCCTGATGGAGTTACGAGTTATGGTGTTCCTATTTTCGGGTGTACGAATGGGAGTGTAATTGCAGGTAACGTATTTTTCGTAGGTAAAACGGCTTCTGCTAAGTGGATTGCAGGTGTCGATGATCCTTCTTACGGTACTTTGCAAAAACCTTTCGCAACTATTGACTATGCAATTGGGAAATGCAGGGCATCTCAGGGTGATGTGATCTATGTACTTCCGGGGCATACGGAAACGATTGCAGCGGCTGGTGGCATCACGGCAGATGTCAAAGGTATTTCGATTATTGGTCTTGGCAACGGAAGCCTTCGACCCACGATTTCGTTCTCTGCGACGGCATCTACGTTTGCAATCTCTGCTGCTGATGTGCTCGTAAAGAACATCCTTGTTACCAACACTATTGATGAAGTGGTTACTCTATTCTATGTTACTGGAGCAGGGTGTACGATTGACGCGGTAGATTTCTACCCTACTACGGGACAGTGTAGACAGTTCTGTCTTACGACCAATGCTGCGGATCAGTTGACAATCAAGAATTGCTTTCATCGTCAGACCGCTGCTGCTGGTGCTGCACAGGGCTGGATTGTTCTTGTTGGTACTGACCACACTCGGATTCTCAACAACACGATCTGGATTACCGCTTATGCGTCTACGAGTTCCATCTGCATTAGTGGTTCTACGGCAGTGATTGAGTGTGAGATTACGGGGAATAGGATTTCCTGGCTTGGTGGAACGATCACTACTGTTATCAATCTAGTTACAGGGTCTACTGGTATTATCAGTGACAATAGGATCGCTGGTGGTGCGGCAGTTGTTCTTGCAGCTGCTATTACTGGAGATGCCTGTATGATGTTTGAGAACTATGTGACGAATACGGCTGCGGCCTCTGGTATTCTTGGCCCTGCGGCTGATACAGTAACCTAACCATTAGAAGCGCCGGGGGACGCTATATTCCCCCACCAATAATGGTGTTATGATGGCAAAAAAGAATATAGATAAAAAAGGCAAATCGGTAAACATCATAGGCAAAGGCAAGACATGGGGCGAAGCCCCTAAAGATGGGTATTCTATCGGACTAACCCAGTTGATACTTCGTCGCCCCGTTGACCTTGTGATTGATATGAACATGTATGCCGATGGGAGGTGGGGCCAGGCTGAGTTAGACGAGAATAAAAAAGTAATGGAATTATGCAAGAAAAATAAAATCCCGTATATCGGGCTTGATAATTATCCACTTAAAGAAGTGATGAAGAAGTTCAAGACTGATTACTTTGGTTCAACAGTTGATTATGCAATTGCTTATGTTCTCAATGAGGGGTTTACAGATATACATTTGTACGGAGTTACGATATCAATGGGTGATTATGCAAGATTAAAGGCAGGGTGTGATTTCTGGTGTGGATATGCAAAAGGATTGGGCGCAGAGGTTACAGTCCACGGTGAATCTTCGGTGATGAAAACTCTTGACCGAAAGATTTATGGTTATGACATTGAGCAAAAATAGGAGGGGTTATGGCAGAAGTAAGTTTTTTTTCGGAAGCGGATATGACGCAGTTAAAGGATGGCAGGAAGATTATTTCTTCGGAGTATCCTGTCTGGTACAACGAACAGATGGTAGATGATCTCAAGGAAGACCTTCGCAGGGACGAGTTCAACATGGAGAACGACCTTGTTCCTAAAGATCAGATTCCATCCGTTAAGGAACGGATCAGGAGATACTCCAAGAAACTGTCAGATATTGAGTCTTCCCGCCCTAAATTATCAGGGGAAATGGAAACAAAACTTGATAAGACACGGAAGACCCTAGCCAAGAATATTCAGGAAAGAATGTTCACCAGATCACAAATGGTAAAGGGATTGGCCGATAGCCATATGGAAGTCCGAAGGGCGACGACTTATGATATTCCTGTGGACGATACGATTGCTGAGTTGGCTAAGGCATCCAATGTGAACATCATTGACGGTAAGATCAATCGTGAGGGCGCGGCAAAGCTTTGGAAGATTTCCAGTAAATACTTCAACGAAATTAGCAACACCGAAAGCTTACGAAGAGATTAGTAGTATTAACGATATGTTACAATAAGGGGAAGTCCTATGGATGGGAAAATACTTTTATACCAATTACGTCAGTTGCTGGAAGAACCATCAACATCATCATACTTGGACGACAGGACATCCTATGACTTCCTCTACGAAGCCGCTTGTGCGTATGCTGAAATAACCAAGTCTCTTACGGGGTCGCAGACTATAACGACAACGGCGACTACTTCAGCGTATGCTTTGAATAATGACTACATGAATCTGTATGTGACGAATGACAGGAACGAATATGTAATCAAGTATTACGATGGGAGTGGATACTATTACATTCCTTGGAGGGATTATGGGCCTGTCTTTTATCAGAACAGTACTACAGATCAGAGCATCCCAAACAGTTTCAGTATCGTTGACGCTTCGTTTGAAAGTAACATTTCAAGTGCGGCAACATCCACTGGGACGGCTACACTTGGAGAATGTAATCTAACAGATACAGGTCAGACATTCCTCACGACGATTTCTCCGGGTGATCCAGTGCATAACACGACTGATGCTAGTGATGGGATTGTTCTTGCAGTCACATCCAATACGGTGTGTGTAGTAGCATTATTCGGCGGGACGAACAATTACGTGACCAGCGGGGATTCATATGTAATCGTGCCGCAGGGAAGGAAATCCCTCCTTCTCGACCCTGCATCATTAACCGCTGGTCACACTATTACCATTCCTTATGTTGTAAAACCGATGCCGGTTTATTCTTATTCCCGAAGGTATAGATTCGATGCGACTGTAATGCCAGCAATCGTGAAGTATGCTGCATGGCTTTATAAGTATCGTGATCGCGAAGCAAACTTTGGAGATAGATGGTATCAGGTATGGGAAGCTGCCGTGAGGAGACATAAGGGTGCTTCAGACAAGTCATTCAATAAGGGAAGATGGGGTGTAAATTTCCAAAAAAGAACCTTAACCGACAGGTCTTACCGATAATGGACAAGCGACTTTTAGATAAACCATTAGTTCCTTTTGAGATTCCTCTTGGCGGGAAGTTGAGGACTGATGTTGATCCCATTTATCTTCAGCCAGGAGACTTTCAGGAACTAAAGAATTATCGGCATGAGAACACAGGGATAGTCGGAGTCAGGGGAATGACTGCGACCAACTCTGTTGCGACTACTTATGCTACAGTAGGAAATGGATATCATTTCAAAAAAGATCAGCCTACTGAAGATCATATCATTGTCCAGACGACGAGCAGCACTAATTCAAGATTGGTTAAGGTAGAATCTCCTACAATTCCTTCGGTTGGGGATGATACGACATATACCGCATGGCAGACCCTAGATAATAATAACGATGTATTCTTTTCCGATGCTCCTGACAATTGCATGGTAGCAATGAACGGGAAGAAGAATTATGTTTGGGGCGGGGATGAGTACAGGTGTGCCAAGTTCATTAACTTTGATCCAGCAGGGTCTTTCTGGCAAGACTTCACGACTCCGGTTACGAATGCCATCAACGATGCCAACAATAGAGCAACACTTAAAAGGGTTACGGGTGGAGCAGACGCAAGTGTAAAAGGATTATGGACCTTTAATGCTGATGTTACAGATTCTTCCGGCAACACCAATAACCTTACTGCGGTAAATACTCCTACATATACAGCAGGAGTTTTCTCTAATGCGCTTACGCTAGACGGTACGAATCAATACGCTTATAGGGCAACTGACTCTGACTTTACTTATGCCGGTACTGCCGCTGAGTGGACGTTAGACGGAAGGTTCTATTTTACCGATCTTGCTGCAATAAGACCTATTATGTTCCAAAAGACAGATGTTAAGAAATTCACTTATGATACAGGAACAAATGCTCCTACTGTCGGACAAGTTCTTTATGGAGAAACAAGTGGGGCAGTAATAAAGGTTCTCAATATCGTTCTTGCTTCAGGAGCATGGGATGGATCAGGAGTAGGGACAATATACTACCAAATCACTTCAGGGAATATTGCAAATGGGGAGCATGTTCATGTGTCTGCGAGTGGTGCGGGAAACCTTATTGCTAATACTACAAGCGCAGAAGCAGATGCTGGAGATAATTACATTAAAATCTCCGTGAGTACAACCGGAGTCCTGTCTTTGGTTATTTATGAAAGTTATGAAGTTCCCGCAGCGGTTGTATCATTATCTACAGCAGTAGGGACTATTGCCGCAGCAACTTGGTACTACATAGAAGTTTCACAGAGTTCAAGTAACTTTTATATCTTTACTGGTCCTTCCGCTGGTACAGCAACGCTTAAAGCGACAGTATCAGATGCAGACCGTGGACTTTTATACTTAGGAAACATGCAGTATGGGTATGATGATTCAACTTATTACAAAGGCAAGATAGATGAATTAAGGTGGTCTTCTGCCTGTAGGCATACGACAGACTTTGCTGTTCCACTTGCGGCATATGCCTCTGCAACTACTACTTATCTTTATATTGCTTGCACCAGGCCGATCCAAGGGGTTAAGTTTTATATTGATACGGGCAACGCTACAGCAACTACTTCTACTGCGGCTTATTATTGGGACGGGGATAGTTGGGCGACTTGTGGAGCACTTACTGATACAACCGTAAATGCAGTAGATGCGACGAAGGTTATGAATAAAACAGGGACTGTATCATTTGATAGTACCGCATTGTCACCGTCACCAAAGGTTATCAGAGAAATAATTGCTTATTACTACCAGTTTGCTTTTACAGGTATAGACGATAATATCACGGTATATTACTGCACGATTGATGCTCCATTACAACCTATAGTAGATATTTGGGATAATATAGGAAGACAATGTGCGAGTGCCTTTCTATACACTACAACATATTCTGATGTAACCGTAAATCTTTCTGTAGCAGATTATGATTCTACTTACGCTTTGTCATATGCAAATCTTGGGACCTTTGCGGCAGGATATTCAATGTACTTTGGATTCCAAGAGAAGTGCATGGGGATAAATTTTCTAGTTGCTGATGCTTCATATGCCAACACAACTGCTAATACAGTAGCAACGGTGTATTACTGGACAGGACAAGCATGGGCGACTGTAGGCGAAATTGATGACGGTACTTCAGTAGGCGGAAAATCATTTGCCCAAAGTGGCTCAATCACATGGAGGGTCGTAGCAGATACGGCAGAGTTTCAAACCTCTGTTGGGAATAAGATGGATTTGTATTATTATAAAATAATATTAAGTCAAACTACAAGCAGCTTAAGAATAGATTATGTTTATGGTATCACGGCACCCAAACAAGTCCTTCCTTATAGATTTGCATTGAACTGGCAGAATAGACTATGGCTGTTCAATGAGATTGACCGGAACAGAAATATGGGCACATGCTCTCAGTTAGGAACTGTATGTATCTTTAATGGCACAGGAGCTACAAGTCTATTCTTTGGTGGGCCGGAAGAACTGGTAGCCGGAGCTACAGTATTCTCAAGATTCGGTGCATCTCTGTTTGATAGTGCAGTAGTATTCAAGCGGAACGAGATGTACCTTATTGACGGTACGACTCCGTCAGACTTCAAGATTCTTACGATTTCTGATTCTGTAGGATGCCTTGCTCCTAACACATTAGCAAAATGCGATATGGCTTATGAGGTAGCCCCTGGACTTACCAAGCATGTCTTGATATGGCAGAGTGCTGGCGGGATACAGATGTTTGATGGAAACTCTGTAACCAAGATTTCTCAAGACATTGATGATATGTTTGATTCTGGGAAGTCAACTTACGTCGGGAATGACTGTTCTGATTTTTCAGGGTTCTTTGACCAAGTGAAACTTGAATACCATTGGGTCACGACTTCAAGAGAAATGGTCTATCACTTGATGCTAAAGAAGTGGTCGGAGATTGATCGTGGTACAGGCAAAGACTTACAGAGAGCATTCCCCGTAATGGACTCTAATGGGATGCAGTATGTGTATGCCGGAACTTCAGATGGGTTTATTCAGAGACTAGAATACGGAACCACCTTCGACGGCAATGCAGTCGTCTATACCTTCAGACTTGGGGATATCGCGTTATCAAAGTCTACGATGTACGAATCTATAATAAGACACCTTAAGTTTATAGGTGTAGTGAAATCTTCTGCACAGACGATAACGATAACATGGTATGGAGATGGAGACACGACAGGCACAACAGTAGTCGCGGTTTCTCAGGTTCTTTCAGGTAAAAGGATTTATCAAGTATCAAGATCGGTAGCACTTCATGCTGTGTTTCATAGTATTAAATGTAGTATATCTACAACGACAGAAACAATAGGATCGGAACCGTTAGTTATTAGCGGGTTTATGAAGCCAATTCGCGAGGATATCTTGTAAAAGGAGGTAGTTATGGCACAGCCGTGGTCAACATTTATGGATGAATTAAAGAGGATGCAGGAGGGGCGTCAGGTTCAAACCGGACGATACGATGCTGCATTGACACCGGGAGCCTTGTCTGCTGCTCTTTCTACAAGATACGAATCGGAAGAAAGAAGGTCTGCAAGAGCCGAAGATGTGTCTAATAGAGATAGGGCATTTGCGTTGGCTGAAAATGCACAAGCTTTTAATCAAGCAGAAGCAGAGAAGAGTAGAGATGCTGCAAGCAGAGCAGGATTGACGAGTGCAGCCACAAGTCTTGGCGGGGCATATCTAATGAGTAATAGCACCTTGCTGGGAGATGCCGCTAAAGCTGGATACAATTATGTTGCAGGGGCAGCACCAACGGCAATAGGTGCGGCAGAGGCTGGAACTGCTTTATACTCTGGAGCAGCAAATGCGGCCATTGGTGGAGTTGAATCGGGCCTTGCAGGAGGAGCCGCAATGGGCGGTGGATACGCCGGAGGAGCATCAATTGGATCGACAGGGGCACTTGAACTTGGTGGTACATACGGAAGTATGGGAGGATCAACGGCTGCAACAGGATCAGGTGCAGCCGGTGGTGCTGGATGGGGTATCGCTGGACCAGTAGCAATTGCAGGGGTGGCTTCTGCATTAAGAGGGAAATACGGAGAAACGGATAAAGCGATTGAAGATAGATCAAACTTTGGGGCTTTTATGAGTGCCCCGGGAAGTATTGCTGCTGTTGGCCCTGGAGCATTAGCAATGAAAGCTGTATTTGGAAAGGATAGCGCAATAGGGAAAACAGTGAATTGGTTTCAAGAGGCCGAAAATAATGTGGTTGGAAAATCACTAGAGAAAGCATTTAAGGGAGACATTGTTGGTGCTGTTGAACAGGTTTTTAGTGGGATAACGGATACAATCAAAAAAATATTTGGTGGTTGGTAAGGAGGTATTATCATGGATTGGTCTGGAGTAGGCATAGGACTTAGCCAAGGTATTCAGAACGTACAGGCATTACAAAGCATGAAACAAACCTCTCTTGCTATGGAGGGTGAGAAGAAGCGTCAAGCCTTGACTGATATGGAGGGGACAAGAAAGAAACAAGAGATGGAGTTTATGAATACTCCTATGGCTATTGACGATATATATGCAAGTGCTGGCCTAACCAAAGGTGATCCACGATATGAATACTTAGACAAGATACTTACGCCTCACACAGAAGAATTAAACGGGAAAAGAATAATCAGGACTAGGAATTTAACTTCCGCTATGGAGATTATGAAAATTCCTAAATTTATTGAAGGCGCAAAGATGGCAGGGTTGCAAAGTGTTGAGTCTCAGATAGAAACTTTAGACCAGCAAATCCTGGAGATGCCAGATGATAACAAAAAGAAGGCAGAACTTATTGGGAAACGGAGACAATTGTCTGCGGCTAGAACTTCAAAATTAGCAGAAATAGAAGGATTCCAAAAAGAACATGAGGCATCTGTTACTAAGTACGGTATTGATGCAGAAGAATACTGGAATGGGAATCTTTCCGCAGATCAATTGCAAGAGAGATTAGCAAAAAATAAAAGAGAAAGTCTTAGACCAGAAGCGGGATATACTCCTTCTTATAAAGATGTAGGAGTTACACGGGATAATGTTGCTGTTCTAATGGATGAACGAACAGGTACGTATTATATAAATACCCCACAAGGGAAAATAGCATATACAGGGCCATTCAAAACAAGACAGATGGCTATTACAGAAAAAACTGAATCAGGTAAGACCGACAGGCTTGCAAATGCTGCTCGGTTTGCCCTAGACAAAGGACTTAAACTCAAGAAGGATGTCCTTGATTGGTCTGATTATCTTTCTGCTTATGCAAAGAAAAGATTCAAAGATGAAGATCAAGTAATGGAAGAGGCTTGGAAAGAATATAAGAGTGCCGGGAAGAAAGAGAAGCCGGGACTGTCTTTGCCGGGTGGCGAAGGTTCTGAACTTGGCAGATTACTTGAGGCCATTAAAAAGTCTAAGGGTAAGTAAAGGAGCAACAAGATGCCTTGGGAAGATATTCTTAAAGACCCTCAATGGAAAGAACTTCCTCTTGGAACCAAGAATGAAGTTGCCCGAATATATTTTGATAAGAACATTGCCACAGATGAATACAAGGCACTTGATAAAGGGACTCGTCAAGAAGTCGCTACAGCGTTCTTTTCTACAATAAACGAACCTAAAGAGTTCAAGACCACAAATCCCAATCTTTATGCAGCAGGGATGACTGTTGCTGGTCTGCCGGGAACCGTGGTTGATACCGCAAGAGAAGCATTTTCTGGTGCGACCCTAGGAATCTCTGACAAGATTCTTCCTAAACCTTCATCAAAAAGAGAAGTCATTAAAGGAGAAGAGTTTATTGCTCCTAAAGACCTTGATTCTACGAGTGCCAAAATGGGTCTTGGTGCCGCTAAGATGGCAGGAGAGTTTCTGCCTATTTCTAAGGCGGCAAAGGTCATTGGTTCAGGAGCGAAGATCGTAACCAATCTGACTAAATCTAAGTGGGCCGATCCTCTTGCTAAGATCACAGGATGGGGTATTGCTGGTGGCGCTAAGACCGCAGCAGAGCATCTCATTAAAGAAGGTGAGCTACCCACAGTTGAAGATGTGGCAAAGGATGCTGGTATTTGGGCTGGAATTGAAGCAGCAACTACTTCTGTTGGATGGGCTGGAAGGGTTGCCCTTGGTGTAAATAAACTCGCTAAGGTGATGGGGACAACTAAAACAGAAGCCCTCCAGCATGTCTTAAGATTAGAACGAGACAAAGGAACTACAGGTCTAGTCCCTATTCTTAATGATGTTACTGCATTAAAGACTAAGTTAAAGGAAATGGCAGAGGGCGGTGCTTCTAATGAAGCAATGGCTCCTGTTGAAGAACTGATTAAAAAGCAGTCTGAAGAAGCGTCAAGGAAACTCACCCTTGAATTGATGTTTGCCCGTAGAAAAGTAGAGACAGATAGACTTGGCCGCGATCTTGAAGAGAACATTATTAGGCTGAGGGAAGAATATAAGAACGCTAAGGATGCTGCTCGTAAAGCAGAAATCCGCCAGAGAGTTTTACCTAATGCTTATAGGGAACTTGAGGCCAATAATAAATCAGGTCTTTTGATTGGGGAGAAACTCCGTCAACTTAATATTAAAGAGTACACTTCAGAAGAAGCCGCAACATTACTTGATCCTATTAAGTATGGTGTCACAGAAACAGAAGACCAGTTGGTTCGTAAAGCCCTTCAAGAAGAACTTGCCGTAGAGTTTAGCGGTTCGGTGAGGTCTGCAAGATCGGAAGAAGCCCTAAGGATGAAAGCAATTCTTGATCGTCCCTCTTTTACATGGGATGCAATGGATAAATTGGCAGTCCAGAAATTCGTGCAGGAGGGCGAGAATGTCAATCTTCCAAAACCAACACCTGTAGCACCGGCTATAAAGGCTACAGTTCCTAAGAAAGTTTCCCCCGCGCCCTCTAAGACAACCACTGGCACGCCTGGAGCCACTGCGAAAGAGGCCGGGGGAACTAGTATTCCAGAACCTGTTCCTGCTTCTCCTAAAGAAGTAGTCCTTAGTGGCATGCCTAAGACAGTAGGTGGTCTTAAAGCAGAAATGGATGGTCTTGTTCAGCAAGGAAAAGATTTAAGAGAACAGTTAATGACTGCAATGCAGTCAGGCAATAAACCTCTTATTGAAGAGCTTCAAGGGAAGATAGAGACTATTCTTGATCAGCACGCTAAGGTGGCATCCGAATGGAATGTGGCAAGATCACAACCATCGGCTCCTGCTGCAAGAGTCGCTCCTAAAATAGAAACTCCTACTCCTGTAAAAACGGCTAAAGAGACTAAAGTCGCAGAAGTAGACAACTCCACTAAACTTGCAGAACTTGAAGCAGAAGCAGGAAGAGTTAATGAAACTCGTCTTGCTGCATTAAAAGCAAACAATAAAGAAGAGGCCACTCAAGCAAATAAACTACTTAACTTTGTAATGGCTCAGATAGAATCATTAAAGAAGAGTGGTGCGAAAGTAGCACAGGCTGCAAAATCTTCTACTCCTAAAGTTATCCTTAGAAAGAAAGGCAATAAAGTAGAAGCCTCTGATGGAGTAAAGACTGAAACGATGTCTCCTGAAGATATACAGCAGTTAAAGGATATGGGACTATGGCCCCCTAAACAGAATGTCTTTGGTGCTGTGGCAGGAATAGATATAGATGAAGAAGGAACGATATCCTATGATCCAATGAAGGGTGCTGTAGGTATGGCAGCGGGGATGGTGTTCTTCCCAAGGCCCAAGAAGGCTATTACTTTTGTTCCTAAGACTCTTGAAGAACAGAACGCACTCCAAGTAGCAGATATGTTCCGTAAGACCGACGATGCATTGATATCCAAGTTTGGTATGTCTGCCAAGAAATTCAAGGATGCATTCGTAAGAGGATTCATTGATGTCTCTGGTAAGGCAAAGAATATGCTAATGGCTGCTGATCCTGAACTTGGACGCCAAGCAGTCATAATGAGAAACCTTACTGCCGGATCAAATGCAGAAGCAGTAAGGCAGTTTGGATTTGCGACAGAGAAGATTCACAAAGGTCTTAATGGAAGGATGAAGACTGTTCTTGATAACCTTATTGCAGCACAACGTAACGTAGAAATCGCTGGATACAAACCCGGAGTCCGACATCCTGACGCATTACAAGGAAAACAGTTTCAGGATTACCTTGATAATGTAGGAAAGATCGAAGGACTTACCACAGAACAAGTCACCAATCTTGAAACAAGAATGGGAGAATACTTCAAGGCAACTAGGAATCAGTTAGATCAGTTACTTTCAAACGGAATTGTATCTCAAGAAGCCTTTGATGCAATGAAAGATAAGCTCTATTCCCCAAGAAAGTACCTTGAGTATCTTGATACGATGGACGGGCAGATTTCCGGTAGGGCTATCAATGCACCTAACTCTGGTATCAAAGCACTTGATGAAGGTTCTATTGGCCTGATGGAGAAGAGATCGCAACTTCTCTTACAGCAACATACCTCAAGGGTGCAAGACCTTATTGCAAGAAATAAAGCTAATCTATCTGTGCTGGAATTAGCCGATGAACTAGCAAAACAGAATGTAACCAACCCTCTTGTTAGAAGGGCAAACATTATTGGATACTCAAAGAACGGTGTCCCACAGTATGCTCAACCTAAAAGCGGGGAAGGGATTGTGTCTGTGATGGAGAATGGGACAAGGGTAGATATGATTGTCCCGAAAGAATTTGAGAAGTCATGGGTTAAAACAGACCCATTGATAAACCATACTCTAAGTAAATTCCTTGGATGGTTCTCGTTAAGCACTCCATTAAAAGCAGCGGCGACAGGATATAACCCTTTGTTCTGGATCACAAACATGCCTAGAGATATAGCACTTGTGTGGTCTGGACATCAGTATTCAGGACATCTTCCGGTAGCTATTGCACAGTTCGCAAAAGATTTTGCAGTCACGGCCAAAGATGTATTCACTCGTAAAGGTGCAGTACAAGATTACATTAGAGATGGTGGCGGGACAGAGTTTCTAACTTACTATGGTAGATTTGGTGGTCATGGTGCAGTAGGAGAACAGATCAATAGCGTTACTAAGGTTCTTGGGTATCTTGGAGAGACTTCAGAAATCTGGACACGTGTTGCCCATAGAAGAAGAGCATTAGAAAATCTTACTACTGAATCTACTAAAAGATTAGGCCGTGCGCCAAACGCACAGGAGATGCGTAAGTTAGAATACGAAGCAACCAATATAGCAAGAGAAGGTAGCATTGACTTTTCTCAGGGTGGAAATGTAATTAAATTCCTTGATACAATGGTTCCGTATCTTAACGCTTCTATTCAAGGCACAAGAGTATTGGGAAGAAATGCAAAGCAAGACCCGATTAACTTTGCTTATAAGATGGCACAACTTTCAACGGCAAGTCTTTTGCTGTATGCTTGGAATAGATCACAGAACCCAGAAGCATTGAAACAGATTTCAGATTCCGACAAGGCGCAGAACTTTATTATCGTCCCTCCGCAAATGCCAGGAGTAACAGACTTCCATGATTCTCAAGGGAACAAAGTCTATAGATTCATGAAGATCGCCAAAGATCAACCACAGCAGATATTCTTAAGTGCTATGGATGCAGCAGCAGAGTTTGGGATAAGCGGTACAATCCCTAAAAGACAGTTGTTCATTGCTTTACAGAATCTTGGTATCAAGACTTCCCTCCCACCATTATTGGCAGGGGCTATTGCAATGGCGGCAAATGTCAATGACTTCACTTGGGATCAAATCTGGAAAGGTGCGCAGGGGGTTGACCCCAAAGAAGAAGCCTACCCTGAAACCCCAAAAGCGTTCAAGGAATTAGGACAAGCCACAGGTCTTTCTCCTGTAAGAATGCAGACTGCTCTTGGTAAAGTCCTCCCTTATAGTAACCCTATTGTTAGTGCAACAGGGACGGCAATTCAGTTCGCTACAGGGGAGGCACAAGAAAAACTGGCTACTACGGGATGGAATGAATTGGTATCAGCGAACCCTTCAGTTAAACGATTAATGTCTTATACTAACCCTGCTACTGAATACAGGGAAGAGTCTAAAGAAATTGACATGAAAGTAAGAACTGAAAGGTTTGTTGAGAACAGAGATTTTGATGAAAAGATGAATCGGTTCTTTAAGACCAAATCAAGATCAGACTATGATGCAGTAGTGAAGTATATCCAGAGTGCCCCAGAAGAAATTCAGGACAGACTCACAAAGAGATATGAAGATGAATATGAGATTAAAGATTTGCCCGATAAATACTTCTGGAAGAATCTAAGAAAAGATTCTCCTAAAGCAAGGGCAGAGAAACTATGGAACAGGCTCAAGACCGCTTCCCCGGAAAAGAAAGCAGAGATGCTTCAGAAAGCAAACTCTATCAGCGGTATTGCTACAGAAGATATGATTAGAGAATTTAATAAGGTGGCAAGACAATGAAGAAACTTCTTCCAGCGTTTGGTGCGACTGCATTGGGGTCAGCATTGCTACCTGAAGATGCAGAGGCTATACGAGTCGGCCCTAAGGCTAAGAACTGGGCAGATATCGAAGGGAAGTTCTCTACGATTGTAGATAAGAAGGTTCAGGCAGAGATATCTGATGTGGGATCACAGTATCTTAAACAGCCGGGAGATAAGTTCCAGCCAATTGCAGATATCTTCTCGCACCCTGAATTAGCACAGAACTACCCTGAACTATGGAAGAACATTAAAGTAAAAAAGATTCCGGGGACAGTCAGTACTTATGTTAATGGAGAAATCGCAATAGCACAAGATGCGCCAAGTAAAGTAGGTTCAATGATTCATGAACTACAACACGCTATCCAAGAGAAAGAGGATTGGCCTCATGGTGGTGGGCCTGTAAAAGCATGGGTAGCTAATAAAACTCTTATCAGAAAGTTGGCAGATGAAGCTATACCTGAGATCAGAGAGAATGAAAAGAGATCAAAAGCATATTATGATGTAGCAAAAGACGCTTATGAGAAGGTAAAGAATCTAAAGCATTCCGATAAAAACAGAATAAATGCAATAAGCAATGAGATGTTCAACAATGAAATGATATTGCAGCAGCGACTATCTAATGCGGATGCAAGCAGTATATATAGAAGGAATCAAGAACTAGCTCAAGAGTATGAACGGATTACAGGAATAGATAGGATGACATTGTCCGATATAGGAGTTCATGGAAGCAATTATAAGAAATTAAAAAGCGGTGTTGATTTTTTATATGCAGACAGAGCTAATAAATGGAGTACGCATAAAAGAAATCTTGATGATTTCAATAGCAAAGACATTCTTAGACTAAGAGAATTTGTTAACAGAAATAAAGACTATGAATTATATAGAGCACAGATACATGAAGTAGATTCATTCGATACGGCTGCAAGAAGAAAAATGACTAAAGAAGAATTACTTCATAAACAACCTTATGATCCTGGCACTAGGGAGCTAGACCCTTCAGGTAGAATATTGAGTAGAAAGAGATACGACTTTGAGCCTGACGATATTATTGCTGTACTTCCTTCTGATAAAGAAGTAAAGAAATGGCAAGGGGCTTTTTCTCCGGGGCAAGCAAAAGAGATGAAAAGAAAGACTATGGTTAATAAGTACGAAGGTGGAGGGGTGCAGGAAACTTATGGGCCGGAAGATTTGATTGCCGCCGCAGCCACAGGGGGCACAAGTCTAGGAGCTAAAGCAATGGCTGGACTAGTTGATGCTACTCTTTCTTTTGACTTTATGCCTACTCAGACAGAAAGAGAACCGGCCCTGATGAGAAACAGAATGCCTGAAGGGACTATGGAACAAATCACAGGAGGTATCTGATGCGATGGAAGTACGCTGGAACGAGCAGAGATGGTAATGGCAAGATCATTTCAGGTGCCACGATTGCAGTTACTCTTGCTAACACATCTACGGTAGCAAGTATCTATGATACCTTTACTGCAACTGCTGCGATTACGGGAGTCACTTCAGCTTCTGATGGATCGTTCTATTTCTATATTGATAACTTTGACTATAATGCAGACCAGACCTATGACATCAATGTATCTAAATCAGGTTATACTACTAAGATATATGAAGATGTAAGGATGGATGATCTTGTATTAGGGACATATACTATCTCTACTGATAAGACAGTAACAACTACGCTTAATGTTCCTAATGGAGTTATATATTCAGTCGCTACAGGAAAGACTCTTACCATCAACGGCCCGTTTGAGGCTGGTCTGTATCAGGTGTTTTCCTGTACGGGTACGGGAAAGGTAGTATTCCCTTCTGGTTCTACCATCTACCCCGAATGGTGGGGTGCGACGACCACTGGGGATAATTCCGTTGCATTGCAGGCGGCTTTTGTGGCGGGGGCGCATGGCGTTGTCAAGCTGACCAAGCAGTTCACCAGCGCGTCGGCAATCGCCATTGACTATG
>Ga0247841_10004543_pt1 | contig 23670 bp, 20 predicted proteins | sample LaCruzMarch2015__2_FD_192410 | JGI IMG/M metagenome (GOLD analysis project Ga0247841, IMG submission 192410) | Freshwater microbial communities from meromictic Lake La Cruz, Castile-La Mancha, Spain - LaCruzMarch2015_18m | ecosystem: Environmental > Aquatic > Freshwater > Lake | place: Spain... | reverse complement strand
TTGCAGCGCTTTCCTTATCAGATGGTTCGCGATGATGCTGCGCTGTATCTGATTGGTGCCTTCGTATATCTGCGTGATTTTTGCGTCGCGCATGTATTTCTCAATAGGATAATCTCTCATGTAGCCGTATCCGCCGAATAGCTGCACGCAGTCTGTCGTGACTCTCATCGCCACGTCAGAGGCAAAAAGCTTTGCCATGGCAGAATCTTTCCCGACCTTTGAATTCCCGCTGTCAATCATCCTGGCGCATGCATATATTAAAGCCCTGGACGCCTCAATCTCAGTGGCCATATCCGCCAGCATAAACTGCAGGCCCTGAAAACTGGATATGCTTTTCCCGAATTGTTTTCTTTCTTTCATGTATTGGACTGTCAGGTCCAGAGCTCCCTGCGCGATCCCCACTGCCTGCGCAGCCACTCCGGGCCTTGACTGGTCGAACGTCTTCATTGCCACTATAAATCCCATGCCTTCCTTACCCAGTATATTTTCCTTAGGAATCTTGCAGTCTGTGAATACAAGTTCTCTCGTGGCAGACGCGCGGATCCCCATCTTGTCTTCTTTTTTGCCGAATTCAAAACCCTTTGTGCCTTTTTCAACAATAAACGCAGCTGCTCCCCTGGCGCCTTTAGATCTGTTAGTAGAAGCTACAACTGTGTAAACCTCTGCTTCTCCGCCGTTAGTGATCCACTGCTTTGTGCCGTTCAAAATATAATGATCGCCTTTTTTCTCGGCTGTCGTGGCAATGGCTCCTGCGTCGCTGCCTGCGCCTGCTTCAGTCAGTCCGAAAGCCGCCAATTTTTTTCCTTTGGCTATGTCAGGCAGGTATTTCATTTTCTGCTCTTCCGTGCCGAATAAAATAATCGGAAACGTCCCGAGCGCTGTTGCCGCAAACGCCAGCGAAATGCCGCCACACGCCTTGGATAATTCCTCGGTCGCCAGCACCAGCTCCATTGCGCCTCCGCCTGTGCCGCCGTATTTTTCTTCAATGTATATGCCGCACAGGTCGCTCGCAGCCATTATCTTTACTATGTCCCACGGGAAAATGCCTTCTGCGTCATACTTTGCAGCGACAGGCCTGATCTTTTCATCGGCAATCTGCCTGGCAATATCCCGCACCATTATCTGCTGTTCGGTCAATAAATAATCCATTACGGTCTCCTCCTATCTTATTTTATAAACCAGTGTCTTAGTTTTTCCGTCCCTTGTGATATCGATACTTAAAAGCCCGGAGCCCTGATTTGACGCGACATTTTCGTACGCCCTGTATATCCCGAGCAGGCTATTAACAGGATATCCGTTTATGGTTTTAATCACGTCTCCTTCTTTTATACCGAAACTCTCTGTGAGCTTCGCGACAGTTATATTCTGTACCAGAAATCCGTCTTTATTAACCACTCCTGTGCCGAGGTCAGTATTAAATGTGAGGCTGGCGCCTTCTCCGAACCTGTATTTCGGTTCCACCCTTTTTATAGCAGCGATTATAGCTGCGCCTGCATTGTTAATCGCGGGCTGGGCATTGGATCTGTCCAGGGACCACACGTTGTCGCCTATTTTGGTTGAATTTATATTATCAAAAAGTTCTGTTATGAGGACTTTTTTATCTACGGCTTCGTCTCTGGGGCCATTAAAAACAGTTTTCTCCTTATCTGACAGCTGCTTTGCCTTGGCCAGGGCGTCATAGTTTTTTTCCAGCACGATCTTTTGTTTTTCAAGGTTTCTTATTGTAAAATCTTCCAGGTCATTTTTTGTGATTTTTTTAGCGGGTTTATTATAATTATATTCCAATACGCTTGAGGCAACTGTTTTTTCAAAGATCATCCCTGAATCTTCGAGCGGAATGCTCTCTCCGGCTTTGACTATAATACTGGCCTTGTGCGCCACATCCTCAAGTACAAGAGTGTTTTCTTTTATATCCGATATCCTTAGAGATTTTCCGGGATTTTTATGAGAAGAAAACATATCCCCTGTCATGTAAAGCTTTTTGCCTTTATCCCTGGTGCCTATAATAGCATACCATGAGGATTTATTTTCTTTGACAGTCCCGACAGGGCTGGCAAAAAGAGGCTTAACCAGGGTTATTGCAAAGACTATTATAAATAGTATTTTATAGAGCTTAAACATGTTAGATAGATTATATTATTATCGCCTATACGTCAAGATAATTATTCATACTTTATGGATATATTGAAGTCTGCCTCGCTCCTGTTAAATCCTTTAGGAAAACGCTCGAAAGGCACTGCTTTTTTTATGATCTTTATAGCGCTTCTTACGAGCCTCAGGTCAGGATTATTGAGCACAATAGGCCCTTTTATCACAAATCCTTCCTTATCCAGGGTAAACTGCAGTTGAACCTCGCCGTTTATCCCGCGGACATCCGCATCCTGGCCGGCCAGATTATTGATATCCTGCCTGATCCTAAAATAGTAATCTTCGTAAGGCGTTCTTTTGGAGGATGAAGACTCTGCACCAGGTGTAGTTTCAAGATTTTGCACATTCCTGGCTTCTTTGGGATTTTTTGCCCCTAAAATAGGTGTCCATTTCTGAGCAGGCTGTGGGGATTTTTCAGGCGCAGCGATTGTTTCTGTCTGCACTTCTTCTTCCTGCCCGACATCTTTTTTTGGAAATTTTACCCAGTTATCTTCCGGCTCTTTTATCCTAACCTTTTCAGACTTATTGTCCCAGTCATCCATGCGTATCATTGCTTCGTCTGAAGTGCTTTCTCCGTCAAAGATATGCGGGGTAAGCAATATCACCAGCTCTGTTTTTTCCTTGGTCTTTCCTGTGTTGGAAAAAAGTTTTCCGACTACAGGAATATCTCCCAGAAAAGGCACTCTTTCCTGGTGATTTACAAGGGTATCTTTAATGAGCCCGCCTATTATCAGTGTTGTCCCGTCTTTCACAACCACGGAAGTTTCAGCCTCGGAAGTCGTTACGTAAGGAACGATCGTCCTCGTAGAGCCGTCAGGATTTTTTAATTCCACTGTCCTTGTGGGGTCTGCGCTTGAAACCTCTGGCTTTAGTTTCAACGATACAAATCCGTCTCTGTTGATCTCCGGGGTTACTGCGAGTCTTACGCCTACGTCTACAAAATTGACATGGTCTGTGGTGTGATAAGTGCCTCCGCTTGTGGTGGTGACTTCGCTGGTAACATAAACCTCTTTTGCGCCCACCAGGATCTTTGCCTGCTGTTTGTCCAGAACCGTAATCCTCGGCCTTGACAGGATATTCGTCTCTCCGTATGTTTTTAAAAGGCCTATCAGAGCGGAATAACTTCCTTTAGTGGTAGCTATGTTTAAAGTGCTGGGGGTTACGCCTGTGAGGCCGGTAACCAGATTTGTATCAGTTGTGTATTCCAGGTTCCCGAGCTTTGCCACATCTGTCCAGTTTATGCCGTAGCTGTACTTATCAGAAAGCGTCACCTGTATGATATAGGCGTCTATCATAACCTGTCTTGTTTTTTCGTCAAATGCGCCTATCACGTTCTTAATATCTTCTATCTTCTCCTTGGTATCTTTAACCACAAGCTTGTTTGTTTTTTCGTCAAACCTTACGCTGCCTGCCCCCTTGGAAACCATCTCTGATATTTTGTCTTTAAGCAGCTCCGCATTCGCATAGTTAAGAGGAAAAACTATTGTCACTAGACGCACATCCATCTTGGAAATAACATCCTTCATTTTAACTATATTCTCAGGTGTATCCACTATCACGATAGTATTTGAAACGTCCTCGGCTATGACCTTTCCTATGTCTGACTTCATCTGCCTGAGCGCCTCTGATACCTCCAGGGCGCTTGCGTAATTCAGCTTGACCACCTCTGTCCTGGTCTTGTCGTTAAAAACCTTGCCGTGGGTATTTTCATAATCTTTTTCATTCATGACCCTGATAAGGGTGCCGGTCTGCTCGTAGGCAAGTTTATTGGTAGAGGCTATTATGTCTACGGCGTCCATGATGCTGACGTCCTTTAAATAAAGAGTGACTGTGCCGTTCACTTCGCTATCAACGGCTATATTAAACCCGCTTTTCTGAGACAGGATCTTAAACACATCCCTTATGTCCATGCCTTTAAGGTCCAGGGATATGAGATCCGAATCATCCGGCTGCGCACTAAAGGCTATCCCTGAAAATATCAGAACCAGTGAAAGGCTGATAATAAGTTTTTTCATAAATTTATCTCCTGTTAAATATTCAGTTCTATTTTTTCTCCGTTGTAATCTAAAATGACCACGCTTTCCTTTATATCGTATACTTTTAAGTCTCCGAACGAGTCGCCTTTATAAAGAAAATATGTCTTCTTTAAGGTTTTATCCTCTATGATGGCCTGGTTGTTGTCGCCCGAGATGATCCCCAATAGATTAAGGTTCCCCAGGATCTCTTCTTTTGAAATTCTTTTTACGGGAGGCTCTTCTATTTTTTCAGCTATGAGTTCTGGCTGGATTTTAGGAGTTTTAGGAGCCGGCTCAGGCGCTTTAACCGGAATATCTACGACAATCGGCACCTCTACGGGCTTCTTCTTGAAAATAAAAACATCTGCTATAAAAATAATAGCCACTATTCCTATAATACCCATCAGTATAATATTTATTTTCGTGAATATCTTCAGATCTTTGCCTGCCTTTGACTTTGACTGGTCGTTACGTATAAGATTTAAAAGTTTTCCTTCGGGAGTAGATTCTGTCATGACACTAAAACCACCTTTCTATCTTTTTCTATCAGTTCGTTTACCAGGTCTTCCTCTATAATCCTTTTATCTTTCATTACCAGCTCTTCCATGAGATTATGGCACAGCGCCGCGATCTTACGCGGATAGCCCTGGGTATATTGATATACCGCGAGTATCGCTTTTTCCGTGAATACTTCTTTGCCTGAACTCGCGCCTGCCTGCTTGAGCCTGAACTCTATCAAGTTTTTAGTTTCATTGATGTCCAGGGGGTTCAATATGTACTTCAAGCTGATCCTGTCTGAAAAATTATGTATGCGTTGGAGTTTCGGGAGAAGCTCCATCTGGCCCATTATGACGAGCTGGAGAAGCTTATATTCGTTTGTCTCATAATTTAAAAGCGTGCGCAGGAGCTCCAGGGAAGACAGGCTCATTTTCTGGCCTTCGTCTATAATAAGGGAGATGATCCGGCCTTCATCAACGCATTTCTTGAATAAAAATCTTTCTATCGCCTCTTTGTAGTCCAAGGTAGAACGGAACGTGCCTCTTATTCCGAAAAGCTTTGCAAGCGTTACTACAAACTGAAATTCCGAATCATAGGTGGGATCCAGGATCATGTGGGTTATCGCCCCGTTCGTGGAATGCAGTTCCTGTATAAGCGCCCGCGCGAGAGTGGTTTTGCCGATACCCACGTCTCCTAGAATAACGCTGAGGCCTCTTTTTAATCTGATTGCTATTTCAAGCCTTTGGATCGCCTGCTTGTGAGAGGTAGACGGGTAGAAAAAATACGGGTCAGGGCTTGTGGAAAAAGGCTCTTTGCTTAAATTAAGGGTTTTGTAATAAGACATCTTATCCTAACAGTTCTTTTATTTCCGCGATTGATTTATTTTCCCGCCTTAATTCCCGCACTTTTTTCAATCTCTCAATAGTAGTGTCGTCAAAATATCTGAAACTGGTCTCAGGGCTCCTACCCACCTCTTTAATAAGCCCGATGTTCAAATAATATTTGAGCGTGTAAACTGTCTGCCCGCTCAATCGCGCAAGGTCTTTAATTAAATAAATTTTGTTCTCCAATATGCCCTTTCTTCACTATCCATATAGACAGCGATAGCCCACTCTCCATCTAGAGAGCAAGTATACATCATGCCTACAAACATGTCAAGCCCAAGCAATAAAAAACCCCGGTCTTTTAAGCTTCGAAAAGGCCGGGGTTATTAAGAAAAACCCGTTACTCTATATTATCGCCTCATGCGTTAGTTTTTGCGTATAAAAAATCCACTTCAAAAGAATGCTTAAACGCTATTGAATAGATATCGCAGCCTGTTATAGCATAAAATCTGCCGACGACATCGCATATGAACATATCTTTATTGAGCTTGGAGTCGCGTTTTTTAATTATAAAAACATGCCTCTTGTTCGCCTTAAAGCCCGTGGTCTTCTTCCATTCTGCCAGCTCTTCCAGGGTCTTGAATTTATTGCAGGCGCCTACTATATAGATAGAATGCCTCTGGGTTGTAGTAGTAATTCCATTCCTATTAACTGTCTCGGTCACATAGAGATCTTTTCTTTTTTTGTTCTCTGAGGTTATGTTTTTGAATAACAGTTCTCGCATGTTTGCCTCTTAATACTTTTTAAATCTATTTACTTTGCCAATAAAAAAAATAACCCTTCTTTTTCTTACTTAAAGTATATCATACGTTTATTTTGTTGTCAAATCTGGCAAAAGAAAAGATGAGTAATGCGGTGCCGATCGTAATAAATGAGTCTGCGATGTTAAAAACAGGCCATATCCTAAAATCAATAAAATCAATGACATATCTCAGGCTGATCCTGTCTATAAGGTTGCCTAGCGCGCCTGCCATTATAAGAATCAGGCTATAGTGAAAAAGAAACTTTTCGGAAAAATTACCTTTTCTGGCTGCCTTTACGAGAACAGCCCCTATCATTATCACAGCGATCACAGATACCGCGATAAAAAAATATGTGCTGTTTTTAAAAAGCCCGAACGCTGCGCCGGTATTTTTGACAAAGGTTATATGCAGGACATTCTTTATTATAGGTATAGACTGGCCAGGAGCCAGCCTGGAAACAATAACTGATTTTGAAACCTGGTCTATTAAGAGGATTAAGAAAAGGGAAAGAATGCTTACGATGTTATTTATTCTTTTCTTCTTTTGACTTGCATTGTATGCAATATTTGGCATATGGGACGGCATTAAGGCGTTTCTGAGGTATCTTTTTATCGCAAGAGAGGCAATGCCCGAACTTACCCTCTTCTATGCGCTTCAACGCATCGTCAATCTCGTATACGATTTCCTGCTCTTCGCCGGCAATATTCAGGCTTAATTCCCTGTCATAGCTGTCGCTCGCCATATCCGCCATATGAAAACTATAACCGGAAAGGTCTCCAGAAGACTCTTTCTGGGACTTAAGGTTCTCTTTGGCTATGTGAGTTATGTCGCCTGCGATACTTTCTCTTACCTTTATAAGAAGCTTCTTGTATTTTATCAACTCTTGCCTGGTCATCCTTTTCGTTCCTCCGTTACAACACAGGTACATCTTTCACAAAGTGTTGGATTCGACTGATCTTCTCCTACTAACGAGCTCCAGTTCCAGCAGCGGCTGCATTTTTTGCCGTCCGCCTTCAGGACCTGGATATTTAATTTATCACCTTTTATAAGCTCTACCCGCGAAACTATGAACAGATAACGCAAGTCCGCCAGGTACTTGTTTAAGAATCCGTGTTCTTCTTTAGCTGCGGCAATAATTACCCTTGCCTCGAGCGGAGAGCCTATTAATTTAGCGATCCTTTTTTCCTCAAGGGCCTTTAAAACTTCCTCCCTCAGATTTATCAGGGTCTGCCATCCGGCTTCAAGATCAGCGTCGATTAAACAATTTTCTGCTCTCGGCCAATCTGCCAGATGCACTGAGCCGGTTTTATTAAAATAACTCCATATCTCTTCCGCTGTAAACGGGGTTATGGGAGCCATAAGCCTGGTAAGAACACTCAATATTTTATAAAGAACTGTCTGGCCACTCCTCCTGGCCTTTGATCCAGCTCCAAAAGTATACAACCTATCCTTTAAAATATCAAGATAAAAATTTGACATATCAAGTATGCAGAATTTATAGATAGAGCTCGTGGCTTCATGAAACATGAACCGCTCAAAAGAGCCTGTGACCTCCCTGACCACAGAGTTCAGCCTGGAAAGCGCCCACCTGTCTATCTCTAGCAGGTCTTTGGGGGCCAGAGAATCTTTTTCCGGGTCAAAATCATATAGATTGCCCAGGAGATACTTTGCGGTATTCCTGAATTTGCGGTAAGCCTCCACTGTCCTGTCTAAAATCTCATCCGAGATCCTCACGTCGTCAAAATAAGAAGACGAACTTGCCCACAGCCTCAGGACATCCGCGCCTTTTTTTGAGATAATCTCCTGCGGGCTTACCACGTTGCCGGATGACTTTGACATTTTTTTGCCTTCACCGTCCACCACAAAGCCGTGAGTGAGCACATTTTTAAAAGGCGATGTCTTTTCTACTCCCATGCCTATCAAAATTGAAGCCTGAAACCATCCCCTGTGCTGGTCGCTGCCTTCCAGATATAAATCTGCCGGGAATCCGAGGTTACTATTTATCCTCAGGACAGCCTGATGGCTGGCGCCTGATTCAAACCAGACATCCAGGATATCTGTTTCTTTTTTAAATTCGCTGTGGCCGCACTTTTTGCATTTGAAACCCTGCGGCACAAAACTTTCAGCGCCTTTTGCAAACCATGAATCAGATCCTTCGGCGCCGAAGGTTTCTTCTATTTTTTTCATCACACCGTCGTCTATTATTTCTGAATTACAGGAGGCGCAATATAAAATAGGCACAGGCACTCCCCAGTAACGCTGCCTCGAGAGGCACCAGTCAGGCCTGAGCTCTATCATACTGGAAATGCGTTTCTCGCCCACATCAGGCACCCATTTTACGCCTTTTATCTCATTAAGAGTCCTCTGCCTGAGGCTGTTTTTGTCCACGCCCAGGAACCATTGCTTTGTGGCACGAAATAAAAGCGGAGAATGACATCTCCAGCAATACGGATACGAGTGTTCTGTTTTTGCGGATATTAAAAGCGCTTTTTTATCCGACAGGATTTTAAGGACGATATCATTGGCTTCTAATATAGGCTTGCCGATAATTTCGTCAGGGACTTCAAAAGAATCTATTTTTTTAAACCTGCCTTTTTCATCGACCGGCATTACTACGGGTAAATTATATTTAAGACCCACTTCATAATCTTCCTGGCCATGGCCGGGCGCTATATGGACGCATCCCGTGCCGTCTTCATTTGACACATAATCCGCTAATACTACTTTTGAGGTGCGGTTTAAGAACGGGTGTTGGCTAGTAGCGCCTTCCAGTTCTTTGCCTTTTACAGTCTTTATAACGCTGCCTGTTGCGCCCAGCTTTTTCAAAACACCTTCAAGTAAATCTTCAGCCAATACCAGAGTGCCGTGGCTGTCAGTCTTTACAAATACATATTTAAGGTCAGGGTGGAGAGCTATCGCGACATTTGATACAAGCGTCCACGGAGTAGTCGTCCATACTAAAAAAGCAAAAGATTCTGAATTAAATTTAACATATATAGACGGAGAAATATGATCCTCGTATTCAACCTCAGCCTCTGCCAGGGCTGTTTCGCACTTTGCGCACCAGTTTATCGGCTTAAGGCCCCGGTAAATATAGCCTTCTTTAGCCAGTTTATTAAAACTCGCGACTACTGCCTTTTCATATTCAGGTTTCAGCGTCAGGTATGGATTATCCCAGTCCCCGAAAATCCCGAGCCTTTCGAATTCAACCTCCTGGATCTCTACGTACTTCATGGCAAACTCATACGCCAGTTTTCTGAATTTCACCTGGTCCACGTCATGCTTTGTCTTTTTCATTTCCTTGAAAAGCTGGTGCTCGATCGGCATGCCGTGGCAATCCCATCCCGGCACATAAGGCGCGTCAAAGCCTTGCATGGTTTTAAATTTGATGACGATGTCCTTCAGTGTTTTATTCAGCGCATGGCCTATGTGGATATTTCCGTTCGCGTAAGGCGGGCCGTCGTGGAGTATATATTTCGGCTTGCCTTTTTGTTTTGCGCGTATCTCCTGATAAAGATCCGTGTCTTCCCATTTCTTAAGGATGCCGGGTTCTTTGTCAGGCAGATTGCCTTTCATCGGAAAATCAGTTTTTGGCAGATTTAAAGTATTTTTATATTCCATATTACAGGTATTTCCCTATTATTATGTCCAGCTTTGCTTTTGTATTTTCCGGTATCAGCTTTTTGTCAGTGACTATAGCATATTTAAGCGCGTCCCGGCAAGCGCATTTCCTATCGCCTTTCAGCTGCGGCACTACTTCTTTTATTAATTTTTTCGCCGTGTCCACGTTTTTCAGCAGATTTCCTATTACCATTTCTATATTCACTTCTTCTTCCAGCCACGAGTCATAGTCAGTCACAAGCGCGATTGTCGCAAAACACATCTCCGCTTCCCTGGCAAGCCTCGCCTCAGGCATATTGGTCATGCCGATGATATCCATTCCCCAGCTTTTATGTAAAAGCGATTCCGCCCTGGTGGAAAATGCCGGGCCTTCCATGTTCAGATACGTGCCTTTATCGTGCATGGTAATGCCTAATTTTTTGCCCGTATCATAAATTATTTTTCTTAAATCCGCACACACAGGTTCTGAAAAACTTACGTGTGCGACTATGCCCATTCCGAAAAATGTGGTTTTGCGGGCCTGATTGGTTTTATCCACAAACTGGTCAGGCAATACTATATCCAGCGGCTTCAATTCCTTTTTAAAACTCCCGACAGCTGAGATCGATATTAATTGTTCGACTCCCAGTTTTTTCATCGCGTATATATTTGCCCTGTAATTGAGCTCTGTGGGGAGAATCGTATGCCCTCTTTTGTGCCGCGCAAGAAACGCCACCTCTACCCCTTCGAGATTACCGATAATAAATTTATCTGACGGTTCTCCGAACGGCGTCTCCACCTCTGCTTCCTTAATATCTTTCAACGCGTCTATCTGATATAACCCGCTACCTCCGATAATCCCTACCTTTGGCATATTTTCTCCTATTTTCCCCTCAAACAACTGGAGCGAAGGGCTGCTGAACTGACAGCCTTTTTTATCACTAGTTCTAATTTTTTCTTTTTAAATACCTTCAGGGCAGCCTCGGTGGTGCCGCCTTTGGATGCTACTTTTTTCACAAATTCTTCCATTGATATATTTTTGTTGCGGCTTGCGACCTCTGCTGCGCCGATAAACGCAGCCCTGGCTAGTTTTATTGCGAGACCTTTCTCCAGACCTTGCGCTTTTGCCGCTTCAGCCAGTAAATGAGTAAACAGGAAATAATACGCAGGACCGCTGCCGCTAACAGCAGTGACAGCGTCCATCATTTTTTCTTTAACATGCACGACCTCGCCAAGATTTGCAAAAATCCCTGAAGCTGTTTTCAGATCTGCGGGCTTCGCAAATCTGCCACAGCTTATGGCGGAAATGCCTTTTTTTACCATGGCGGGCATATTAGGCATTACCCTGATCACCCTCACTTTACCCAAAGCCTTTTCTATGGAAAGGGTGGACACGCCTGCAGCTATAGATATTACGAGCTTATTTTTTACATAAGGCTTTATCTCTTTTAAAACTTCTGCTATGTTCTGCGGCTTGACAGCGAGAATGATAATATTTGAGCGTTTAGCGGCAGTGACATTGTCAGAAATATGTTTAAGCTTATCGCTGAAAAAAACCCTGGCTTTAATGCCCGAGGCTATTGCCCGTCCCATATTGCCTGCGCCGATTATGCTTATCATTTTCTACCTCTTAAAAGTATTCCGAGATGATGGATTTTACTTTGGTTATTAATCTCCCTGCAAGGCCTATTGGTTCCGGATCCAGCGAGCCTTTTCTTGCCGCAATTATTTTTTTAGCGCCGTATTTCATGAGCCCGAGCGAACACGCAAAAGTTATGTCGCTGATCTTGCCTCCTGACTTGAGGCTTCCCATGGCCACAGGCATCCTGAAAACCTTTTCCACGGTTTCAATAAAACCGTCCATCTTGGCAACGCCGCCCACTACGACTACGCGCGGCAGGCTTTTTTTATTCTTAAGAAACGACTCTAATTTTTTATGCATATCTTCCAGCACAGTTTCCACCTTTGGCAATAAGAGGTTGGTGATTTCGCTTTTTGCGGCAAGTCCGTATTTCACCTTCATTTCCTCTGCTTCGTCAAAAAGTATTTTCAAATTGTCCTGCAGGATCTGGGTCAGATCGTCCCCGCCGAACGGAAAATTAAAAGAATCCATGATCTTACCGTCTAAAAACATGGCAGCCTCTGTGATTTCTTTGCCTGTGTCTATCAAAACAGCGCCGTTCACCAGATCCTCTTCCTCAAAAATAGCCTGAGCCGTGCCTGCGCCTGATACCACCAGCTCGTCCACTTCATAGCCTGCCAGATTAACCGCCTTTGTAATATTCTGTAAAACTGTCACAAGAGATGTGATTATATTAAGGTCTACGTCAAGCTTTGAGCCGAATAAGCCGAGCGGGTCATTTATCTCCATTTTGTCGTCTATAAAAAATCTTACGGGCACCAGATGCACCGCTTCCCTGTCCAGGGACATGGCAATAACCTTGGCTGATTCTATACATCTTTTTATGTCTTCTTTTCTGATCTCGCTGGGCCTGTCTGAGATATGCACAGAGCCGCGGCTTTGAAACGTCCTTATGTGCACGCCGGAGACGTTGGTCATGATCTTGCGCACCCTGACCTTTGCCATTTCTTCGGCTTTCATCACGCTGGCCTCTATTGCTCCTGACAGTAACCCGAGATTTGAAACAACGCTCTTGGAAAATCCTTTAGTAGGTGCCTGGCCGAATCCCAATATATTACCCTCGGCGTTGCCTATCAGCGCCCGGACATTCGAAGCGCCAATGTCTAAGCCGCAAATAATTTCTGAACGCATTTTACTCTCCTATCTCGGCCCCACGATCGGGTCCTCAAAACGCAGATCTATGTATTTTACCCTATGTATATCTCCGCCCAGCTGCTGCAGCACAGTTGAAAGCACATCGAGCCTTTTTGTAAATTCGCCTTCTCCTATTTTTATCTCTACCTTTTCAGCGTCCGCAGCATTGAAGAAAAAAGAGATGTTGCGGCTGTCGGTGATATCTATCTTTTTTATTTTATACTTGGAAAGTTTTTGATTCATTGACGCGGCTTCTATAAGAAACAATGCCTTGTCGATTTTTTCTTTCTGCAGAGTGCCTCCCCTCGTGGGGCTAGGCCTGATCCCTGTAATAATAGGGGTCATTTCCTCGTTTGCAGAATCTTTAGCGTAAGGCAGAAAAACCCCGTCTTTATCTATAAAATACGGCCTGTCTCCGTAAACCTGCGCTACGGGAACCCTCTGCCTTGCCTGAACAATCAATCTGTTGGGCAATGCGCGCCTTACGACAATATCCCTTAATTCAGGATGCGCCCTGGCTATTCTTTCTTTAAAGCTATTCAGGTCCACCAGGAACACATTGGTGCCCATGACATCTTTATCTTCTATGTCGCTAAAATTTACTCTATGCAGCGCGTTTTTCTGGTCATAAAACCTGACGTCCAGGGTTTTGACGTTGAATAAATCAGAATCCACGAACATATATTGGAACATCACTATGCCCACGCCGATACATGCCACCAGCACAGTCCAAAAAATAAACTTAACTACGCCCCTGAAATTGCGCTTTTGCCTGGGTTGCGATTCTCTTTTTTTTCTGTGCGGATGAACTTTTTGTTTTTTTATTTTTACCATTATATGCGCGAAGCTTCGCTTCGCTACTCCGATAGTGCGGAGTTCAAAATTTTAAGGCAAAGGTCTTCGAATCCTATGCCTATTGACCTGGCTGCCTTGGGCAGAAGGCTTGTTTCTGTAAGGCCGGGTATCGTATTTATTTCCAGCACTACAGGCCCTATTTTTTCATTCAATATAATATCAACGCGCGAAAATGACCTGGCTGAAAGCGCTTTATGAGAGCTAAGCCCGACATCCTGGCACTTTTTATACATGGATTTTTCTATTTCAGCAGGCACGATATATTCAGTCAGGCCTTTTTCATATTTTGCAGTGTAGTCGAAAAATTTTCTTTTCGGCAAAATCTCCACAATCGGCAGCGCCATGTCCTCTAAAATGCCGACTGTAATTTCCCGCCCAGAGATATATTCTTCTATTATCAATTTGTTGTCGTATTTAAATGCATCGTCTATCGCCTCTCTCAGGCCTAATTCATCGCTTACTATGTTCAAGCCTATACTGGAACCGCCGTTTGAAGGCTTGATTACAAGGCTGGGGCCTAAATTTTTAAAATATTTTTTTACGCCGCTATCTTTGGCAAAAACTTCTTTTGCAAGAACTTCGTGCCTCGCAAGCGGTATATTTTTCGACTTCAAAATCTCCTTTGCAGTGATTTTATTCATTGCCACTCTGGATGCAAAAGAGGAGCTGCCCGTGTAAGGTATATTCATTTGTTCCAAAATTTCCTGCACTCCGCCGTCTTCCCCGAATGCTCCGTGGAGCGCGACAAATGCCGCGTCTATTTTCATGCCAGCTATCAAATCAGCTGCTGATTTTTTATAGCCGTTCGTATTGGATCCTGCTGCCAGTTCCACAGCCACATAATCTATTCTTTTAGCCTCAAGCGCCCTGCAGACTGCTTTGCCTGATTTTATAGAAATCTCCCTTTCGGAAGAAGGCCCGCCCATTAATACACCGACTCTTTTATTCTTCATATTATTTTTAATTCCAGCTCCAGGTCTATGCCGAATTTTTGCTTAACGCTTGTCCGCGCCAGATCTATGAGACCCAGGACATCTTTCGCAGTAGCTTTGCCGAGGTTCACTATTATATTCGCGTGAACCTGAGAAATCTCTGCATCGCCTATTCTTTTGCCCTTTAAACCGCAGGATTCTATGAGCATGCCCGCTGATTTATCAGCGTTCGGATTTTTAAATATACTGCCTGCGTTCGGAAAACCTATTTTAGTAAGCCACTCGCGCTTTTTATTAAATTCGTTTATCCTTAGCTGTATGTTTTCTTTTTTGTCTTTTTTAAGGCCAAGTCTTGCGCCTAAAATAATTTTTCCGTCCAGGCCTGAAGACCTGTATTTAAAATCTATGTCTTTTTTACCCAGGTCTTTTATCTTTTTATCTTTTAAATCCAGAGCCTCTATATTCAATAGAATATCTTTTATTTCAATAAATCCCGAGCCGCCTTCCGGCCACCTTACGCCTGCATTCATAAAAACCGCGCCACCCACATCACCCGGAATCCCGGCTAAAAACTCACATCCAGAGAGACTTTTATCAAAAGCGTATTTTACTAACTTTGCCAGGCTAAGGCCTGCGCCTACCTTTATTACATCTCCGCTTTCTGATTCTATTTTTTCAAAATCTCCTGCGAGATGTATTATTACTCCGTCAAAACCTTCATCGCCTGCCAGAAGGTTTGTGCCTTTTCCTGCTATTATGAATTTTTTATTTTTGCTATCAGCTAAAGATATTGCCTCTAAAATTTCCTTTGGATTCCCGGATTCAGCCCACAAGTACGCAGGGCCTCCGATAAGAAAACTATTATGACGGGATAGCGCTTCATTGTACTTTAGCATTGAGCTCTTCCAGGGTCTTTGCAATCTTGAAAGGCAGTTCCCCGATATCCCCGGCCCCCAATAAAAACACCGCGTCTCCGGGTTTCACCACTTCTATCAAATGTTTTATTATATCACCTTTTGAAATAAAATGCGCATCTTTATGGCCGCACTTTTTGGCGCTGTCGCATACGTCCCGGCCGCTCACGCCTTCTATGGGCTTTTCGTCCGCGGAATATATGTCCGTCACTACCAGATGATCCACCAGGTCAAAGCATTTGCCGAACTGGTCTTTCAGGTCCCTGGTCCTGGAAAATCTGTGCGGCTGGAACACAGCCACTACGCGCCTGCCTGAAGATTCCATTGACTTCAAGGTGGCCTTTATCTCCGTAGGATGATGCGCATAATCGTCTATAATAAGGATATCCGAGCCCAGCTGGGTTATCCTGAACCGCCTGTCAGCGCCTTTGAATTCCCCTATGATATCTTTTATCTTATTAAAACTCAGGCCCAGCTCCATTGCCACGCCTATGGCAGCGAGGCTATTAACCACATTGTGAATCCCCGGTATGGAAAGTTTTATCCTGCCGAGCTTTGCACCTTTATATTTTACTTCAAACTCAGAGCCGCTCAGGTTCATCAATTTTATATTTTCCGCTTTTATATCCGCATAGTCGGAGATCCCGTATTTCAAAATCCTTTTGTCGGACTGGCGGGCTATATTTTTCAGGTACTCGTCTTCCGCACATATAAAAGCGCAGCCCTCGTCTTTGGTATTGGAGATAAACTGCTTGTAGGCGCTCAGGACATTTTCCATGGTGCCGTAGTAGTCCATGTGCTCCCTGTCTATATTGGTGCTGACGGAATATAGCGGGTTAAGCAATATAAACGAGCCGTCTGATTCGTCAGCCTCTGTGACCATGATATCGCTTTGGCCGTATCTTGCGTTGCCTTTTAAAAAATGCACGTCAGCTCCGATAAACACCGTCGGATCAAGCCCGGCGTTGATGAGTAAAATAGAGATAAGCGACGTAGTGGTGGTCTTTCCGTGCGCGCCTGAAATACCTATGGCCTTTTTATCCTGCATGAGCTTGGCAAGGGCCTCCATGCGTTTTAGTATCGGCAGATTCTTGAGTTTCGCGGCCATATACTCCGGGTTAGTCTCTTTTATGCATGAAGAATATATGACGAAATCAGCGCCTTCGATATTTTCCGCGCGGTGGCCTATTTTTATAGTAACGCCCATTTTTTCAAGCCTGTCAGTGGACCTTGAGTTCCTTAAATCAGAGCCCTGCACCGAATACCCGCAACAATTAAACACTTCTGCCAGGCCGCTCATGCCTATGCCGCCTATTCCTATAAAATGCACGGTCTTTCCGCTTATCATTTATGAAGCTCCTTTATCAAAATTTTGCACGCGTCAGGCTTTTCGATATTTTTCGCGCTTACTGACATATTGTTCAAAACAGATCTGTCCATTAATTTTGAAATTGCGTCCCGCATTACTATCTCAGTTAAATTTTTCTCTTCCAATATTACACTCAAGCCGATTTTTTCCAGGGCCGCTGCGTTCAGCTTTTGATGGCCGCCTGCGTACGGATAAGGCACCAGTATCGCCGGTATAGCGAGCGCCAATAATTCAGAAACTGTCATTGCGCCTGCCCTTGAAATTACAAAATCGCATTCATTATAAAGCCTTGCCATGTGTTCTGTAAAGGAAAATACCCTGTTTTTTATCCCGATTTTTTCGTAAGATTTTTCCACTTCCTCTTTTTCGTTTTTTCCTGCAATATGAATAATAGTGAGGCTATTTCTCTGGTTATTCTGCATCAGTCCTATTGCCTGAGGGATAATCGTATTTAATTTATGCGCGCCCTGGCTGCCGCCTATTATAAGCACGCTGAAACTTTCCTTAAGCCCGGCTCTTTCATCTCTTTTCAGGCCTTCTCTCAGGGGATTTCCGGAAAAAACTATCTTTGATTCAAAACCTTTCAGGTAATCCCGGGCTTCAGGAAAACTGATCGCGATTCTATTTACAAATTTCGCCAGGATCCTGTTTGCTTTGCCGGGATAGGCATTCTGCTCGTGTATGATGGTCTTGATTCCCGCAAGGCTTGCCAGTAAAACTATGGGGCCTGAGACATAACCGCCGAAACCCACTACAGCGTCGGGCTTGAACCTTAAAAGTATTGCTATGGAACCTATTGTCCCTGCAAAAAGCCTTATTATAAAGCCCAGTACGGCAAAAACATTTTTAGACTGAAGCGACGAGATGGGTAAAGCCGCAAAATCTATATCTTTTCCCGCAATAATATCCTTGTCCTGTTTTCTGGAGGATATTACAAACAAGACCTGCCCGACATTCCGAATCTTAATTTCCCTGGCCAGGGCCATTGCAGGCAATATATGCCCGCCTGTCCCACCCGCAACTATTAATATTTTCATATGTCTAGTTGTTAGAGATTTTTATCAGGATGGCAACGGCGATGATGCTGAATATCAACGCTGTGCCGCCATAACTGATAAAAGGCAAAGGTAGTCCTTTAGTCGGTATCGCGCCTGTCGATACAGCTATATTTATTACTGCTTTGAGGCCGATGCTAGCTGTTATCCCGAGCGCCAGAAACCTTCCGAATAGATCCTTTGCCTTGATTGAAACCTGTATACCAAACCACACAAATGTTGCAAACAGCGCAACAACCGATAAAGTCCCGATAAGCCCCATTTCTTCGCCTATTATTGAAAATATAAAATCCGTATGCGCCTGGGGCAGATAAAAAAGTTTTTGTTTCGAGCATCCGAGGCCAAGCCCAAAAATACCGCCTGAGCCGAGCGCTAGAAAAGACTGGATTATCTGAAAACCAGCTCCCTGAGTATCGCTCCAAGGATCAAGATAGCTCGCTATGCGCCTAAGCCTGTATGCGACTTTGAATATCAAAAAATAAAAAATCGGAATCATAGGCACCAAAAAGGGGAGGAAATACGCCATATTCACGCCTGAGACAAACATCATGATAAGGCCTACTGCCAGGATGCAGACCGAGCTTCCCAGGTCAGGCTGTAAAAGTATCAGCAAAATCGAAAACCCCAGGACCATTAAAGGCGGCATGAAACCCTGCATGAAACTTCTTATTACAGGCTGTTTCCTGTCCAAAATGTCAGCTACGTAGACTATGAGAAAAAATCCCGCAAACTCCGACGGCTGAAACCCGATAAAACCAAGCTTTACCCATCTCTTTGCCCCGCCTGCTTCGCGGCCTATACCGGGAAGAAGCGCCAGCACAAGACCTATAATTGAAACTACCAGAAAAACCTTGGCATATTTTTTTAAATTTTTATAATCGCTCTTCAGGAAAAGCGTCGCTATAAAAAGCCCGACAAGGCAGTGTATGAGGTGCCTTTTTAAATAATATGCGCTGTCATTATACTGTTCGTACGCATAACAGCTGGAAGCGGAATATATCATCACTATTCCTATGCATACTAAAATTGTGGCGATTATCAGAAGATACTGGCTGTCTCTATTTAGATTTTCTAATTTCATCTACCAGTTCCTTAAAAATTTTTCCGCGCTCTTCGTAGTTTTTAAACATATCGAAGCTCGAACACCCCGGGGAAAGCAAAACCCTGCCGCCTTTTCTTGCCCTTTTAAAACCCTCAGCCACAGCTTCACTGAAAGATTCAGCTTCAAATATAGGCTTCACCCCGTCCAGTCCGCTTTTAATCTGGGGCCTGGCCTCGCCTATTGAAATTATACAGTCTACTTTTTTTTCTACGAGAGACTTTAAAAGCCCGAAGTCCCCGCCTTTATATTTTCCGCCAGCAATAAGGATAATATTTTCTTCGAGAGATTTCAGCGCCCACTCCACGCTTGAAATAGTAGTCGCTTTTGAGTCATTTACAAAATCCACTCCGTTTATATTCGCCACGTGTTCCAGTCTGTGCTCTATTCCTTTAAAATTTTTCAAGACCTCGAGCATTTTTGCCTCGTCTGCGCCCATGATAGAAGCCGCTGACATAGCCGCTAGAAAATCTTCATTTAATATTTTGTGCCTCGAAACAAAATCTTTATATTCATTGAAAAATTCCACTTTCGGGCCCTTTACAGAACCGGCAATCTCTCTTAAAAGTTCATCGTTCCTATTTAATAAAAGCGTATCTCTCTCATCCTGGTTCAGGAAAATCCTGCATTTGGCAGTGATATACTCGTTCATATCCTTGTGTCTATCCAGATGATTGTCAGAGATATTTAATATGATACTTACCCTGGGCTTGAATTTATCGATCAATTCCAATTGGAAAGAGCTAACCTCCAGGACCACAATAGAATCTTTTTTTATATTTTTTATCTCGCCTGAGAAGGGGTTGCCGATATTGCCGCATACAATTGCGTCAAACCCGGCTGCTTTAAGCATCAGGCCTATGAGAGTCGTGGTAGTGGTTTTGCCGCTCGTGCCTGTTACAGCCACTATGGGCGCAGGGCACATGGTATAAGCTAATTCGAGTTCGCTTATTACAGGAATTTTTCTAGCCTCAGCTAGTTTAATAGGCGCGGCATCCCGCCTTACGCCCGGGCTCACCACCATTAAATCAGCTTTTTTAATAAATTTATCTGTATGGCAGCCGAACTCGATATTCTCCGGCTTAACCACGCCTTCCTTGACTAGCAAATCCGCGGATTTCCGGCTAGCTGCGTCGTCTTTAAACTCTGTGATAAAGACAGTGTCTTTGCGGCCGGCAAGAAGCCTTGCCGCCTCTATCCCGCTCTTAGCTAACCCAACTACTATACATTTCAACATTGTCGGTTTTCCAGTTGTTTAGCGGAGCTTCAGAGTAGAGAAGCTCAGAAAAACCAGTATTATTGCTATTATCCAGAATCTTATCGTAACCTTTGACTCAGGCCAGCCGCATTTTTCAAAATGGTGATGGAGCGGCGCGATTTTAAATATCCTTTTGCCCGTAGTCCTGAAAGAAATTATCTGTATTAAAACCGACAATGCCTCTATCACGAATATTCCGCCCACGAGGACCAGAAGCATTTCCTTTTTTATAAAGACAGCTACTGTGCCCAGCGCGCCGCCGAGCGCAAGAGCTCCGGTATCTCCCATAAATATCGACGCCGGATATGAGTTGTACCACAAAAATCCAAGGCCTGCTCCTATTATTGCCGAGCAAAAAACAGTCAGCTCAGCTGCTTCAGGTAAATAATAAATACCCAGGTATTCCGCAAACTTCACATGGCCTGCCAAATAGCTCATACCCGTGTAAGTTACTGCCGTCATTATTATCGCGCCTATTGCCAGTCCGTCCAGGCCGTCTGTAATATTGACGGCATTCGAGCAGGCGGAAATTACCAGTACCACAAAAGGTATATAGAATATCCCAAGATTTATCACGAGGTCTTTAAAAAATGGTATTTCAACAGCCCTTGTATTGTCAGGATTCCAATATAAAAACAGCGCCACTGCCAGGCCTATCAGGCCCTGGAAGAAAAGTTTTGTCCTTTTATTCAGGCCCCTTGATCCTTTTTTGGTCTTAGCGTACATAAGTTTTTTATAATCATCCACGAACCCCAGCGCCCCGAGATATAGAGTCACAAACATTGCCAAAAGCAGGTAAACATTATTAAGGTCTGCCCAAAGAATCGTGGACGCAAATACGCCTATTAAAATCAATATGCCGCCCATAGTAGGAGTACCCTGCTTATTTTTATGGAGGTCGTAAAGGCCTGGGCATTCTTTATTGCGCACACTTTCCCCTATTTTAAGCTCCTGGAGTTTCCTTATTATAGGAGGTGCGAAGATAACTATAATTAAAAATGCGGTGATGCTGGCAAACGCTGCCCTGAAAGTGATGTACTTAAAAACATTGAAAATCGTAAAATATTCTCTGAGCGGGTAAAGTAAATAATGTAACATTTAAAAATTTCCTTTCAAGTTGTCTTAAACTGGGCTTCAAGGTCTCCCACGATTTCTTCCATCCTCATTGCGCGAGAGCCTTTGACCAGGATCGTATCGCCTTTTTTGATCAAGGTAGCGACTTTTTCGCGCGCCTCTTTCGTAACTGCGCAAAGTTTTATTTTCCTTACGCTCATGCCTGCTTCCTGCGCGCCTGCTGAAATATGTTCCGCGAGTTTTCCCACAGCCACTATCAGATCAAAGCCTGACTCAGCCGCCTGTTTACCCACCAGATGATGAAACCTGCCTGAAAAAGTTCCCAGCTCAAGCATATCTCCTGCTATAAGTATTTTCCTGCCGTCTGTCACCATATCTCTCAGCGCCTCTATTGCCTGTTTCATCGACTGGGGATTGGCATTATAGGTATCATTGATTATTTTTATGTCCCCGAATCTTTTGACTTCCATTCTCATATTGGGCACCTTGAATTCTTTGAGCGCATCTTTTATGTCTTCGATAGATATGCCAAATTCCCAGGCGCAGGCTATCGCAGCCAGGGCGTTGTAAACATTATGCCTGCCCAGGACTCCGAGCGATATATCCCATTTTCCGTTAAGCCTGAAACTTATACCATCCGGCTCCAGGTTTATTTTATCGGCGTAAAAATCAGCCTCTTTATCAAAACCGAACCAGACGGCTTTCAGGCTTGACTTTACTTTTCTTAGGTATTCGTCGTCGGCATTTAAAATAAGTTTGGCAGCCGGGTCCATGTACTCGAATATCTCTGCCTTGGCTTGAAAAACTGTATCCAGGTCTTCTAAATATTCCAGGTGCGAAGGCCCTATATTAGTAATTATCGCGATGGTAGGCCTGGCGATCTCTGAAAGCCGCTTTATCTCGCCCAGATGATTTGTGCCCATTTCAAGCACTGCAACGCCATGCTCGCTGGTTAAGCTCATCAAAGTAAGCGGCACTCCGATATTATTATTATTTGTGCCGAAACTTTTAAGAGTATTAAATTTTTTGCTCAATATGGCTGACAGCATCTCTTTGGTAGTGGTTTTGCCGTTTGAGCCCGTAATGCCTATCACAGGTATAGAGAATCTAGACCGGTGAAAATTCCCGATATCCCCGAACGCTCTTATGCTGTCGCTAACCGAGATAAAGGATACGTCAGGCAGTTTGAAATTGGCATTTGTAATGCCTCCTTCCTGCACTAAAACAGCGCCTGCGCCCTTGGCAACAGCGTCCAGAATAAAGCTATGGCCGTCGTACTTTTCGCCTTTTATAGCCAGGAAAAGTTCGCCTTTTTTTATCTTGCGCGTGTCAGTGGATAAGCCTGTCAGGATTTCATCCGGGTTGCCTGAGAGGAGCTTTCCCTTTACCGCTGTTAAGATATCTTTGACTGTAAACATAGACCTGCCTCCTTTAAAATACGTTTTACAACTTCCCGATCGTCGAATGGGATAGTGGTATCCTTGAATATCTGATAAGTCTCATGGCCTTTGCCTGCCACAAGAACGATATCCCCGTTTCCGGCTTCCAGCACAGCTTTTTTAATAGCACTAGACCTGTCCGGCTCTATTATATAATTATTTTTCGCGGGATTTATGCCTTTGGTGATTTCATTTATTATATCCTTGGGCTCCTCAGTCCTGGGGTTATCGCTTGTGATAAAAACAATGTCTGAAAGCTCTGTGGATATTTTTCCCATGGCAGGCCTTTTGGTCCTGTCGCGGTTTCCGCCGCAGCCGAATACTGTAATGAGCTTAGATGGTTTTAACTCGCGCAAAGATTTGAGGACTTTTTCTAGCCCGTCTTCAGTGTGAGCATAATCCACATATACTGAAAAATTCTGGCCGCAGCCAACGCTCTCTAGTCTGCCGGGGAGAGTTTTCAGCGCTTCAACACCTTTTTTAATATCTGCCAGACTCATGCCCAGGCTAATGCCCGCGCCGATAGCTGCCAATATATTATAAATATTATGACGGCCTATGAGAGACGACTCAATGTTAATTTTAGAAAATTTAAATTTCAGGCCGTTACAGGAGAGCTTTATATCTATCGCCCTGATATCTGCTTCGCGGTCAATAGCGTATGTGATTATTTTTGCCTTAGCCTCGGCTTTGACCTTTTGAATAATTTTTTCTGAAGCCGGGTCGTCTATATTAATTATTGCAGCCCCGCCCTTTTTTATCTTAGAAAATAACTTTAGCTTCGCGTTAAGATACTCATCCATATTTTTATGAAAATCCAAATGCTCTCTGGTAAGATTTGTAAATACTGCTGCGTCAAACTGTAAGGTCTCCACCCTTTTTTGCTCCAGGGAATGCGAAGAAATCTCCATTATGCAATTTTTGATCTTTTCCTTATGCATGCCTGATAAAAGAGAATAAAGCTCCAGGGAACTAGGCGTGGTATTCACAGCAGGTATCAGACGCCTGCCA
>Ga0247841_10004540_pt1 | contig 23681 bp, 20 predicted proteins | sample LaCruzMarch2015__2_FD_192410 | JGI IMG/M metagenome (GOLD analysis project Ga0247841, IMG submission 192410) | Freshwater microbial communities from meromictic Lake La Cruz, Castile-La Mancha, Spain - LaCruzMarch2015_18m | ecosystem: Environmental > Aquatic > Freshwater > Lake | place: Spain... | reverse complement strand
ACGTCAACGTTGACATTTGGATTTTCCATTCCTCGTCTCACTTATCTCTTTAAGCCTGCCTAAAGCCCGCTTGCAAATGGCGCAGGGCTAACGCGCCGGCATGCTTGCACGAATATAAAAGTGATTTGTGATATTTAAAGCTTATCTAGAGTTATCTGCTACTGCTTGTATTAATAATATTATCAGAATTATAAGCAGAAGCAAAAGAATAAAAAATACAAGAATCCAAAGAAGCCACCTATAATTAAAGTGTAAGCTTTTTTCTCCTGCAAGATTTATTACTCCGGATGTAGTTGTATGATTTTGTATAACTAAATAACTTCCACTACCAAGACTTATTGTACGATTATCATCTCTATCGCCACCGTCATCATCGTGAGTGCTACTATGAGTACAAGATCGTGTTAAACTCTCAGGACTACCACCAGTGCATCCAGAAGGAGATTGAGAGGTTATTGTTCTTGTTTGCGTTTCACTTGAAGGACAAGCTGCAGGACTCCAAGAAGAATATGTAAAAGACGTGCAAGTTTGGGTTCCACTTGAAGAAGTGTTTACAGTTATAGTCCTCGTTTCAGTATTAGCGCAATTGTTTGAAGTATCACAAGCAGTAGCATTAAAGTAATATGTTCCATTAAGTAAAGTGATAAAGTTGATGAAGTGTGGAGACGTTGCGCTAGTTGTTGAATTCACTGAACCTGTTGAGTTATATAATCTTATTGTGATGTTAGATAAAGCTACATTATCTGAAGCAGTAATATTTACTTGTATATTTGTTCTGTTTATTGTTGATGAACTATCTGTTGGGGAAACAAAAGAGATTGTTGGTGCAGTTATATCTGGAGCTGTTACACAAACTCCACTTGAACAAAAAGGAGTTGTACCTGAACAAGTTAAGTTTACTTGAGATAAAACACTTGAACTACAAGAGGATGAAGGAGTTCCCGGATTATTACAAGTATATGTTCTAAAATTTTGCGTTACATTATTTCCTGAACAAGTTAAAGCTCCTTCCCAAGTGTTAGTTCCACAATCTGAATTTAAAGAGCAAGTAGGATTGACACAAACTCCTACCGAGCAAACTGGCGTTACTCCTGAACAAATTTGTTTTGTTTGGGATGAAACACTTGAGCTACATGATGAAGAGGTTGTTCCGGGACTGTTACAAGTGAATGTCCTATAATTTTGCGTTACATTATTTCCTGAACAAGTTAAAGCTCCTTCCCAATCATTTGTTCCACATTGAGAATTTGAAGAACAAGTTGGATTAACACAAGTTCCACCTGAGCAGATTTGACCACCAGAACAAGTTATCTTAAGAGTTGAAGTTGAAGTTGAGCTACAAGAAGAAGATAATGTTCCGGGATTATTACAAGTCCAGGTCTTATAGTTTTGAAAAACACTATTTCCTGAGCAAAAAGGACTCCCTTCCCAATCATTTGTTCCACATTGAGAATTTGAAGAACAAGTTGGAGTTACGCATGTTCCTGATGAACAAACTTGACCACCAGAACAAGTAGATTTTACCTGAGATGCAACACTTGAACTGCATGATGAAGACGCTGTTCCGGGATTGTTACAAGTATATGTTCTAAAATTCTGCATTACATTATTTCCTGAGCAAGTTAAAGCTCCTTCCCAGGAGTTTGTTCCACATTGAGAATTTGAAGAACAGATAATAGTAGTACAAGACCCAGATGAACATACTTGGCCAGATGGACAAAGATTACCATTATCAACAACACCATTACAATCATCGTCTACGCCATTACAAGTTTCAGAAGGAATACTAAAAGATCCACCAGAATTTCCTAACAAAAATGGAGTTCCGCTAGATAAAAAAGAATATCCCCAGACAGTATGAGATCCTACACTCAAACCTCTTCCAGCTAAACTAAATTCAAATCCATGATAACCTATTCCTCCATCAGAACGATAAAGACTTGCTAATCCAGTGTTCATACCATTACTCGAAGGCCCATCAAAATATAGATGAACTTCTCTAGCAGTATTGGGTATTGCTCCGTCTTTTGCCCATCCATGAATTTTACAGTTTCCCATAACATTAAAACCATCAACATAACCTGCCCCTCTAGAAAAGGTAGTACCATCATCACAATAAGTTGTTACATCATCAGGTATACCTGTAGAAATTCTATATCTCTTCATATGTACAGACCCGGTATCAGTTCCTATCGCCCATATGTTATAGTCTCCAGATAAAGTTCCAGGATTTCTAAAAACACATTTTTTAACTGCATTTGGAGATGATCCAGAAATATAAAGATCAGGAATCATTGCTCCACCAACACCCCAACCTTCACCAACAGTATTAAGTCCAACTCTTAAAATTTCATGATTATTTTCGCTAGCACCATTATCATACTCTGCTTCAAAACTAATATAATAATCTCCGGCCGGAATTGAACCAGTAGATCTACCAACTCCTGTACCGAGTATGAGATTGCAATTCCATGTATCAGAATTAGATCCCTGGCATAAAAATCTGTAACCATTACCATTAATAGCGCCACCTGCAGGATAAGGAAGTATCCAATTAGCTCCAAATCCAGAAGCAGAACATCCACAATATCCTCCTTCGATTGCGCAGGCATTATCAGGATAGTTGCCGTTATTTTCTATGCATGCTCCGTGTTGAGTATTAAAGTTAACCCAGCCAGAATCAGCTGCAGAAATAAATCCTATTAATAAAAGTAGAAGAGAAGCCATTGCAATAGATGTAAAAATAAAAATACTTTTCCTTGAGGATTTCATGTTTGATGTAACTCCACAGTTAATACACTATTTAAACTTTACGGAGATAATTAAATATGTCGGGGGTAAATATATAGGTGCGCTGTATGAAGCCATACTTCTAATTAACTAATTAAATTGCTCTGCATAAAATATTTCTATATTATTCACAAAAAATTAAACGCTTTATGCAGGGGGCGACCACACTAAATTTACTATATTGTATAAACATCAAAAAGAATTGAGTGCGGGAGGTAGGATTCGAACCTACGAAGGCACTAAGCCATGGGATCTTAAGTCCCACTCGTTTGACCGCTCCGAAACCCCCGCGTGATTATACTTAAATATATAGGCTTATAAATTTTTGGAATTATTAACTAGCATAGCTTTTCTTTGTTCTAGTTTAGTATTTGAAGGACAGTAACCTAATTTCTTAAATAAAAGCCATTTGGAAGAATGTTTAGAATTTTTAAAGCAGATTTTATGAATAAAAAAGTTTATATCTGCTTTTCTATATAGCAGAACAGTATAAACTACATTTTTATCACGTTTACCCTGATAAGGTTTTTTCATTCTTGGATGAAGACCAAATTTTTTTAAAGAATTAAAGACTCCTAATACTAACCTTTCTGAAACAGTACCTAATTTTATAACCGGTTTATTATTTAGGGGGTATTTAGAAGAACGATTTTTATCAAAATAAAGACTTCCATCTGTATCGAACAATCCGCGGATAAAACGTTTTAATAATTTCTTATCCAATAATATTTTCTGAGGAATGCCAATGTTTATCTTGGGCCCAGATTTTATGCCTAACTCTTTATTAAAAAAATTAACTAACTTCTTATCAAAAATATGAAAGCCATAAATTCCTACTTTGGGATGTTCTTTATAATTTACATTCTTCTTAAATAATGGTTGCATAATCTTTTGATTAAAAAGAGGACCAACCCATGTATCATGATATTCTTTTTCTTCAGTTATATCCCCACCTAGATAATATTCAGAGTATCTATCATTTTCGCTGATGCATCCATCCCCGATATGGATACCCATTAATTCTGCCAAATCACCATCTATTTTCATATAGAAGGGCTGTTTTTAAGGTAAATAAATATTTTGTTTAAAAATATTCCCAATAAATCAATAAGTTTACTCTGCAAATTTACTCATGCATTTACTCGTTCCCATCTTGCTATGATTGTTTATTATTAATAATACGTCAATTTTTCTTCAGAATGCCAAGTACAGATGGTCAAAATCAAGATGAATATTTTTTATTTGGCTTCAACTTTAAATTCATCTTCTTTCCATTAAGCCTTACTATTTTTCCAGGAGCACCAACGACAGTACAATTATCAGGAACATCGCAATTTATTATCACTGTTTCTGCGCCAATCTTGACATTATCTCCAACTTTTATTGGCCCAAGAAGAGTTGCATGACTTCCAATTAACACATTGTTTCCTATAGTCGGATGTCTCTTTCCCCCATGTTTTCCTGTTCCACCCAGAGTAACCCCGTGAAACATCACACAATTTTTTCCAACTTCGGCTGTTCCGCCTATGACAACACCCATACCATGATCGCAAAAAAATCCTTTTTCAATTTTTGCTCCAGGATGTATTTCTAAACCTGTTAAAAATCTCGTTATTTGCGAAATAAGCCTTGCTAAAAATCTTAACTTAATTTTATAAAGTGGACGAGAAATATATCGATGTATAATAATAGCATGCAAACCCGGATAAAGTATCGGCTCTAACCCTCGAGCAGCAGGATCATTCTTATATATTGCTTTTATATCTTCGAACATGAACTATCCTACTCAAGGCAGATTATAAATTAATCGATTCTAAGAAGAAGTTGAATTAATAAAAAACTTAACAGAATTAAAACCTGGCCCATTCCTGCTTTTTCCAGAAACAGTAAGATTAATATTTCCCTCCGGCATTAATATTCCTACTGGCGGACTAAAAGAAATATTTTGCCCACCATTAATACTATATTTCCAGTAAAGCATTTCTTGGTCACTCGTAGCAGAAACATAAATTTCCCCAGAGGTATATGTAAATCCTTCTTTTGGATCAATTATACTAATCTTCGGAAAAAGAGAAGGAACAAGAACAGTAAAATTAAATACAATATTCTTACTTGCACTTCCATTTGCATTTGAAGCAGATATTTTTAAATTATTCAGGCCAGCTTTAGCCCCAATTAAAGCTTCACCATTCCTAAAACTTCTTGGTGAGCTATTATTAATAGAATATGTCCATACTACTGCCTGATTAGAACTTACATTAAAAAATAAGTCAGTAAAATCATAATTTGTATTATCAACCGGAACATTTACCGTTATTACCGGCGGGAAATTCATATCAAATCTCGAAACACCCACGCCCCTATTTGTTTCAGATTCTTTTGCATAAACGAGGATATAATTCTCCCCTTCTGAAACATTTATCATTTCTCCTGAAGTGAAAGTTATATTTTGACCATTATTAAGAGAATATTGCCATAAAGCAATATTCCTCCCATAAGAACTTACATTGAGAATTAATGATGTTTGATTATATTTCTCCCCATTTTTAGGACTAATTACTTCTATGGGTACTGTTGAATTAACCAAGAAATTTACTGAATCAGAACAAGCCCCATACAATTTTGTTGTTCCGTAAATTGTTAGATTATTTTGTCCTTCAACAAGAGAAATTGGCTCTCCATAATTAAATCCCATAATCGCCCCATTATTTAGTTTATAAAATAATCTTCCACTTAATCTATTTGCTTCTACTCCGATTGTAACGGCAGTATAATTAAAAGTCATTCCATCAACAGGATAAGTTATACCACACTGAACATTTTGATTGATTGTCTGCTCATTTGTTAAAACTTTTCTGTATTTTAAACCATTATTAACATAAGCAACATGAAGATTTCCCTGGTTATCTGTCGCAATTCCGCAATTGCTTCCAGAAGATAAAACAACAGTATTACTGAATGCTCCACTTGAAGTGACATATTTTAATTTGATCATATCATCTCCTCCTGTCCAGCAGATATAAGTTCCACCGTTAATTGCTGGCGCAAGTGAAGGAGTATATCTTCTTAATCCATTTCCATGCAAAGCAGGACTTGAATCAAGAACAGGCAATCCGCCAGTGTTAAATACCATATGTTGTCCATTCCAAATATTCATAACAACACCATCATTAAAAGTAGTTATCATATAAGCTACTTCTGGATTTACCAAATCATTTCCTATGCCCATCCACCTATTATCGTCTCCTTGTTCATCATAATAACCCCAACATTTTGCCCAAGTTTTTTGATTGAGTCCTTTTTCGTCCATAACAGAATTCTTATAAGAAGAGGGCTTATCATCATTTCCACAGCAATAACCACAACAGCCAGCATAAGCCCCATGAATAACTGTTCCTGTCTCTTCATTCCCGCTTACTTTTAACTCTGTTTTTTCTCCACCGCTTCCCATGTCCATTCCAATCTGTCTCAACTTTTCTCCAAGATTATTAATTTCAATCATATCATTTCCTTGCCCAATATAGGCTGTTCCTTTGAAGAAATCAGTAGACATGTCTTCTCCCCAACCACCAAATTTATATCCTCTTCTTCCTGCAAATTCAATAGGCGGTAGTTGTGTTTTCTGAGGATTTTGTGAGATATTTTTTATTGTGAATACTGCTACCCCGCTTGAACCGCCAAATGCCCCAACTGAAAGCCAGCCATAATCAAAATTGTCTATTTCAAAATTCGGAGTGTTTAAATCAACAATGCCCGAACCACATTCGGTCTTATCTGCAAAAAGGCTACCCTGCCAAACATTATTTATTTTATGATAAACAAAAACACTAGTTCTAGTTTCTGAAAGTGTAGTGATGTGGGGTTGATTTAATGCGTCAGAATATATTCTCGGCATTATTAATCCCGACCCGCCAGTATCCTCTTCATTGCCCACAGATAGATTGAGAGTTAATGTTTCAGAAGGAGTAGAAGACTCAGCTTTAGAAGGTAAATACCATTGCTCTACAACTCCTCCTTCGCATATGCATGCGTTTTTTACTTTTTCATCTTCCCAAACTCTTGGATCATATTCTTCTTCGCCATCTTCACTTGTTTGTTGAGAAGTAGAAGTCGTATAAAAAGTTCCGCAACATTGGGCAGCGGGATTCAGAGCGCAACATGCCCTTGAAGAAGAAGGCGCAGAATTCCCTGCCTCTGGATCTCCGCAATAGTCTTCTTCTGTCGTTTGGTTTACATCTTCTGCATCAATCTCTATTCCTGTTCCCCTTAAAGCAAAATAAACTTTAGTATAGGCACAGGGTTTAGGATAACCAAGATAATTAGCATCTTCTATAAGGCGCCCATTACTTTCTATCAGTTTATCTTCAGAAATAGTATGACTCCCTGTTGTGGATATATTTTTTTCAAGTCCTGTTGTTTGTATTTCAAATCCTTTTCCATCTGAAATTCCAGCCGAGTCGGCAATTTCATTATCATCAATTTTTATCAACCCTCTTTCGTCTCTTGCGCTTGTTTTTGCATACATCTCAAAATCTTTTTCATTAAAACAGGATTCATGTTCTGCAACAGTATAACTTATTTCTCCCTCGTCCGCTTCTTCTCCGATACTACAATTTCCATTGTCATCAGGATAAATTTTAGACATAAGAACAACATAAAAAGAATATTTATCACAGCCGGTTGCAGCAATATTAACTGAGAAATGAGTAACTTCTGCGGTTAGAATTTCTCTTGCTTCATCAACAGACGTAGACCAGGGCCGGTATACGCCATTTTCATCCCACGCTATTCTTAAACCCTGAATAGAAGTCAAGTTTGCAAGTTCATTTTCGCTCAACCTATAACTTATCTTTGCAAATGGACTTAAAATTGTTCCGTCAGGAAGAAAATCATAATCAAATTTACCTATGTTTATTATCCTGCTTACTTTTGGTTTTATCTCTATACTCGCATCATCCAAACAATTTCCAACTGAAGTCTTTGCAACAATACCTTCACCCATAACTTGAAATGCAACACTCGCTCTTCTATCTGCTGACTCAATTATTGTTTTCTTTGTTATCTTACAGCTCGCGTCATGCTTTAACCTTCCATCGTAAAAAACATCGACACTTGCATAAATTATCTTATCAAGAACATTGACATAATTAGAATCAGTCTCATCAGAAGGATAAACAAAATAATTATTCTTTTGCTTGTCATAATACTGTATTCTCATCTGATTTTCAGGGAGGACAAATTCCTCGTTAGATGTCGCAGAAAAATTATAGTCAAGATAATCTTTTTTAGTATAATTTAATTCTAAGTTTACAGGCTTATCAAACTCTGCTCCGAGAGGCCCGGGAACATAAATAAGTTTTGTAAAACTTATTGATCTTTTTTCATAATCTATAATCGGATCATATAAGTTTATTTCTATATTATTTAAACATCCACCGTTAACATCTTTTGCCGTAGTTCCTGCTTTAACAAGGATTTCAAATCTTTCATCAAAAGATTTTAAGAAAGTATCAGAATTAACCTTACAAGTGGAAGCGTCGTGAGGCAAAATTAGAGAGAGTTTTCTTGGAAATATAAGAGAAAATTTATCGATAGATTGCGTTTCGCCTTTTTTAACAGTTACAGGATAGTTTGCTTGTATATCTATTTTTTCAGCATCAATCTTAACTGAAACATCAAGTCCAGAAACAGAAATATCTACAATATTCTTATATTTATTTATCACAGGCAGGATGCATTCTGGAAATTTATCTTTTATATATTCCTGAACACTTGTTTCGTTCAAACCATAAGCGTCAAGCCCTTCAATTGCCTTTTCTTTGAAACATAAATCTCTTTGCTCTTTAACAGTATTGATAATCTCCTGACTTGAGAGTGTATTAGTTTCTCCTGCACCTGTCCTTGAAATAGAAGAAAAATAAAAAACTGTTGCGATTGAAACAACAAGAATTATTCCTATTATTATAAAGATAGTTATTTGTGAGGCTTTCGACTTTAGAAAATTTCTGTTACTCATATTAAAGTTGGAAGCCGAATTCGAGCGTTTGCATTTAAGTTCAGTTTGCATAGAATTAAAATGCGAACGCGAAACACTCTTTTTCATGTTTTCCCTAGTAAAATAAGGTTAATAAACATTTTTGTCTTTTACTTTAATGATGAATGGAAGTATCGCGAAAGATTTAAAAATCTGGCACTATAAATAAAAATCAAGAAAAGGAGAAAAAGAAAAAGAAAAATGTCAAGCTGCTTAGACTTAAGAGAATTTCAAGATAAAGATGCTATTCAGGACGCTTTCTCAAAAATTGTTTCAGGGAAAAAAGGTTACAAGGCAGTCATAGAAAGAAAGGTTGAGCCTTTAAAGTGCAGCGCATGTGGCACTATTCTTGACCCCATAGAAAAATTCTGTCATGAATGCGGTGCGAAAGTAGAGAAGAGATAATTTCTACAACACTCTACTCAACTTATGCCTATACTCCATCCAACAAAGCCACAAAATAAAAATCGCGGCATCTAAAGAAGGAATAAACAAATTTCTAAGCGCTTCAGGAATATAATTAATCAAATTTAATCCAACTGCAAAATCTAAAAGAGGATAAAATGGTCTTACAACTCCTGCAATAGTTGCATCTAAAACAAGATGAATAAACCAGCCAAGAGCAATCATTAAAAAGATATTGTGAAGAGTCATATGTCTTTTTCCGATTTCACGAGTATTATCTCTCTTATTAAATCTCCAACTAATCAATGCAAGCAAAGCAAATAATATCGGAACAAAAAGAGTATGCGTAAATGTCCTATGAACTTCAGACAATGTAAAACCAAAAAAATAGAGTATCCAAAATGCAGCAATATCCAAATCAGGAAGAATTCCGGCTATTCCTGCGATAAAAACATAATGAATAGGGAATTTTTTCTTGTTCTTAACAATATACTCCCTTATGAACTCTGCAACGAGCATTGCAAAAACAATGTGAAATACTACTTGTGGCATCTTTTTTATCAGTTAGTATAAGAGATATTGTTTTTAAATCCTCTTATATTATTTTACAAATTTTCTCAACATCCGCCAAAAAATCCCAGAATCTTGGCCAAGTTTTATTTACACAATCCGGATTAGCAAAATTACTTCTTCCAAATCCCTTAAGAAAATACCTCATTGCAATTGCCTGGACAACCCTATGATCTTCTGAACTAACAATTTTTCCAGATTTAGCTTCATTCAAACTTTTTTCCATTTCTTCAAATCTAGGAGTTTCATGTCCTTCTAAGCTAGGATATAATTGCTTGCCTTGTTCTTGAGTTAAAACATCAAAAGCTCTCGCAAAGCAATAATCTTCTGCTTGTTCTGGATTAAAAATCAATTCTTTTCCTGAAATTTTTCTAAGAAAAGCTAATGCCTGGTTAAGAAGTGTTGGATCTACCCTCGGAATCCAACTTTCTCCTTTTTTTCTTTGCTGTTCCCAATGTTCAACAGCGTCATAAGTAACTTGAAGCTTAAACGGCGGATTTTTAACTTTTCGTCTATCTCCCAAAAGAAAAGCCATCGTAGCCCATTGAGATGTTTGACTATCTAATTTCAAAAGTTCCTCTGGAGAAAAATTAACAATTTCAGGATTATCACAAATTGCTCCTCTTTTTGCTCTATTTATCAGAGTATCTGAAATCTTTATTTCCCTATTAATTTTATTTTTCCAAGTATAAAATTTTACAAACCTATATATTGTCCCAGACTCTCCAACATCTAACGGTTTGGAAGTATCATTCCACAGAGCAATTATTCTCTTCAATGCCTTTAAGTCTCCGCCCAAATTCTGCTCATTATCTAAAAATCTGGATATATCTTTTTTAGAGTTAATCAAGTCTAGAATTCCCATTCTGATTATCCAAGATTTATCAAGGGCGATATAACCCTGATTAATTAAATATGTTTCAACTTCCATAAAAGAGTAAGTATGTAAAGATATAAAAAATTATGGGTGGATTATATCTGGACATAATCAATAAACTTTATTAATGCCTCCTTCTAACAATATTATTATGAAAGACGTGATAGCCAAGCTTCTTGAGAAGCAGACAAAAATGAAGAAAGAGGAGATAGAAAGCCTTCTTGAAATACCTCCAAACCCGGACATGGGAGATTTTTCTTTTCCTTGTTTTAAACTTGCAAGTATATTCAAGAAAAATCCTGTTGAAATTGCGCAAGACTTAGAAAAAAAGCTAGAGTCTCCAAAAGGAATAGAAAAAATCAAGGCAACCGGACCATATCTAAATTTTTTCGTTGAAAAATCCTTACTTGCGGTGGATGTTGTAAAAAAAATACTAAAAGAAAAAGAAAAATTTGGCTCTGGAAAAAACGGAAAAATAGCCATGATTGAATTTTCCCAGGCTAACACCCACAAAGCATTTCATGTTGGTCATATAAGAGGAACGAGTCTAGGGGAGTCTTTATCAAGAATTTTTGAATTTGAAGGTGACAAAGTAATTCGGGCAAATTATCAGGGAGATACCGGAATGCATGTCGCAAAATGGATATGGAACTATCAAAAGAATCATTCTAAGGAAAAGATAAAAGCTGATGAATCATGGGTTGCAGGAATTTATGTTGACGCAGTGAAAAGATTGACCGAAAATGAAAAACTCGAGGAAGAAGTTGAAGCTATAAACAAAAAGCTAGAAGAAAAAAGTGATAAAAAGCTTAATGACTTGTGGCAAAAGACAAGAAAAATCTGTCTTGATGCACTCGAAGTAATTTACAAAGAACTTAATACCCATTTTGATAAATATTATTTTGAATCTGAAGTGGAAATTAGGGGTAAAGAAATAGCGCAAGAACTTGTTAAAAAAGGAATTGCAGAAGTTTCTGAAGGCGCCACAATTATCAATCTTGAAAAGTATGGTTTAAGTGTTTGGGTTTTGCTCAGAAAAGACGGAACTGTTCTTTATTCTTCAAAAGATTTGGCGTTAATAGAAAAAAAGTTTAAAGAAAATAAAATGGATGAATGTATCTACACTGTAGCAGACGAACAAAATTTACATCTTCAACAATTATTCAAAACATTAGAGCTTATGAAATTTAAGGATGTGGACAAATGCCAGCACGTCAGTTACGGGCTTATAAGACTTCCAGAAGGAAAAATGTCTTCGAGAACAGGCCAAAATATTCTTTATTCAAACTTTAAGAAAGAAGTTGTAGATTATGCAAAAAAAGAAATAAAAAAAAGATTTCCAAAGCTTTCTGAAAAAGAAGTAGATGAAAGAGCACAAGCTATATCTATCGCTGCTATAAAATATTCTATACTTAAACAAGGTGCGAACAAGGTACTTATTTTCTCCAAAGAAGATGCATTAAGTTTTGAAGGAGATACGGGCCCATATATACAATATGCATATGCAAGGGCCTCAAGTATTCTTAAAAAATCAGAGAAAACATCCGAGATAAAACTTTCAAAAGATGCCAAGATAGAAGAAAAAGAGGCACTTCTCATAAAAAAACTTGCTGAATTCCCTGAAATTGTAAACGATGCCTATAGAAATCTTGCTCCTTCAATCGTTGCTAATTATTCGCTGGATTTGGCCCATATATTCAATGAATTCTATCATCAAACAAAAGTAATCGGCTCTAATAATGAAGCGTTTTTGCTTGCTTTAGTTGAATCGTTTAGAATCGTCTGCAAACAAAGTCTTCATCTTCTCGGAATCGAAGCTATTGAAGAGATGTAATTATTAATTTAACTCTAAAACCTTTAATGCAATCCTAATCTCTTCATCCATAATCTCAAACTTTCTATTATCAAGAAAATCACATTTCTCTAATTCCACCCTAAGCTTCTTCTTCAACTCGCCCCCAATATTTATTTTATCATAATTATTCCAGTTCTCTTGTTTGCATACTTTTTCTGCTTCTTTAAACAAAACTTCTGCATCTTTAGCATATTTTTATGCATAAATCTCGTTTGAGTTAACAATACCACCCATCTTATGTCTTAAAGATTTTACAAGCAGAGTTATCAGTTCGCTTCTTGAAGAATTTTTGCTCATAATCTGTCTTGGATTAAGTTTAATTTTTGCTTTATTATCTTCCTTAGCAATAAAAGCCCCTTATCAGTTATAGCCCCATTTCTTCTTATTAATTCAAATAAATTCTTCCCAACAAGTTTTTCAATATCAGCATCAATCTTACACATATCTTCATCTTTCCCCCTAAGAAAATAATCTATTACAAAAAGCCGCCTGATACTATCATAAAAAATCCGGCTTTCTAACTTAACTTCCAATAAATCTTTAGGCATCATTAAAAGAAAGTTTATGTGTTTCCTATCCAGAACTCTTTTAGGCAGACTCTTAAATTCCTTATCAGAAATATAATAAAAAAGCATACTTCTAGTTAAAGGACAAATTTCAATAAGCTTAGAAAAGTTCTCTTCTTTTATTACCAGTATATGAAATTTTAAATTAAACTTTTCAACAAGAAAATCGTAGATTTTCTCTTCATTTTCTTTATCAGATACTATGAACAAATCTATATCGTTATAATCAACTTTTTTTGTCAGAAAAGAGCCGACTAAGAATGCTCGTTCTATATCAAACTCCTTAAGAGAGAGAAATATCTCTTTAGCCAATTTTTCTTTGAACTCGCTTATTTCTTTAAGATTTTTAGAGTAGAATAAAGAAGCCATTTTCTCAATAAGCCTTACTTCGACTATGTCTCCTGCTTGAAAATATTGTTGCATTCCCGAAGGAATGTATATCTGATTAAACCTGCTTCCCCTTGATACTTTGTGTTGGAATTTCATGTACGTACTAAATACGTACTATTTATAAATCTTTCGGACTTACGAAAATGCAAAACTAAATCTTTAAAACTCCCCTCTTTCTTTAATCATCATGCCAAACAAAAACATCTTCATAGAAACATACGAAAAGTTTATAAATATTTAAACATATGGAACATTATGGATATGAAAAGTTTTGCCATTGTAACTTCCGGGTTACTCAGTGATGGTTCAAATACAGATAAAGTTCTTTATTTTAATAATACCGATTATATCTTGATTAAATACTTCAAAGAAGCATTCAAGAAAATTTTTGATATTGATAATGAAAAGTTTGGGGGGAATTGGGAGAAAGCAAAAGAACACGATATCAAAAGAATTTACATCTGTTCTAAAGATCTTGTAAACAAATTAAAATGTCATTCACCGACATTTACTACTAAACCAAAATATGTTGACAATAAAAAAATCTATCCCAATTGCAGAATACCGGAGATAATTCTGAAATCTATGCCTAGAATTAAAAATGAATTCATAAGAATGTACGCCTCATGTGATGGAGATGTAGAAATTCATTTAAGATACGTATCTAAAGAGAAAAGATATGATCCTCGGGGAAATGTTTGTATAATTGTTGAAAATCCCCCACTCAGAAAGCAAATATTGGCTATGTTAATAACTCTAGGATATTCTCCAACATTAGAAGAGGGTAGAATAAGGATTTGTAAAAAGAGAGATATAATAAAATACGCCCAAGAGATAGGTTTTATGGATGGATGCAAGATATCAAACTCGAATCCGCACGTACATTTTTATTGGCATAAAAAAAATGATATACTTTCATTATTAGTCTATTTAATACAATTTGGTATACCCAAAAATTTATCCAAAGTTAACAAAAGTAAACAAAATAAAAAAAATTTAAAAGGATATTTATCTAATCTGCTTAATAAAATTGAAAGAAAAGAGAAATTAGATTATCATAACTATAAACAAAGAAGAAACTTCTTAAATGATGAAGAAAAGAAATGGATATTGGGTTGGAAAAATAAAAAAGGAAAGAAGCTAATTTTGAATAATAATACGTTTAAGGTTACTACAGTAAAAATCGCAGAAATGTTTAAGGATAAATTTAGTAAGGAAATAGACAATACTACAATATTTTGGTATTGGAAAAACAAATGATAATTAACAAAAATACTATATTTATACATACCTTTGGGTGCACTGCTAATCAAAACAACAGCGAAATCATGGCAGGACTTCTCTCGCAAGCCGGTTTTCTTATAACTAATAATGAAGAACTAGCAGACATAATTATTCTTAATACCTGCGTAGTAAAATCAAAGACAGAAAGCAAAATAAAAAGAAGAATTCAAGATTTAAAATCAAAAAATATTATCGTCGCAGGTTGCATGCCTGAGACCGATATTAAAGCATTAAAAAAGCTTAATAAAAATTTAATTTTTCTTGGAACACATCATTTTAAAGATATCGTAAAAATAATAGGAGATTATCAAGAAAGAAAACTTGATGATAGACAGCAAAATAAGTACATAGAAATAAATGACGAAGAAAAGCTCAATCTACCAAAAGTCCCACAAAATAAACTAATAAGCATACATCAAATCAGCGAAGGTTGTCTGGGAGAATGTAGCTATTGCAAAACAAGATTGGCAAAAGGCAAGCTTTTCAGTTATGAGAAGGAAAGCATAATCAAAAGTATAGAAAGCGACTTACAAAATGGAGCAAAAGAAATCTGGCTTACTTCTCAAGATTGTGCAAGTTATGGCTTGGACAAAAACAAAGAAAAAAGCAGACTTCCCGAGCTTTTGAAAGATATTTTAGGTTTAAAGCATAATTTCAAGTTAAGATTGGGAATGATGAATCCAAATAATGTTCTTTCAATATTAAACGAGCTTATAGAAATATACAAAAATAAAAAAATGTATAAATTTCTTCATATTCCGATTCAATCTGCATCAAACACAATACTTAAGCATATGAATCGCTTCTACAAGATAGAAGATGCAGAAAAAATAATAATTTCATTCCAAAAACAAATTCCAGATATCACTATTGCAACAGATATTATTGTTGGCTATCCTACTGAAACTCAAGAAGACAATAAACAAAATCTAGAGTTTATAAAAAAATTCAAGCCAAGTGTCCTGAATTTAAGCAAATTTTCATCACACAAGCAAACACCCTCGGGGAAACTCAAGGAACTGTCAAACAAAATAGTAAAGCAAAGAACAGCAGAACTAATGAAAGAGCACCGAGTTACCGCCCAAGAAAATAAAAAAGTCTTTCTCAACAAACAAGTAGAAGTCTTTATAGATAAAAAGATTTCAGAAAATCTTTATGAAGCAAGAGATGAAAACTATAATATTGTTCTTCTAAAGACATGTAAGGAAAACTTGGGAAAGAATATTTCAGCAATAATTAAAGAAGCAGGAGTGCACCATATGAAAGGCGAGCAAAATCATTTAAGTAATGTTTAATATAGTATGGAAATGATTTTGCGAGAAGAGCTTATTCAATTAAGTAAATATGAAAGTACCAATAGAATTGGGTAAGCGAGTAGAACTGACACAATGACAAACAAAAAAATCTTCATAATAGAACACCTAGAACCAAAACTCTGGGAATGGTGTCTAATTGAATATGAACATATTTCAGAAACAGTTGGAAAAGATAATTTATATTTCACTAATATAAAAAGTAAATCTGATGAAAAAAAGTTAGGCGGATGGGGAAAAGTATTCAGAGAAAGCATAAAAGAAATGAATCTTCAGAATATATGCATTCTCGACCCTGCAGCAAAAGAAACTCTTTCTCCAGAAAACTCAAAAAAGTTTGAATATTTCCTCTTCGGAGGAATACTGGGTGATTATCCTCCAAAAAAAAGAACACAAGATGAACTTACAAAATTCATCAAAAATCCAAAAACGTTTAACATAGGAAAAGAGCAGATGAGCACAGATAACGCTATTTATGTTGTTAAGCAGATTATAGAAGGCAAGAAATTTGAAGATTTAAAGTTTAAAGATGGGACAGAGATAGAAATAAATGATATTGAAAGCGTCGAACTTCCGTTTAGATATACTCTTGTGAACGGAAAACCTTTTATGAGCTCAAAAATCGTAGAATATTTGAAGAAAAAGAAGGGGTTTTAATTTTCTATTCTTCATTGTTTTTATAACTAGAATATATAAATATTTATAAAAAGCAAATATGCACAATAGGTATGACAAGTTTGAGGGGACCAGCAGAATATAATCATTCACAAATTGAAGAACTTGGTCTATCTGAAGAAGAAAGATGGGATAAGATTTTTGGTTTCAATAAATCAAGAGATATGCTTGGCAATAAAACTCCTTTAGGACATGCTTATTCTGTCATTTTAGAAAGTTTAGCGAGAAATGGCTGTGATGCGACACCTAATCCGAAAGGATTTATAGAGTTCATAAAACAATATCAAAAGAGAAGAACTTCTATGACAGATTATGAATTAAGTTTAATTAGTTTAGAACGATCTTGTCTTTATCCAGATACTGCTAATGCGATAGCAGATTATCTTGTAGAAAAAAGATTACCATCTAAAGTTTGTTCAGATATTATGTTTCAAATATTGGGTAGATGGGAGTGGGAGTTTGAACCAAAAGAATTTGATGAAAGAAATTATGTTAAAATTTTAAGGAATTCTAGAAAAGTTTTAAAGCTTTTCATCTCGCGAAAACTTTAAAAGCCAATCCGCTCTAACAAAATTAGGGGAGGCAAAAAAGAGCAAAATGAAAACTAATTCTCAAGAAAATAAAGAAATAGAAATTTCAGAGAACCCAGACAAAACAGAAATCGAAGAACTCAAAGCAAAATCACGAAAAATAAGCACAAAAGAGGCATGTGCCTATAGCTTCATGGATGGTTTTGGCCTGAGATACATCACTCCTTTTGCAGTAGAAATAGGAAAAAACGCCAAAAATCTTAATACTTATGTTGGTCTTCTAACCGCACTTCCATCCCTTCTTGGCAGTTTATCTCAGCTTCTGACAATAAAAGCTATGAATAGTTATTCCAGAAGAAAAATTGTATTTTTTGGAGTATTTTTACAGGCATTAATGTGGCTTCCTTTAGTAGCGCTAGCGTTCTTTTATTATTTTAAAAATCTTAGTTCAGAATTAGCACTATCTTCTCTTGTTATAATATACACTCTTTTGATAATTTTTGGTTCTTTTGCAGGTCCTGCCTGGAGTTCTATGATGAAAGATACTGTAACCGAAAATTTAGGAAAATATTTTGGAAACAGAAGCAGGATTGCAGGATTAGTAGCCCTAATATGCATGCTTACAGCCGGATTTGTTCTAGACTACTTCAAAAAAACAAATATATTTTTTGGATTTGTCATAATCTTCTTTATCGCCTTTATGGGAAGAACTGTTTCTTCAATACTCTTTTCAAAGCAATATGAGCCAAAGTTCAAAACAGAACAAAAAAGTTATTTCAGTTTTCTGGACTTCATAAAGAATATGACAAAAAATAATTTTGGCAAATTTGTCATATTTTTTGCCTTAGTATCTTTTGCAGTAACAATATGCTCGCCATTTTTTGCAGTTTATGTATTAAAGGATTTGGGTTTTAGTTATATTCAATATATGGCCATGATAGTGGGTTCTTCTCTAGCAAGTTTCATATTCATGTCAGGATGGGGAAAATTCGCAGATAGATATGGTAATCTTAAAGTTATGAAATTATGTATGGGCAGTATTGTTGCTGTTCCGTTTTTATATTTTGCTTCATATTTTGTTTTTAAGTTCAATCCATCATTTATTGTTCCATACGTCGTTTTTATAGAGGTACTTGCAGGCGTAATGTGGGCAGGTTTTACTCTCGCTGCAGGAAATTTTATATACGAAGCAGTAACAAGAGAAAAAATGGCATTATGTGTTTCATATTTTAATGTTATAAATGGTATCGGAACTTTTATAGGTCCAATTCTCGGAGGATTTTTAGCTTCAATAATTCATCCTATTCTCGGTATTTCTGCATTGCTGATAGTGTTCATAATTGGCGGGATAGCAAGATTAGTCGTTGCCGTTTATATGCTACCGAAAATAAAAGAAGTAAGAAAAGTAAAAGAATACGGCTTCAAAGAAGCAAAAGAAAATTTCCTGAATATATCCTTAAGAGAATTTATTGAGTATCTAGATATTAATCCGATTAAAACAAGACCGATATAGTTATTTTATATAAAATCAATTGATATTTTTCATCCACATGCCTTTTGATTGAACTAATTTTCCATCAACATAAATATTTCCACCTTTTGAACTTGCTGTTGGTCTCAAATCACAAACCAAATCCCAATGAGTGTCTCCATCACTTTTTCCTCCGCCGTCATTAATATCAGTAGAAATTGATTTTCCTAGTGCAAGATGAATTGTTCCGCCAATTTTCTCATCCAAAATTAAATTTCCACTGGCTTGAAAAATTCCATAATTACAGCCTATTCCAAATTCCCCAACTCTCTTAGAACCCCTTACATTATTTAAAGTTGAATCTAAAAATGCTTGATTTTCTTCAGCAGAATAACTAACTACTTCTCCTTTTCTAAATTCTAATGTTACTCCACGTATTAATTGTCCGTCTCTTAACGAAGGAATAGCAAAATAAATTTTTCCTTCAATAGAATCCTCTTCAGGCCCATAAAAAACTTCTCCGCCAGGCATATTATGGGTTGCAGAAGAAACATTACCTGCCCTAGAAGCTAAGCTAAACTGCACATGGTTTCCTTTTGCATCATTAATTTCAACGAGCTTTGAATGATCAAAACAGGCTTTTATTTTCTGCATATCTGATTCTAATTTAGTCCAATCTCTTAAACAAGAACTGAAAACAAGATCAGAATATTTTTTATAATTCATTACTGCTAGTTTTGCTTGGGCCTTACTTGGATATGCACAAATATTCCATCTGACTACTTCTTTTCCATTTTTTTCTCGATAAAGAACATTTTTATAAGGAGCAATAACCTTTGTAGTAAATTCAGAGACACGTGAAAGAGGAATTCCTTTTGCATAATCTAAATCTTCTTGAGCATCAACTAATATTCGAGTATTGCACCAGCTAGCTAAATCAATTCTTCTTTCTCTGTCGTCATCCCAGTGTCCATAACCTTCACGCATGAGCAAATTTCTTAAAAAATCAGGATTCCAAGTTAAACAATCATGTCTAACACTCGCCCCCCTTTCTTTAGCATCTTTTGCAAGGATTTCTCCATAATCCATAAAAGCAGGGTCATATTGTAAAAGGAGTCTATCTCCTTTTTTCAGCTTAATAGAATAATCCAAAATTAAATCAGCTAATTTTTTTGCCCTTAAATCCAATGCCATCTTATAGAAATCACCTTATCTTTTCTTCCGCTTCCTTTCTTCAGGTTGGGACATTTCTTTAATCGCCTTTCTGCTTAACATTGTCTCAACATGACTTATTCTTTTCATTGCAAACGCAAGTTCATCTTTTACACCCTCAATTTCTTCTTTAACCTTCGCAAAACTTGCTTTAAGATTTTCTTCTATTCCCATAATAAAAACACTCGATAAAGGTATAAAAGCATTATTGGGCTAGAATTGTTATATTATTGTATATCCCTTAAGAAAAACTATCGTTTATCAACGATTTCTATCCATCTATTGTCTATGCTGTCCCAATCAAAATCACTTACAACTTCAGAATCAACAACTTCTCCAGTAATTTTGCTTTTTAATGAATCAAATGAATTAATAACATTTCCAGTTAATATGGCCATGCCCGTATGTCTCTTGCCTTTTTTATTTATAATGTTTCCATTTTTATCGACGGGTGTGTCTTTATTCAGAATATAAAGATCACCGTTGTCAGAGATTATAATTTTAGCAGGAGTCATATTTTTGTCTATGAATAAATATCCAAAATATGGTTCATAATAAACACCATTATCAGTTTGATGGGGCCGATTTTTTGAAACATATGGTGTAAACTCCATTGGTGCAGCACCATTAAAATCCTTAAAAAGCCCTTGCCCACTAAGTGCGACTTTACCAGAAGCCTTATTGGAAATTAAGTAAATATTATCTAAGATAACCCCGGCTCCAACTGATTCAACAAGAAGAGGAAGATTCTGGCCACTTCTTCTCTCAAAATACAAGAATCCATTATTTAAAAAAAGTGAAACATTATCTCCAGCATCCATTTTAGTATAATTATTTTTAGAAGAGAATGTTACCGGAAGCTCTTTTCCAGAAAGGAATGAGCCTTGTAATATATCTCCCCCATCAATCACTCGCATCATAACGGCCCTATCAAAATAATAATTAGTTGGTCCTAGAGATGAATTTATTCTTGTTGCATTGGCTGAGAGATTAGATAAAGTTATAGGTCGAGACATATGGGCGCTTATAGCAAGAATTCCATCTTCTATGCTCCCAATCTCATCTTCTTCAGTTCTCTCTATAAAAAAAGAGTAATTTTTATTTTCCAGTCCAGTAATCGTATAGTAAAGAGACCTTACACAATATGACTGCGCGCATACTAAACACATTGAAGAATTATAGTTAAGTGCAATAGTATTGTTAATTATCCTGTAACTTGCTCCAAGAACAGTAGATTCTGATCTTAGAGCAACATTTACCTTGAGAGCAAGAGTTGAGTCATCTAACCAATTCACATCTTGCAATGCTAAAAGACTTACATTAAATGGGTCTATTGTCAAATCGCACTTAGTAAACTGAAACTCCAGGCCGGGGTAACTAAATGAATGTGGGGCTTCTGTTTCATTGTATCCTTCTTCTGGAGCGATTGGAGTTGTATCTTCTTCAGCAGAGACACCAATGTCTAAACTGAAAAAGTCTTTTACATAGTTAATAAGAGAAAAAGACAAGGAATAAACTAAAGAAGAAGTATTATCCTGTTCATAATTTAATTCGTCTTCGGTTTCATAAAAATATGAATCACTACTCTCTGAATCTGCAATGATATTCCAGTTTATGCGATTTATCAATTCTTCTTCATAGGTTTTAAAAAGGAAAATTTTGCCCCGAGTATTGCTACTCGTTCTGGAGAAAGACGCCATAATCTGTTTTCTGTGATTACTGTCTTCAAGATAAGAGATAAGAATATTATCAAAAATCTTTCCGTTCTTTGAATATTCTACAGAAAAAGAATTATACGGGCCAAAAAATTCAAAATTAGAGTTATTCAAGAAAAGTTCATTGTTTACAACCACTTCTTGCTTACCATTTGTTACAAAAGCATCACCATTCATAACTCTAACGTTAGAAGAACTTGAATTATACTCAATAATTACTTCTGGACTAGAACTATAATATTTAATAACGTTATTGAGGTCGATCATATTTATCTCTCCTTTCGATTTTAGTATAAACGAATCATTCTCTTTAGAAACAGAAAGAGTATTCTCATGATACTTATTCAAATTAATGTTTCCGGGGATAATAATTATATTTTTAACTTCATTTAAATAGAAATCATCAATTGTAAAATTAGCCAAACCAGTGAAGTAAATTTGTGGAAAATATTCAGAATCTATATTAATATCACCCAGATTTTCTCCGCTTATATTCAAATAATTTGATGAAAGTTCAACAAAATATCCTGCAGGGATAGTCGCAACAATATTCCCAGAAAGAGCATTTTCACCAACAATTTGAGTGTTCAAGATAAATATCGTCCCATTAGAATCAGTGATTTTTTTGAATGTATCTTCTTCGGCAGAAACTATTGTTAAACCAAAAAAAATAATTGCAAAAATAATTATAAGAAATTTTTTGTTCATTTTATCCTACTTGCGAACCTGAAAACATAAGACGCGTTATTTATTTTGGACTGGCTATCAGTTAAAACATATACTAAAGTTTCATTTGAGTAAGGTAAAATAGAAATATCATATTCTTGATTTAGCAGGGAAGAAATTGGTATATACTGCGGATTATTTATTCCCTCGTTAATTATATCTTCAGCAGCAGAACGTATTCCTCCCAGTCTTATTGGAACTTCTGCTGAATATTTTTTATTGAGAACATATTTTGAGTCTTGTTTTAGAACAGTCAAAGAAAAAATTACTGTGGCAGAAATTGAACTGTCATGTATAGAAACTGATGCCCGGGGATTTTCATAACTAATATTAAAATCCGCAAAATTTTCTTTATCAAAGCAGATTGTTAAAGTATTTTCGATATATGACCCTATCTCTTTTTCCATAGAAGACTCGGATAATAAAACATTCTGGCCCAGATAGGAACCATATGCTATTGAAGAGAAATCTGTTTTAAAAGAATTATCTGGAAGAGAAACATAGCCCCCCTGAAGGCCAACAAGTCTTGCTCCATCAATAAGAACTGAATTAACACATGAATCGATATTATCACGAATTAACGAAATCTCTTGCGAAGTTTCGCTCTGAAAAGGAATATGATCCCTAAAGAGATAGATGCTCACTATAATCAAGATTAAAACGAGAAGTATCAAAAATATTAAAAGAATTAGGGAGTTCTTAGAAGCAGGAGTTGAATTGCTCTCCAAAGTATCGTTTTCATTACCCATTTTTTTATGCTCCTATTTTATGGTAAATGGTATTTTTAAATTCTTTGAACGCAAAGTTATGTAAATAGCAAATTAATTTTGAAATCAAAAAAACAATGTGCCACCACACCTTAAAAGGTGTGGTTTGATTGGCACTTGTTTTTAGGATGCTCAGAAATGACAGTAGTAAAGCTTACTACTACATCATAAATGGTGTAGTTTTCATTTCTGACATAATGCTTTCTAGAAGCAAAACAGAAGAAACTTATCTATTTTGTTACTACTTAATAGTTCTATAAAAACCAAAGGTTTAAATACTAAGAACTACTGTGAAACCCATGGAAACGCCAACAACAAAAGAAAAATTTTTAGGATGCATATATGGGCTGGCTGTGGGTGATGCTCTAGGTTATCCCGTAGAATTTATGAGTCTTAATGAAATCAAACAAATACTCGGAAAAGAAGGAGTTAAAGATTTTGAATCACTTAAAAATCCTTTAATTGCAAAGAGAATTCCCCAACCAATTGGTTCTTATTCTG
>Ga0247841_10004539_pt1 | contig 23684 bp, 9 predicted proteins | sample LaCruzMarch2015__2_FD_192410 | JGI IMG/M metagenome (GOLD analysis project Ga0247841, IMG submission 192410) | Freshwater microbial communities from meromictic Lake La Cruz, Castile-La Mancha, Spain - LaCruzMarch2015_18m | ecosystem: Environmental > Aquatic > Freshwater > Lake | place: Spain... | reverse complement strand
TGGGCTGTTCCGTGGGCAATGACATCTGGCGGTTTAAGCTGCCGATGCCATCCGGCATTGCGCCGGCGGTGCAGGCGAGTCCGACGAACTACTGTTTGACGGGCAATTTCGGGTTCTGGCAGCAATACCATTTTTACGCGGGCGATGCGCGGTTCAACCTGCCGCTGGAAGGGGTCTATACGATCCGGGTGGGCCAGGAAGCCGGGTTACCGGTGGTGGTGGGCGATGGCAAATTGACCGACCGGCTGAAAGCCACGACGTATCCGAAGACGCTGGATGCTTGCGGGCTGAGGAATCCCGGATTTCCGGAGGCGTGGATCGAGACATTTACGAATACGGCGCCGGTTGAGATTATGTTCACGTTTGCCAAGCCGGTAATTCCGGAGAAACTGAAGCTGTATTACAATGGCGAACTCAACGGCCTTGAGGTAACGATCAGCAGCAATGGCCGGACGTGGGAGGCCATCGGCGCCTTGAACCAGCCGAGCCCGAGCCGGGCGGTGGAAGTGAAAGAGCTGGTGTTGGAGTTGAACCCCGGGAAACAATCGGCCAAGGCGGTCAAGATCACGATTCCGGCCCGGACCTTGCCGCAAAGCGTCCTGACCCTGGCCGAGCTTGAGATATGGGGCGATTGCCCGGTGCTGACCCGGATCAAGGGACAGGGCTTCCTGGCGAAGAAGGGTGAATAATCAACGAATGGAGAAGTGCAGCATGAATTCGCAACCAGGCTACGAGGCAATTCCCGATTGGGCACGTTTGCGCGAACGTTATCTTGCGTTCTGGCGTAATGAAGTGGCCGACGAGTGCATTATCGCGCATATCCAGAATCCAAATCCGCATCGACCGGAGCCGGAACCGTGGATGCTGGCGGCTTCAAAGGAAAAATACCTGAACCCGGAAATGCTTTTTGCGTTGCAGAATTGGCGGCGCGCGGCCTGGAATTGGCATGCCGACCTCTTTAAATACCGCACCGCCTCCTATGGGGCGAATATTTTTGCCGGCTTCGTCGGTGGACATCCGGTGTTCGGGGAGGACACGGTTTGGCACGAACCTGTCATTAACAGCCTGGATGAGGCCGACCGGCTGCACTTTGACGAAGACAACTATTACTGGAAAAAGCATCTGGAAATGGTTGGTTTCTACAGTCAAAAACTGGCCGGCGTTGAACAATTCGGCATGTCCGACTTCGGCGGGCCGACTGGCTGGATATCAGCCCTCATGCCGACCGAGAACTTCCTGGTCGCGGCGCTTGAAGACTCCGACCGCATGCGGGATTTGGCCCTGCGTCTTGCGCGCGAATCTAACCAGGCCTACGACATCCTCTATCCGCGCATCACGCGGCGGAATGACGGCATTGCCAACTGGATGCCGGTCTGGAGCGATCAAAGGATGGGAACACTGGAGGACGACATGGCCATCAATTTCTCCCCCGGTCTGTATGCCGAGGTGTTCCTGCCGGCGTTGCGGGAGATGGCGGGCCATACCGAGCATACTACCGTGGAATGGCACGACGGCTGTTCCCAGCACTTGGATACGCTGATGGGTGTGCCCGAGATTGATCTCATCCAATACGGCCATGATCCGAACAGCCCGGCCTTCACCAGTAAAATTCCCGAGATGCAGCGCATTCAGGCCAGCGGCAAGAAATTGTTCATCAGTTGTGTGGAGGCGCACGAGGTGGAGACGTTTATCCGGGCGCTGGATCCACGGGGGCTGATGATGATCATCAACACGGCCAGCGACGAGGCATCCCGGCAGATGAAAGACAAGGTGAGCCGTTGGACAAAAGAACGCATGCGCGCTCTCGGCATCCAAAATTAATCCACGGAATAACATGTATTTTGTGTTTTTTGTGCATCTTTGTGGCAACTGTGAAATTCCTATACATCCCGATGGCAAAATAATACCTGAAATAGCAATATTTTACCATTGCACGTCAGAAACCCGTGCAACAAACTTGCGTTATATTGATGATTCCGTTCGGTAAACCAGAAAAACATGGAGGGCGCAAATGCATAAAGTAAAAATGTTCGGATGGCAATCGGCAGACGTGATTTTCGCATTGATCGGCTGTGTTGTGGCCGCAAGCGCCCTGGGCGCCGATGTTTACGAGGTGCGCGAGAATGATGGAAGGCTTTTTAACGTGTCTTTCTGCAAGGAAAGACCGGTGATTGACGGCAACCTGGACGATGCCGCCTGGAAAGACGCCCCGTCCTTTAGCGGGTTTCGCCGGCACATTGAAAGTCTGCCCGTTGCCGTGGAAAACACGGTCATGCAGATGACCTATGACGATAAAAACCTTTATCTGGCCATCAAGTTTTCCGAGAAAGACATGAAATCATTGCGCGCTTTTGCCCCATGCAACGGTCTCCATGATCTGCGGGACGACCGGGTTGAGATATTCTTCAATCCGCTGGCGTTTGCCGAGGCGACCCCGCAAATTATCATCGTCAACTGCCGGGGGATAATCAAAACCGTCGGCGAGTCAAGGGACGGATGGCAGCCGGCGATCAAAACCGCCCATGGCCAGGGCGCGGATTACTGGGCGTTGGAAATTGAGATACCCCTGGAGGGATTGGGGAAAGACAACCTGAAAGGCGAAATCTGCGGGTTGAACGTGACACGGATGCGCGGCGACGGCATCACGGCGCTGGTTCCGACCAAGCCCGGGGAAAGTTTTAAAAACCGGATGATGAAGCTTTATTTCGATCCGCCCGCGCAGGAAGCGTTGCAAATAACCTCCACCACAAGGGGCGCGCTCGCGCTGGATGGTTTCATCAGCGGGGCAAACCAGGTTCAATACAGCATCCGGAACAACGGCAATGACGCGCTGCGCCTTGTTTTTGAAGTTGAGAACATCCTGGCCGGAAAAAGCCTGGGCAAAATCTCCAAGGAAGCGCTGATCAGCGACGTTCATGAAGAAGTCTCCATGTTCTACAACGTGCTCGGCCAGGAAGGCGAGGTAATCAGATTTTCGGTTAGCGACAAGAAGACCGGGAAGGTCCTGTATTCCAGCGCGAACACCGTGGACGTCCTGAATCCGATTTACAGGGTCTACCGGGTCAATGACCCGTTTTTCGAGCCGCTTTTGGACAAGTCCGCGAAAAGAGACCCGCGCCGGACCGGTAATATGTCGGCCGGAACGCCGGTTGGTTATCGTTTTGCCACGTTTAAAAATGCCTTGAAATTCGGCGTTGAATATTCCCTGGATAAACTGCAGCAAGAGCTGAAAGAAACTGATTTTCATATTTATGATTATGCCAGCTGGGTGGATGACGTGCGCCCGGTGACCAGCGTCTGGAAGAACGCCGGCCAGGATGCCGGCGGGCTTCCTTTTCTTCTGAAGGCGGCAAAGGAAAAAGGGTGGAACAAGCCGATTGTTTACGCCAACTGTTATGTAACCGGCGTTGATACAAACGGAAATCCCGGGCCAAATGTCGGCACGGGTTTCGGTTATTTGTTCGATCCCGTCAATGCCCGGGCTTACGTGGACAGCCTGGAAAACATCGTGAAAAAACATGGCGACCAACTCTGGGCCGTTTTTGTGGGCGATGAGCAGATGGAGCAGAATGAGATGAAGTTTCTTGCGGAGATGAAGAAAAACTACAACGAATCGGAAACGAACAGTTATTATTATAAAATTAACGCGGAAGTTAAAAAGGACTTCGGTTTCGGAAAATTCGGGGTGCCGTTTGACATGAACTGGAAACACCCCGATTATCCGTTTTGTAAAAGCGCGTTTATCCGCTGGATGCAGTCCAAGATCCGCCCGGCTAACAGGGAGGCCCGGAAAGTTGTGAAAGCCATTCATCCCGATATGCCGATCATCTCGGAAGACCTGATGGGCGGGCTTGGCGGTGATTTGACCGCCTTTGACGATTACGCCGATATCGCGGCTTTCCAGCTGGCCGAACCCTATTACACCAAAAAACAGCCTTGGACTTTCAAGGTGAAATTTGTGAAGGACCTGGGAGGGCTTGATTATGTAATACCCTGTGTCCACGAGATTACCGATGGCTGCCAGGCGGGCTTCAGCAATCCGGAGGAGAGCCTGGAGCTTTACAGCCAGATCCTGCGGGGAGGGGCCAGCGGTTTATCGGGCTGGTTTGCCGCTTATCCCCCTCCCTGGCCGCCGGTGCCTTACGCCCAAAGCGTCTCAATCGGTCATCCTTATGCCTGGGACTATATGGTCGCCATCACAAAGACCATCAACGCCATGCCGCCGCTCAAGTTCCCCAAGGCCGATTCCGCGGTGTTGGTTTCCATGGATTCAATCCATTCCCAGGACGACCGATATCCGTATTGGACGGCGGGACTGCAACGATACGACGATGTCTTTACCCAGCTTGGCGTGAACAGCCGTTCCTGGTTCAAATTCGTCGCCAGCGACCGGATCCTGGCCGGCAAGGAAGATCTTGCCGGATATAAAACAGTCTATGTGCCGGACATTAAATACACCACGCCTGAATTTGCCGCAAAGCTTCGTGATTACTGCGAACAAGGCGGAACGCTGGTGTGCCTTGGTCCGGACGCCTTCGAATACAACCTGAATGCCGAGCCCTTGACTAAATTCAGGGAAGAAATATTCGGCGTTACCATCAACGGCAAAATCGAGGCGAAAAGCGCCGCGTTCGACCTGCCGGGCTTGAAGACTTCAATCCCGCTCCTGGAGTTGGACCTGAACAAACTGAAACTAACCGATCCCGGCAAGGTGTCGGTCCTTGCCACATTTGACAACGGCGACCCGGCCCTGACCGAGAAAAAAATCGGCAAGGGCCGCGCGTTGTATTTTGCCTTTATGCCGATAACCGAGGCCACTACCCGGAATGAGGCCTGGATCAAATTCTGGACGGATTTCCACAAGGCCATGGGATGCTCGGTCGGGAACGACATCTGGAGATTCAAGCTGCCGGCGCCGGTGGTCGCGTCAAAGCCCGTGCCGGAAGTTCCTGATATGCTTTGTCTCACGGGCAACCACGGGTTCTGGATCAAGGGCTATTTTTACGGCAAGGATTCAAGGTTCAACCTGCCCTTGCAGGGGGTTTACACCATTGCGTCGGGCATTGACAAGACGGGACCCATCGCTTTCCGCGAAGGGAAACTCACGGACCGGCTCCGGGCCGCCGAGTATTCCGAAACGCTCATGGCCTGCGGACTGCCGGATAACCATATTTATCTTCAACCCGAAAAATGGGTGGAGACATTCAAGGGCGAGCTTCCCGTCAAGATTGATTTTAGATTTTCAAAACCATGCCTCGTGAAAAAAGCGGCGCTTTATCTGCAGGGCGAATTCAACGGGGTTGAGCTTGCCGTTAGCGCGGATGGGAAGCAGTGGGAAAAAGCCGGCGCCGAAGCCGGGGCATTCAAGACCGGCGAGTACGAGGTCAGGCGCCTTGAGATAAAATCCGGGGTGAGTAAGCCCGTGAAATTCGTCCGGCTTGAATTCGGCAAACGATCCTTGACAAACAGCGTATTGACTGTGGCAGAAGTGGAGCTCTGGGGCGATTGCCCGGAGCTGACCGGCAGCGGTTCGGAGCAGGACAAAAAAACATCGCAACGCATTGCCGATGGATTCGAGGATAAAAACCAGATCTTCAAGGACAAGGACAACCGGCTTCAGCACAGTCTCTGGACTTACAATTCCAGTTGTTTCGATAAGGCCGACGGCTTTTGCGAAATTGTCAAGGACAGCACGGAAGGCGCATACGCCATGAAAATATCCGCCCGGGCCGGCGGACACGGCGCGGGAATATACGGTCGGATGCTCCGGGTTAATCCCGGGGACAACGTGAAGATCAGTTGTTCGGCCAAGGGCCGGGGAAGGTTCCAATCCAGCCTTTATTGTTACAATGCCGACGGGGCATGCTTGAATCACCTGAAAATCCAATCTTCTTTGGAAAATGCGGGGGCGGGCGGCTGGAAAATATTTACGCATGAATTTACCGTGCCGGCCGAACAGGATCCCGCCAGAAAAGTTTATAAAGTTTGCCCGGCATTCATGCTGAAGCCTGATTCTGAAATTATCTTTGACGATATCAAGATTGAAATCGCGGAAGGAAAAATCTGAACGGAAACCAGGCATCACTGCGATAAAAACAGGAGAAGCGGATGAACAAATCAGCAACCTTGACTGGAAAAGCATGGGCGGTTTTTGTGTTTGCCGTAGCCGCGCTCATGCCGTTACGACCTGCCATGTCTTCCGATATACAGCGGGTTGTGCCGGAAGACCACCGGGTGTTTACGGCGCCCTTTTGCGCGTCTTTGCCGAAGATTGACGGAAACCTTGATGAGCCGGCATGGAGCAAGGCGCTGGTATTCTCCGATTTCCGCTGGGCGAAAGAAAACACGCCCGTGGCGTCCTCGGCGAACACGGAATTACGGGTCATGCATGACAGGGAAAACCTGTACCTCGGGTTTACCTGTCATGAGCCGAACATGACGAATCTGACGGCCTATGCTCCCTGCAACGGGTGCTATGATATCCGGGACGACCGGTTGGAAATATATTTTGATACGCTGGGCTGTGATTCCGGGCCGGTCCAATGTTTCATCATGAACTGCAACGGCATATTTAAGCGGCTGATATGGAGAAGCGTCAAGATTTTAGACGGCCTGCAACCGAAACTGGAAGTCGGGAGCGGGAAGGGCGACAATTACTGGACGATTGAAATGCGCGTGCCGCTCAAGGAAATCGGCAAGGAGTCCCTGGTTGGCGAAATCTGCAAGCTGAACGTGGAGCGAATGCATCCCCATCGCGGCTCCACCACGCTGGCCCCGTCCCCGCCCGGCAAATCGGCGTGCAGGGAAATGGCGGCCATTTATTTTGCGCCCGCCGAACAGGATAAAGGTCTTAAACTTACCTCGCTCAGCCGGGGCGCGTTGTCCACGGATGGTTACCTGACCGGGGAAAACCGGGCGGAATACGCGGCTGAAAACCGATCCGGTCGCGTGTTTAATCTCAAACTAACCGTGGAGAACATTGTCCAGGGCAAGGCGGAAAAAACCGTTTCAAGCGATGTGGTGCTTGCCGGCGAAAATGAGCGCGCGGAGCTTTTGTACCCGGTCCTGGGCAGGGAGGGCGAACAGGTCCGATTTGCCGTCCTGGATAAGGACGCCGGAAAAATGCTTTATTCCAACACGTATAACGCGGAACTTGTGCATCCGTTTTATCGCGTATTCAGGTTAAAAGATCCGCTTTTCGAGCCGCTCCTTGATGCTTCGGCCAAAAAAGACCCCCGTTTAAACGGTTCTATTCTCTGGCAGCAGCCCATTTATCTGACCTATTATGCCAATATTTATTACACCTCCTTGAAATACGCCAATGAGTATTCCCTGGAGGGAGTCCATCGTTCCGTAAAGGACTCCGGTTTCCATTTTATGCTTGGTCCCAGCCGTTCAGACATGACCAACATTCCCACGGTATCCGGTGGTGAATGGGATTGTTTTGCCGAGATAGCTGCGGGGGCCCGCTCAAATGGCTGGTCAACACCCGTCTTGTATGCGCCTTATGGCGTCATCGGTAAAAGCGAAAGCGGCGCCCTCGGTTTGAACTGGAAGGGCGGATTCGGATTCACGTTTGATCCTATCAATGCCAGGGCTTTTATGGATGCCACCGGCGAGATCGCGAAAAAATACCGCAATGAAATGTGGGCGGTATGCGCCGGCGACGAGCAGTGCATGCAGAATTATCTGAAGTTGATCGAGGAATTGAAGGAGGACGCCAAGAATGACAAGGCCGGCCCGGACAGCCCCTACCGCAAGATCAACCGGGAAGTCAAAGAAAAATACGGCTTCGGCAAATACGGTATTCCGTTCAATCTTGACACGAACGACCCGGCTTATCCTTTTTCCCATTGTGCCTATGTCCGATGGCTGCAGGACAAGCTGCGCCCCGTGAATAAAGCGCTTGGAGAAAGGGTAAAATCCATGGCGCCGGGAATGCCGGTTATGTCGGAAGACTGCATGGGCGGACTTGAGGAAGACATATCGTCATTCGGTGAATATGCCCAGATTGCAACACTGCAACTATGCCATCCGTTTTCCAACCAGAAACAAAACTGGGCCTGCCGGACAAAAATAGTAAAAGATATCAGCGGCCTTGATTATATCACTCCTTGTCCGCACGAAGCCATTGACGGTTATGAGGACGGCGCATGTGATCCCGAGGAGATTATCGAGCTATACAGCCAGTTGCTCCGGGGCGGCGCCACCGGCATCCACGCCTGGCCGGCGGCAATGGGCGGCGGGGCGCAGTTGATTCCCGACGCAAAATCCGTGCTGGTCGGTTACCCCGCTGCATGGAAGTTGCTTATGGCCGTCGGTAAACAGATGAAGGATCTCCCGCCGTTGAAGTTTCCGCGTCTGGACAGCGTGATTCATCTTTCGGAAACCTCATCCCAGCAGTGCCGGGACACCCGCTATCCGTGGAATGCATTGGTGCGCTACGAAAATCTCTTTACCCATATCGGGGTGGTGGCGCGCGGCTGGTTCAAGTTCACCTCCGACAGCCGGGTAAAATCCGGGAAAGACAAACTGGACGACTACAAGGTTGTCTACCTGCCCGATGTGAAATATGCGGAACCGGAACTCATTGAGAAGCTGACCGACTACTGCCGGAACGGCGGGACGCTCGTCTGCCTTGACCCGGACGCCTTCGAATACGGCCTTTCCGGCGATTCCCTGACTTCATACCGCGAAAAGCTTTTCGGCGTAAAGATCAACGGCCAGACCGCCGCTGCCAGGATGGATGTCCAATTGGGCGGGCTGAAAACGAACCTGCCCGTGATGGACGTGAACGTTGCCAACCTGGAAATTCAGGACAAAGACACTGAAATCGTCGGCCGTTTCGATAACGGCAAGCCGGCCATTGTCCGGAAAAAAATCGGGAAGGGGCATGCGCTGTTTTTCGCGTATTTGCCGGTCAATGATGCCACGGTGCAAAACGAGGAATACAGGTCTTTCTGGACGGCTTTACACAAGGAACTGGGTTGTTCCACCGGCCACGAGATCTGGCGGTTCAAGTTGCCGATGCCGGATGTCGGCGAGATTAATCCGATTATTCCGACGAATCGATGTCTGACCGGGAATTACGGTTACTGGCACAAATATGTCTTGTGCGCCGGGGGTCCCATGGTCAACCTGCCGGTGGAAGGCATCTACGCGATCCGGTTCGGCGCCGATCCAAGGGGCCCGGCGGTGGTGGGCGAGGGCAAATTGACCGACCGCCTGAAAGGGGTAAAGCACGCCCGGACCCTTGGCGCATGCGGATCGAAAGACCGGCTGGCGACGGCGGCGGAAGTGGCAGAATGGATCGAAATATTCAAGGGCAAAAAGCCGGTTGAAGTTGTTTTCAGCTTCACCAAAGCGTGCCTGGCGGAGAATGTCAACCTCTGGTTCAGCGGTGAATTAAACGGCATTGAGGTTTATGCCGGCAAGGACGGTAAAAACTGGGAAAAAGTCGGCGATTTCGGCGAGGCAATAAAAACAGGGGAATTTGAAGTCCGGAAGCTTGCGCTGGCGCTCAATCCCCAAAAAGAGCCCGTGAAGCACCTCAAGCTTGTTTTCAAGGAAAGAAAATCGGATGACGGCATCCTGAAGCTGGCCGAGGTTGAGATCTGGGGCGATTGCCCGGACCTGACCGGCAGCGATGCCCAAAAAAAACAGGAATTCACGGAAAGCTTTGAGGAGAAAACCAGTCGCGATAAGAAAGGCAATGTAGTTGAAAATTGGAGTTATAACACCAGCCAATTTCCGAAGACGAGCGGGCGTTGTTCCTTGGAAAAGGACGCCAAGGACGGTCAATATGCCCTGAAAATTACCGCCTTTCCCGGCGGTCAAGGCGCGGGAGTTTGCGGGATGGGAAGAAGGCTATGGGCGGGTCCCGGTTCAAGAATCACATTGCGCTGGGAAGCCAGGGGCAAGTGTGATTATAAGGTTGGCCTGGCCTGCTATGATGCCGAAGGGCATTTCCTTGCCTCGGCCATGAGTTCAAATTTGAATGCCAACGCGGACCAGTGGGCGTCCCGGGAAACCATCCTGACGGTGCCTGAATGCGGAAAGGGGAAGGTTGACTCCCTGCTTCTTGCGATTAACGTTGCTCCCGGGGGCGACTTGCTTATGGACTGTTTGAACGTGAAGGTTGAAAATTCCGACTTAATAAGGAGTCCAAAATAGTCTATACACTAAAATGAGAAAAATAACCGGTTGTTTCGCCAAAGGCGAGATTCCTCGCGACGCTCGGAATGACCGATTTTTGCGAGTCATGTCGAGCAAAGTCGAGACATCTCGCTATGGGCGAGACGTGCTGTTTTGGAGGAAAGACCGCCCCTTCCGTGGATAGACTATTATGGACTCGCCTGTAATAAAATAACAAACGCCGGAAAAAAGGAGATGCTTATTTATGGATAAGGAGCTCAATCGTCCGTTGCCGCATCCCGCCGATAAATGGGATACCCGGTTCAGCTGGCTATGGTATAACGACCAGGAAATATTCAAAGATACCGAGGAGGAGCTGGACCGTAAAATCAAGAAATTTGCGGACGATGGCATTAATCACCTGATCACATTCAGCTGCACTCATTTTCGGTGGTCGTTTTACCGGTTCTGGCCGATACTCACCGAAACGCTCGCGAAGCTGGTTCGCGGCTGTCATCGCCATGGCGTTTATCTTACCGAACATCATTCGGCGTTGTTGACGCATAATCCCATGGATAAAAAAGGCGAGGAATGGCTCCGGCTTGTCCAGAAAAAGCGAAAGTCTTCGTTTGAGAACTGGCCCGGATTGCTGGAGGACTGCAACTCCGACCGCCTGATCAACGGCGGGCGGATGTCGAGTATGCGGCAAGTGGAAGGCTCCACCGGTGAATTGACCGGCTCGCCTTATGGCGGCTACATGATGTGCCCCAACAATCCGAATTACCGCAAGGCGTATTTCGATTATCTGGCAACGCTGTACGCCGTCGGCATTGACGGCATCATGACCGATGACGTCGGTTTCTACGGACAGGGATGCGCCTGCCAGTATTGCCGGCGCTTGTTCCGCGAAAAAACCGGGTTTGACCTGCCTGCCCCCGGCAAGGAATGGGCCAAGTGGTATGACGATTACAATTCGGCGAGTTTCCGGGCGTGGCTTGATTTCAGGTATCGTTCCATCGAGGATTATCATCTGGCCGTGGCAAAACATTACGAAGGCCTTGGGCTTTCCCTGCTGCGCCCCAACTATAGCTCGCACTGCCTGAACCGGATGTCGTTGACGTCATACAGCCTGGAAAACCTGCCGGCGCTGGACTGGGTTTTCCAGGAAGCGTGTTACAGCCACGTGATCAGGTATTCCTGGATCCATTTTTTAATCGAGCAGGCCCATCGCTGCATGGTGGCCAGGAAGCGCCAAATCCCCGCCATGATTTCCTTTTACCCGGAAAGCAATGACACCATGATTTTCACCTGGGGCCTGGCTTTGTTGACCGGCAGCTTGTTCACCGCGACTCCCGAGGGCAAGCCCCTTGGCATTTCAGAAAAAGCGCTGCGCGGCTTTGAGCGCACGCATCACGATCTCCTGTACAAGTCCGTGAAAATTCCCGACATCGCCTTTTACGATTCCTTGCGGAACCGGGAGCAGGACAAGGCTTACTGGCATCTTTTCGGGCTGGCTTTCTGGATGCAGGTCTGCATCCTTGAAAATATCCAGTTCGAGCTGGCGCAGCTTGATGAATTTAACCGTTTCCGTGACTATAAAGTCATTGTCCTTTTCAAGCACGCCCTGCTTTCCGACGAGGAAATCAAATGCCTGCGCCAGTATGCGCTCTCCGGGGGCACGCTTCTCTTTCATCGCCCGGCCGGCTTGCTGGATTATTCCGGTGGCGCGCGCAATCCGGACTGGCTGGAACGCCTGTGGGGATTCAAATTCCCCCGGGTGCAGGATTTTACAACCGACGTCATCGAGCTGGCCCTGGGCAGGGGCAAGGTCGTTTTCACTTCGGAAGACGTCGGCGCTTCCGGAATTTTCGTTGAACGCGACGGCCGTGAAGTCCCGGATACTTGTCAATACCTCTATGATTGCACGGTTGACCGATGGAGCGAAAAGGAAAACCCGCACAAGTATGACGGCAAATATCAGCGGCAGGCGCCGGCGCGCCAAAAACTTGCCGGCATTCTGAGAAAGGCCATTGGCAAACAAACCTGTTTAAAGACCGAAAATCTGCCGGATTGTCTTTTGGCGGCCCTGTTTTTCAACAAGGCAAAAAACACCTATGTGGTTCAACTTTTAAATGCGGTGGAGACCTTTGAACTTCCGGTTGGGACGCCGCAGAGCCATAGCGACCAGATTCCGTTCCCCGATCTGTCAAAATACGGCGAAGGCAAAATACGGATCAATACCGGCAATCAACGTTTGAAGTCGGCTAAAGCCGTCTATCACGGCCTGGAGGGCGACGGTCAACCGGTTGCCTCCAGCGTGACCCGGGGAGAAATACTTGTTTCCCTGCCGCTGGAGTATATTAAAAATTACGGTTTTATTGAAATATCCATAGCCAAAGAGATTTGAAATTTCAACCACGGATGGCGCTGACAACACTAATAAAATGGTTTAATGTGTGTAATTAATATCTTGAATGCGTGCTTGTGAATATGCAAGCTTGTCTCAGGCGTGTGCGGGGCGGATGGATGATGGGGATTGTGGGCGCAGGTGGGAAAATGAAAGCAACGCTGATACATATTTGTTTTTTCTTGACCTTCTGCGCGCTGACTTGCCGGGCGGCCACTTATTATGTATCGCTGGCCGGCACGAACAATTCGCCGCCTTTTACCAATAGCTGGGCATCGGCCGGCACGGATATTGTTGCGATCGCCGCTTCGGCGCCGGCAGGGAGCGGGGTCAACACCGTCTTGGTCAGCAACGGCACTTATTATCTTACAAATCAGATCACCCCCGCATGGGGTGTTATCATAAAAAGTTTTAGCGGCCGGGATGTGACGATTATTGACGGCAACTACCCGAATTACACCAACCGGTGTTTCAAGTTTGCGGGCAGTGGCAACACGTTGGATGGATTTACCATCCGCAACGGATTTTCGACGAACTCCGCCTGGAATGAAGGCGGAGGCGGGGTTTATTGCAACAAAACATATATTTATAATTGCAGGATCATCAATAATGTCACCAGCAACGCGACCAGCCAAGGCGGTGGCGGGGGCATTTTGGCGTTTGGCAACGGGTGTATTGTCACCAATTGTGATATAATTGCCAATACTGCATATGGAAGCGGTGGCGGTCTTTGGAGCCAGGAGGATGGAAACGTTGTAAATATCTCTGGATGCAATATTATCAGCAATAAAAGCAATGGTAGTGGCGGCGGGATCAGGACTGACTCTCATTGTTCAATCAGTAATTGCGTCATAACTTATAATTCGGCTGATGCTGGCGGCGGGGTCTTGACATATAATGATACCATCATACGCAATTGCTTAGTCTTTGGAAACAGTGCTAAAAATGCGGGCGGGGTCTATATATATTCAGCCCGAGCCTTACATGGCCCTAACCAGGTTGAAAACTGCACCATCGTCAGCAATTACGCGTCCCAAGCCGGAGGCGGTCTTTACCAGTACAAGGCCGATCAAACCAATCACATTGAAAACTGCATTGTCTACTATAATACCGCCGGGGACGGCGCAAGCAGTAATTTATATTTTCAAGCAGCGACGCCAACCACCGGCAACTTCGAGTGCGTGAACACCTGCATTGCGCCGACCAGTTCTGTTCCATACGAATATTCTCCGGGCGTGCCGTTGAATAATACCGGCAACATTGAATGCGACCCGCTGCTGGTCAATTATCCTGCCGGTAATTGCCGGTTGGCCGCCGGTTCGCCGTGTATCAATGCAGGGACCAACCGGGCCTGGATGACTGGCGCCGTGGACCTGGATGGGCGGATGCGTCAACGTTACGGCACGGTGGACATGGGCGCCTACGAGGCGATTTATGGCGGGACGATTTTCACGGGTCACTGATTGTAAAAAAAGGACCTGAGTAATTACCTTTTTGAGTGGATGATAAAAATTGAGCCGCAGGTGGGGAAATGAAACCAACGCTGATCGGTATTTTTTTCTTGACCTTCTGCGCGCTGACTTGCCGAGCGGATACGCATTATGTCTCTTTGGACGGCACGAACAATCCGCCCTACACCAACTGGGCGGGGGCGGCCACAAACATGCAATGGGCGGTGGATGCGTCGTCGTCCTCGGATACAATCCTGGTCAGCAACGGCATATATTACCTGACCAATGAACTTTATTTTGGCGCAACCAGGTGGGGCTCCACACTACGGAGCATGAACGGCCGGGACTTGACGATTATTGACGGCGGTTTTCCCAATATCACCAACCGGTGCATCCGGTTTGTGGGCGCGGTCAATACGTTGGATGGATTTACCATCCGCAACGGATTTTCGACGAACTCCGCCTACCTCGAGGGTGGAGGCGGGGTTCTTGGAAACCGAACAATAATTTATAATTGCCGGATCATCAATAATGTCAGCTCCAACAACAGTGGTGGTGGCGTTTACGCGACGGGCACCAGGTGTATTGTCACTAACTGCGATATTATCGGCAATACGGCATATACTGGAAGCGGCGGCGGTATTATGTGCCCCCTGGATGGCCGGGCCGATATCTCTGGATGCAATATTATCAGCAATAAAATCGTTGGGACCGGTAGTGGCGGCGGGATATGTACTGATTATGGCAATTCAATCAGCAATTGCGTCATTGCTTACAATTCGGTCCCCGACTACGCCGCCGGCGGGGTCAAGTTGTATAATGATACCATCATGCGCAATTGCTTAGTCTTTGGCAACAGCGCCAAAAATGCGGGCGGGGTCTATATATATTCAGCCGTAGCGGGTCGTGGCCCTAACCAGATTGAAAATTGCACCATCGTCAGCAATTACGCGTCCCAAGCCGGAGGCGGTCTTTACCAGTTTCATGCAGAGCAAACCAATCACATTGAAAATTGTATTGTCTACTATAATACCGCCGGGGACGGCATAAGCAGCAATATATATTATCAGGCAAACGGCGCGGCAACCACCGGCGCATTTGAGTGCGTGAACACCTGCCTTGCGCCGACCAGTTCGATTCCAACCGAATGGCCGGTCGGCGTGACGTTAAATAATACCGGCAACATTGAATCCGACCCGCGCTTGGTCAATTATCCGGCCGGCAATTGCCGGCTGGCCGCCGGTTCGCCGTGTGTCAATGCAGGGACCAACCGGGCCTGGATGACTGGCGCCGTGGACCTGGATGGGCGGATGCGTCAACGTTACGGCACGGTGGATATGGGCGCCTACGAGGCGATTTATGGCGGGACGATTTTCACGGGTCACTGATAGCAGGCGTTATAAATTAATTTCAAACCAAAAAGCAGGCAACGGAATAATCCCGCCACAAATCCGGGAAGGAGCTTAACAATGCGGTTTAAATCAAGAAGCTTGGTATTGATGGTGCTATTGCTGCTGATGAATTTAACGGGCATCGCTGAAAACAGCGAGACGTTCTACTGCTCGTTTGACAAAGGATTGAACGCCGACAAAGCTTCCGGCCAAGACACGGCCACGATAAATCCCAAGGCTGATGCTGAAACCGAAAAATTATTAATGGATGGCATTGACGGGAAAGGATTGCTCATAGGCCAGAACGAAGATAAGAGCAAAGCATATTCATATACCTACGATGCTGACAAGAACATTTCCAAGGAAGAAGGTTCTGTTAGCTTCTGGATCAAGCCTTTGGACTGGTCGGGAAAAGACCCCATTTATCACGTAATGTTCCAAGCCGATCATTTGCAGGTTTATAAACACCCAACCGTCGCCAATCATTTATTCTTCATAATTGGCTCTGAATCCGTCAAGGCTTCGATAAAAAACTGGGAGCCGGGAGAATGGCATTTCGTGGCTTGTTCATGGGATAAAACCGAATTCAAACTTTATGTCGATGGCCGGCTGGACGAAATCGGATATATAAAACCTATTGCTGGAAATTTAAAAACCATCCGGCTCGGCACCCGGGCGCTGCCGGCTGAAAAAGGCAAAAGCATCATTGACGACGTCAGAATCTATAATTACGCAATCAGCCAGAAGGCGCTAACCGATGAATACGCCAGGCATTCCTCAAAAATATCATACAAAAGCCTGGTCAATATAAAAACCGGGAAACAAACGCCGGTCATAGACGGCGTGGTGCAGGAAGGGGAGTATTCATTTGGCGGCGCCGGCTTTTTTAATACGAGCGGAACATACTCCTTTCTTCAAAGCAGATATTTCATAAGTTATGACGACGACAACCTTTATGTCGCTATCATCAGCCCGGCGCCGGGCAATAAATTAAAGACCGAACAGGCGGAGCGGGACGGGCAACTATGGAACGATGATTCCGTGGAGGTTTTCCTGATGCCAGAAAATGAAAAAAAGGACTATTTCCAGTTCATTTTCAATTCCAAGGGAATATTTTATGATGGCAAAAAGGTGAAGCCCGCATGGAACATCGGTAACCTGAAAAGCGAAAGCAAAGTGGATAATGACAAATGGACCATCGAAATGGCCATCCCTTTCAAGGAGCTCGGCGGCGCTGTTCCGGAAAATAATTCATCATGGAAAATCAATATTTGCCGCTCGTTCCAGCCGGACGCCTATACGTCAATCTCTCCCGTCCGCAGGGGATATGGCGACTTTGCAAACTTTGCCAAGCTGACTTTTGCGGCAGAAACACCGGATGTCAACCTGAAATCGATCGGCGCCCTGGTGGCCGGCAAAGTTGATTTCGACATGAGCATCACGGCGCATAAAGCAGAAAGAATCACGTGCTCGCTTTTGTGCGAGCTCGACGGCAAGCGTATTTTCTTACAGGACAAGCAATTTGATTTATCCCCCGGCAAAACCGAAACATACAAGGTTGCCCGCGATGTCCCCGCGAAAAGAAGTCTTTTGGAGATAAATTTAAAAACCGATTCGTCCGGGGAACTGTACAGCTCGTCCATTATATTCAGCAACGACAGCACATTGGACGTATCATTTATTTACACCGACATTGAAAACCAGACGCTATACGCGGTGGCCAAGACCACGAAAAGCAGCGATGACCGGGAGGAATACGTTTTACTTCAAATGATGGACGGCGCTTCCAAGCCGGCATTGGAAGCAAAATACCCGGTAAAGGACGGCTCTTCGCTTTCTGTAATTCCCTTTGATATATCAAAGCTGAACGCAGGGCTTTATAAATTGCTGATACGGCATATCGACGGGAAGGGCAATATTACCGGGGATTTCTGGCAGGATTTCAGCAAGCCTTCCAAGCCTGCGGCTTGGGACAATAACTCGGCGGGCATATCCGATAAAGTACTGCCGCCCTGGACGCCCTTGATCGCCAGGGACAGCAAGGTTTCCTGCTGGGGACGGACTTATGCGTTCAACGATTCCATCATGTTTTCATCGATCATGTCACAAGGCAAGGAAATGCTTGCCGGCCCGGCCAGGATTTCAGTCAATGGAAAAATTCGGGATGCAAAGGATAAAACGGAGACGAAGTTTATTGAACGCAAGGACGCCGTTGTTTTGTTGCAAAACAAAGTGACGCAGGAAAATATTTCCGTGACCTCCGACATCAGGGTCGAGTTTGACGGGTTTATGTGGTTTGACGTGGAAATAGCGCCCGCGAATGGAGGCGAGGTCAACATTGACGCGCTTTCAATCGATATTCCCTTGAAGCCGGAATTCGCCACGCTGGTCCACAACAGCAAGAAGGATTCCTTGAACGATCCGTTTGGAAGAACCGGGGCCATAAAAAAAGACACCTGGCACAAAAACCTTTTTGAACTCCCGGTTTTCTGGGTCGGAAACGAGGAGGGCGGCCTGAACTGGGTGGCATCTGATTTGAAGGGCTGGTATGTTAAAAACAAGGATCGCAGCGTTGAAATTATTCCCGGCGAAAAAGAAACCATTGTAAGGCTGAATGTGATCGACACTCCCGTAAAGCTGTCATCGAAACGGAAAATAGCTTTTGGAATACAGGTCACCCCTGTCAGGCCGCCGGACCCGGCTTTGAGAAAATTAAACCGCGTCCCCCGCAACTGGATGATGTGGACGGGCCCCTGGCTACAATATTTCAACTATACCGATCCCAAGTTTTTGGATTACGACGCGATCAAATCGCTGCATGACCGGGTAAAAGCCAACACAATTAAAAGGGTTTTCTATTATTTCGGGTTATGCATAACGTCTCCTTACAGCCCGGAGTGGGGTTATTGGAGCACACACTGGACGCGCAAGCCGGCTGGCATCGGGAAGGATGCTACAACCCAGTCTATGAAAAACCCCCACAGGGATACTTATACGACGGCTTGCCTGGATTGTGAATCCTTCAGGAATTTTCACGTCTGGAAATTTGCCGACATGCTGAATAACGACCGGGAAGTCGGGATAAGTGATTTTTACTTTGACGGATCCGAGGGCGCGGCCAGCTGCGAGAACCAGGCGCATGGCTGCGCCTGGCTTGATGATTACGGGAAGAAAAGCTATAATTCTTTTGCTGTCCTGGGAAGCCGGGATACCGCCAAGCGCTTGCGTAATATAATCAAAAGCAAGAACCCCGATTCCTTGATTTGCTTCCATCTTACCTGTCAAAGGGCGAGTTCGGCTTTTTCTTTCGCCGACGTCATCGCGGATGGCGAGGAGTTTTTTGAAGAAGTAGCCGCAAAAGAATCCTATTATGATGTTTTCAATCCCGAAATGTTCAGGGCCCGATACGTGTCTTCTGCATGGGGGCCGCAAGTCCTGATGATATCGGAATTCGCCGGCAGCTTGTACTGTTTAAGGCCGGACAGAATCCGCACCTGGAAGCCAACCGATCCCGAATCCGTCAGGGCTATAAGACATTTCCTGGGTTATATGATGCTCCATGACACATCCATATGGGCTCAGTATGAAGATATTCTTGGGGAAACACAAAAACTGTGGGATATCCAGGATCGATTTGGCTGGGACGAAAAAGTAAAATTCGTTCCCTACTGGGACAAGTCAAATCCGGTGGTTATTGTGAAGCCAATGTCCGACCGGCTGATGCTTTCCACTTACCTCCGTGAAGGCAAGGCCCTGGTTGTTGTCCTGAATGATACAGATAAAAAAGAAGACATTACCATAAAGATAGCCGACGTCGGAAAAATAAATGCGGCTAAAAATGAAACCTTGAAAGCCACGGACGCGTATGACCGCTCGGTCAAATATGAAATCCAGAACAATGAATTGAATCTTACATTGTCGCCGCGCGAATTAAAAATATTCATATTGGAGCCGGGTTCCAAAGATCTTGTGAGCCGGTAGCACGTGCGCCGCGAACCGCGGCTTGCGTTGGAGTCGCCGGGCAGGATGCGTTAAGCGTATAAGCGTAAATGTCGCGCGGCGATAGGGGCGAATTCAGGGAAGAAACGGCGTGTTGTATTTGAAAGGGGTAATTAAAATATGCTGGGCGGGAAAATAAAATCAAAGCTGATCTTTATTTCTTTATTAACCCTCTGCGCGCTGACTTGCCGGGCGGACACGCATTATATCTCGTTGACCGGCACGAATGATGCCGCCGGCGGGTATACCAATTGGGCTGGCGCGGCCACGAACATGCAATGGGCGGTGGATGCGTCGTCGTCGAGCGATACGATCCTGGTCAGCAACGGCACGTATTACCTTACCAATCAGCTTTATTTTGGCGCAACCAGGTTCTCGTCCACGCTACGGAGCATGAACGGCCGGGACGTAACGATTATTGACGGCGGTTTTCCCAATATCACCAACCGGTGCATCATATTTGTGGGCGCTCTCAATACGTTAGATGGATTTACCATCCGCAATGGGTTTACAACGAACTCCGCTTGGAATGAAGGCGGGGGCGGGATTTATGCCAACCGCACAAAAATCGTTAATTGCCGGATCATTAACAATGTCACCAGCAACGCGACCAGCCAGGGCGGGGGCGGGGGTATTTTGGCGTTTGGCAACGGGTGTATTGTCACCAATTGCGATATCATCGGCAATATTGCATATGGAAGCGGCGGCGGCCTTTGGAGCCAGGAGTCCGGCAATGTTGTGCTAATGTCTGGATGCAATGTGATCAGCAATCAAATCCCCGGGGCAAGTGGTCATGGCGCCGGCGTATTTATTGACTCTAATAGTTCAATCAGCAATTGCGTTATCGCTTATAATTCGGCTACCAACAGCTTTTCCGGCGGGGTCACAATGTATAATAACGCCATCATGCGCAATAGCTTGATTTTTGGCAACAGCGCCAAAACCGTGGGCGGGATTTATTTATATTCGGGCCGGGCGGGCCTTGGCCCTAACCAGGTTGAAAATTGCGCCATCGTCAGCAATTACGCGTCATCAACCGCGGGCGGTATTTACGTGCGTAATTCCGTCCGAACAAATCATATTGAAAACTGTGTTGTCTATTATAATACTGCCGGGGACGGCGTAAATAGTAATTTGTATTTTTTCGCATCCGACGGCGCGTTCGAGTGTTTGAACACCTGCCTTGCGCCGACCAGCTCCATTCCCTACGAATATGATGGCGTGCCATTGAATAATACCGGCAACATTGAATCCGACCCGCGGTTGGTCAATTATCCGGCCGGCAATTGCCGGCTGGCCGCCGGTTCGCCGTGTGTCAATGCAGGGACCAACCGGGCCTGGATGACTGGCGCCGTAGACCTGGATGGGCGAATGCGCATGCGTTACGGGACGGTGGACATGGGCGCCTACGAGGCGATTTATGGCGGGACGATTTTCACGGGTCACTGATAGCGGGCCATGTAGTGTAATTGGTTATACTGGGGTCATTGTTCTAACAATAAAGCGCAACAAAAGGAGCGACGATGAAAGTGGTCATATTGACGGACATGGAAGGTGTGGCGGGCATCACCAGTACGGACGATCAATGCATCTCTACCAGCAAGTACCTGGAGCAGTCCAAAAAACTGTTGACTGGCGAGGTGAATGCGGCGGTGGAAGGCATTTTTGAAGAGGGCGGCACGGAGGTGTTGGTGTTCGATGCCCATGGCCCGGGCGGGATTTCCTACGAAGACTTGCATCCCAAGGCATTGCTCATGCACGGCCGGCCCTTGGCGCGCTGGTCCGTCACCCAGGAGGTGATTCAGCGCTACGAGCTGGCCATCATTCTGGGACAACATGCCATGGCCGGTGTTGAGCGCAGTGTGCTGAACCACACCCAAAGCAGCCTGGCGATCGAGTATTTCAAGTTGAACGGCCAGCCGATCGGCGAAACGGCCCAATTTGCCTTGTTCTGCGGGGCATTGGGAATCCCGATGATCTTTCTCGCCGGGGACCATGAGGCATGCCGCGAGGTTGAGGCGCTGATCCCGGGGGTCACCACGGTGGCCGTGAAGGAGGGCTTGAGCCGCACGTGTGCGATTTCTTTAACCCCCACGGAAGCACGACGGCGGATTCGCGAGGGTGTGCGCAAGGCTCTTCAAAAACAGCGCCAACAGCCGTTGCAACCCCTCGTTTGGAAGCCGCCGTTTGTTTTGGAAAAACGGTATTTTCATTCCAATATCGCCGATATCGAGTACGGCAAAAATCTGCGGGTCGAGCGCGTGGACGCCAAAACCGTGCGGCTTAAGGCCGACAAGATCCTGGATATTATTTATGCCTAAGGACATCACCGATGGAATCCGGAAAACTCGTTGATCCCACCGCGAGCAACCGATCGCCCTGGGCTGCACGCTGGGCCGTGTTCTGGTATAACGACAAGGAAATCTTCGAGTGGACGCAGGATGATTTCGTCCGGCGGGCGCGGGCAATGGCCGAATCGGGTGTGACCCATGTGTTCACTTTCAGTTGCGCCCATTTTCGCTGGTCATTTTATCCGGACTGGGCCCGGCTGAGAGATACGCTGGCCAAACTTGTGGCCGCCTGCCATGAGTGCGGCATCAAGGTGGTCGAACATCATTCGGCGGTGTTGACCCATAGTTCGGACTCCCCGGAAGATATTGCGTTTCATACCAGGCGATTGAATAAACGTCAATCCACGCAGGAAAGCTGGCCCTATCTGACCAAGGGACCGCGTTTTCCCGACATGGTCATAGAAGGCGCGCGGGCCGGGGAAATGTTGCAGGTGGATGGGCGGACGGGCGACTTGGCCGTGTCGTCCTATCATGGCTGGTCGATGTGTCCGAATAACCCCGTGTATCGCCGTATCTATTTGAATTATCTGGAATCGCTGTATCGGGTTGGGATTGACGGCATCATGACCGATGACGTCCAACTCGCTGCCCTCGAGAACACCTGTGCCTGTGCGACGTGCCGGCGGCTGTTCCGTGAGCAATACGACCATGACCTGCCGGAACCGGGCGAGGCATGGAAACGTTGGCATGGGAATTACGAGGATCCCTCGTTTCTGGCGTTTCTGGATTTCAGGTTTCGGTCGGTCGAATCGTTCCATGTGGCGGTCAAGGTCCACTATGACCGGCTGGGGTTTCGGATGATCCGCCTGAATTACGGGGCGCAATTGTTGTATCACAACACGACGGCATACTGTCTGGACTCGTTGCCGCAGTTGGACTGGGTGTCGCTGGAGTTTTGTTTTTCGCATGCGATGCGATATTCGTGGCCGGACTATGCGATCGAGGCGGCGCATCGGTTTGCGTTGGGACGGCGCCGGGGCATTCCGGCGGGCGCCATCATCTATCCGGACGGGCCGGACACGGTCCGGTTCAGTTGGGCTTTGGCGAAAAACTGGGGAATGGTGTGGCAACCGACGCATGAGGGCGGGATCCAGGAGGAAGTGGGGCAGGCGGAAGAGGCCGCGCTGCGGCAGTTTGAGGCGCTTTATCAGGATTGGTTTGGCCGGGGCGAAAAGATCGCGTCGCTGGGATTTTATTGTTCCCAGGCTGACCGGGAATTTTATGGGGGCGCCTTCGGGGGATTCAACATGCGGAGTCGGACGGTGTTAACCGGCTGGGCCCTGGCGTGTTACCGGAACCATATCCTGTTCGATTTTTGCGTCCAGGAGGAATTGCCGGAACGGCTTAAGACTTATCGGACGCTGGTGATGCCGGAGGCGGCGATCGTGAGCGATGAGATGATGGAGTGGCTGAGACAGTACGCGGAACATGGAAACACGCTGGTCTGGGTGGGGCGAACGGGGATGAAAGCGGACCGGGGGACGACCCGGTCGGCGGAGGGACTGGCGCGGGGTTTGCGACTGCCGGGTTTTCGGTGCGCGGAAGATGGGGAAGGATTAAGACGCTGGCGGGCGGGCCAAGGACAGGTGGTGACGTGCGGGTATAATGCGGTCCCGACGGACCTGTTGTTTCGTCCGGATCATCGGCAGGACCCGGTATTTTATACGGTTTGTTGTTCACGGGGACCGGATGAGGTGAAGCGTCCATTTGGGCATCGGGTAGCGGCGCATCGGGAGTATTACCGGCGGGTGGCGGGATTGATTCGTGAGATTGATCCGGAGGGAGACCTGGAGGTGACGGGATTGCCGGAGGACATGCTGGTGAGCGTGTTTAAGCCGGAGGGCATTGCCGGGATGGGGATTTACCTGGTCAACGCGGTAGGGACATGGGATGTGGAGCAGCAGGCGCTTGTGTGGAGTAAGGACCGGGTGCCGTTTCCGCGGTTGACCGG
>Ga0247841_10004538_pt1 | contig 23685 bp, 20 predicted proteins | sample LaCruzMarch2015__2_FD_192410 | JGI IMG/M metagenome (GOLD analysis project Ga0247841, IMG submission 192410) | Freshwater microbial communities from meromictic Lake La Cruz, Castile-La Mancha, Spain - LaCruzMarch2015_18m | ecosystem: Environmental > Aquatic > Freshwater > Lake | place: Spain... | reverse complement strand
ATTTCTCCTATCAGAATCACGTCCGGGTCTTCCCTCAGAACATGCTTCAGCGCCTGGCCAAATGAATGGGTATCGCCTCCGACTTCTCTCTGGTTTATTAAGGATTTTTTGTTTGCATGCACATATTCTATCGGGTCTTCTATGGTTATTATGTGGCAATCCCTGTTTTGGTTTATATAGTCTATCATTGAGGCAAGACTTGTGGATTTTCCGCTGCCTGTGGCGCCGGTGACAAGCACCAGGCCTTTCTGGCGTTTGCAGAAATCCTGGACCACGTTAACCGGAAGCCCGCATTCTTCAAAACTCATTATCTTAAATGGAAGCGCCCTGATAGCAGCTCCCACAAATCCTCTTTGTAAAAACACATTCACCCTGAACCTGCTCACGCCAGCTATGGTAAACGCAAAATCCAGCTCCTTGTCCCGCTCGAAACTGGCTTTCTGATCATCCATAAGAATAGAATACACCAGGCTCTTCACTGCCGGACCGTCCAGCAGTTCTCCGCCGTCCAGAGACACTAACCCACCGTCCAGCCTGATATGCGGACTAGCTTCCGCGCTCAGATGTAAATCAGAAGCCCCTTTTTGAACAGCATCTCTTAATAACTGACTCAGATCTTTTGCCATATCCGCTCCTTTTAAACAGCCACCCTGTTTTTACCAAGACTCTTGGCATTGCGCACAAGCCTCTCTGCCTTTCCCATAAGCTCTTCTGCCGTAGCGCCGTCTATCGGATTCTCTGATACACCTACAGACACGGTCAATTTTTTATCAACCCTGGCTAACTTTCCCAGCCCTTCTTCTATCTTTTTTCTGATCTCTTCAGCTACATGCGCGGCCTGCCTTTTGTTTTTCTCCGGCAATATTATCCCGAATTTATCGTCGCACAGGCGCCCCACCTTATCTATCTCCGTGACAGAACTTTTTAAAATAGCGCCCATCTCTTTTAAAAGCGCTTCTGCTTTCCCGGGGCCGCCGGATGCGGAAAAATCTTTGAAATCATCCATATCAATCAGCAGATACCCGCACGGCCTCTGATATATAAGAGCTCTTTTGATTTCCTCATCCAGCCTGGACTTCATATAATTATAATTATACAGGCACGTCACTTCGTCTTTTACGACCAGCTCTTTCGATTTTTTTACGAGCATGTCGTTTTCAACAGCTATTGAAATCTGCTTGGCAAACACCTTCAAAATCTCTTTTTCATCATCCGCAAAAATAAAATCTTTCTCATTGTTTCCCACTACAAGCATCCCGCATAACTTCCCCGCAGCCGCTACCGGAATAGAGATGATGTTTTTCAATCCAAACTTTTTCATTAACATGCCTGCCGCCATATCCGACTGTTTTAATTTCTCCCCGGCCGCCTTTCCCTCTTCCAGATTATAACTAGACACCACAGTGTATTCATTTGCCCCGTCTTCCATAAGCAGTAAAAATGAGGCTGAATTATGCTCTATATCAGACACCTTCTGTATTATAAAATCCAGGGTGTTGTTCAATTCTTTTGAAGACGAAATAATATTCCCTATCTGCAAAAGCCCGGAAAGCGCCAGGACTTTTTTATTTATCTCAATATTTATCAGTTTCGTTCTTTCCCCGTATGTCTTCAGCTCTTCCATATTCTCTTTTATCTTCTGCGTCATGATGTTCAGGGACTTGCTCAGGTCGCCGACTTCGTCTTCACGGTTAATATCTATCAGTTTCGTCACATCCCCCTCAGCTATCATCCTGGCCTCTCCTGCCATTTTTATGACGGGGTCTATCATTTCCTTTGTGACATAAAGCCCTAGCATGGATATTACTATAGATATAACCAATATAAAGCTTATATTGCCCAGGCTGAGCCCGAAAAATAAATTTATATTAGGGAAGATGTATGTTATGACAATCCACGCGCATACCATTGTGGGGATAAGCGACATAAGCGCAAAGCCTATCATTGTTTTGTATCTCAGGCCTTTGGGCACCATAGATATATCTTTTAGTAACTTTAACATACATGCCTCCGTGTTTAACTCAAAGTATACAATACAATTACGGCAAGTTCAAGGGCTAAACTATAAACCCCCAGGGCAGATTCTCTCCTGTCTCTTTTTTCTTCAAATAAACCTCCGGATCAATGCCTGCTTCCCGAAAAGCCTGATCCCAAAGATTATAATTAAAATGTTCCGTCCACGCCTGGAGCCGCAAGCCTTTCTCCCACGCCTTTAATATAACTTTCGCTGTATTTCTATCGCCTCTGGTCAAAGCTCCCTCAATCCTCGATGTTTCCGGGCTGTGGAAATTTGCTTTTATCCTTGAGCCTTTAACCTGGAGCCCGGAACTGAGGCGCCTCGCTTTTTCTTTTAAAACTTCCAGGCCTTCCATCCCCTCTCTTTCAAAATCAGAATGAGGCTTTGGTATAAAAGGGCTCACGCTTAAATTTACATTTTTTATTTTTCCTGCAAGATTTACTATTGCGTCCAGGTCTTCGTCGGTCTCGTCCGGAAGCCCTATCATAAAATAGAGCTTTACCTTTTTCCATCCCGCATTTAAAGCAGCCCTGGATTTTTCCAAAATTTCCGCATCTGTTATATTTTTATTTAAGGTATGCCTCAGGCGCTCGCTCCCTGCTTCAGGCGCAAATGTAAGGCCTGCCCTTTTTAAAGTATCCATGCCGCTGCGTTCTTCAAAAGACCCGACTCTTAAAGACGGAAGCGATACCTTTACCCCTAGCGGTTTGAATTTTTCTTCGAGTTTCGCCGCCAATTCCTCAATATGCGGATAATCTCCTGACGAAAGGGACAGTAAAGACAGTTCTTCATATCCCGTGTTTTTCACTGATTCCTCGGCTATTTCCATAATCCTTTTTACAGAACGGATCCTGAGCGGATGAAAAATTTTACAAGCCTGGCAGAATTTGCACTGATGCGGACAGCCGCGCATTATTTCTATTCCGATCCTGTCGTGGATAATCTGGATATACGGGACGATTATATTTGTCGGAAAAAATGAATTGTCTAAATCTTTGACAATCCGCTTTTTTGTTTTAATGTTATGTCCAGGGACATAAACTCCGGGCATCTTAGAAAATTCTTTTAAAATATCTTCCCTGCGTTTCCCTTGAGCCGCATGAGCTATTTCTAATATCACTTCCTCAGCTTCTCCTATCACGAAAGCGTCGATAAAATCCGCCAGCGGCTCAGGATTAAAAGCGCACGGCCCGCCGGCTATTACAATAGGCCCGCCCGCCTGTCTGTCTTTGGAATATAAACTCACGCCTCCGAGATCCAGCATATTCAAGACATCCGTATAATTCATCTCATACTGCAGAGAAAACCCGATTATATCAAATTCTTTTAAAGCCTTACCTGATTCAAGCGACGAGAGATTTTCTTTTTTATCCCTTAATCTCTTTTCCATATCCGGCCAAGGCGTAAATGCCCTTTCGCATATCACATCTTTCTCATTATTCAATATGCCGTACAAAATCCTCATGCCCAGATGGCTCATGCCTATTTCATAAACATCGGGAAACGCCAGCGCTATCTTCAGCGCGCCGGGTTCCCATTCCTTATGAACGGCATTCCATTCGCTATTTATATATCTTGCAGGTTTTAATATATCTATCATAATCTATCTGTGGAGAGAGATGCTTTCGAGAAGGCCCAATGCTATCATGGTGACTAAAAGCGACGAGCCGCCGTAACTTACCAGCGGCAAAGGCAGGCCCACGACCGGCATAAAACCCATTGTCATACTGATATTCACGACCGCCTGTATCCCTATTATAGCGGCCATCCCGCACGCGACCAGCACCCCGCACGGGTCGTCTGTTTTCCTGGCTATCTCAATGGCTCTTCTGACCAGCACATAATATAAAATTATCAAAATCACTCCGCCTGCAAAGCCCCATTCCTCCCCTGCCACTGAAAATATAAAATCTGTATGCCGCTCTGTTAAAAAATTCAGCTGGTTCTGGGTGCCGCTCAGCCAGCCTTTTCCGAATACCCCGCCCGAACCAATCGCTATCCTGGATTGTATGATAGTATACCCGGCGCCCAGAGGATCTATGTCGGGATTCATAAAAACCATCAGCCGGTCTTTCTGGTAATCCTTTAACAGAAACCATGCCAGGGGCGATGCCAGAAGCCCTGAGATTATCATAAAAAATAAATGCCTGAGTTTTGCGCCCCATATATATAAAAGCGTAAAGAATACAGGCACGAGCATAAGCGCTGTCCCGAGATCCGGCTGGGCAAGTATCAATATAAAAGGCAGGAGAATTATAAAAAAAGCTGCCGCTATATTTTTGATTCCTTTTTCAGCCTTGTGCTCTGTCAGGTACTGGATAAGCGCCAGCGTTATAAATAACTTGGAAAATTCAGAAGGCTGAAGATTGAAATATCCCAGCTCCAGCCATCTTTGCGCGCCCAGCCTCTTGGAACCGAAGAACATTACAAATAGCAAAAGAATTATCGAAAAGAAATAGAACACATAACCCAGGCTTATGATTTTCCTGTAATTCACATTTATTATGACAATAAAAAATAATGCCCCTATCAAAAACCACGATATCTGCCTTACTATAAAATCTATATTTTTTGAATAAACTGCGCTGAAAAGGAATAAAAGCCCTGCGATAAATATAGCCACTGCCGCGCCCAACAACACCCAGTCAAAATCTTTGTATTTTTTAATCATTTTTGTGCTTTCTAAACCAGTATTCCAGGGCCGGTTTTGCGATATCCGCAGCCGCGTCTCCTCCCGAGCCTCCGTTTTCCATAAAAACCGCAAAACATATCTTCGGATTTTCAGAAGGCGCGAATCCCACAAACCAGCCGTGAGGCCTGATGCCCGGCCCCACCTGGACAGTGCCTGTTTTCGCTGAGATAGAAACGATATCGCTAGCCGCCCTGTTTCCCGTTCCGTCGATATCTTCTATGACTTTCCGCATCCCGCGCTTTATTAAGTCTATATTTTCTTTTGCAACTTTAAGTTCTTCCTTATTCAGATTAGTTAAACCTGCGCTGCCTCCCGCAGGCTTCAAAACATGAGGCCTGACAAGAAATCCCCCATTCGCAATACTTGCGACTGCGCGCACTATTTGCAAAGGCGTTACCATTAAATCTCCCTGCCCTATTGAAAGATTCGCAGTATCGCCGGGATACCAAATTTCTTTTTTCTCCTGACGCTTCCATTCCTTGGAAGGCACAAACCCGCTGGATTCCCCGAAAAGCTCTATGCCTGTTTTCCTGCCAAGCCCGAACATATTGGCATACTCCGTAATTTTATCCGCGCCCGTCAAAAGCCCGGCATGATAAAAATATACGTTGCAAGACCACGCAATCGCATTTTCCAGATCAACATATCCGTGGCCGTCTTTATTCCAGCAGTCAAACTCGTCTTTGCCGATATTTAATTTACCGGTGCACACAAAACCAGTATCAGCCCTTATGCTTTTTGATTCAAGCGCTGCCATGGCTGTGATAAGCTTAAACGCAGAGCCGGGCGGATACACGCCCATTATCGCCCTGTTTAAAAGCGGCAATTCTTTTGACCTCATGGCATCCGATAAAGACCCTCCGGGATCATAAGACGGGCTGCTTACGAGGCTGAATATTTCCCCGTTATCCGGGTCCATAAAAATTGCAGCGCCTTTCTGTCCGCCGAAAAGATCGTAAACCAGCTTCTGCAGTCCCCCGTCAAGCGTAAGATGAACATCCTTGCCGCTCCTGGGTTTTCTGTAACTCATCACCTTTACTTCGCGGCCGCGATTATCCACCTGCACCTGCATACCTCCGTTTTTTCCGCGCAGCATCCTGTCGCAAAATCTTTCAATGCCGTCCTTCCCTATCATATCCTTTATGTTATATCCGTAAGGCTTCAAAAGCTCGAGTTCAAGCGGGCCTATCTCTCCCGTGTATCCGAGCACGTGGCTGAAAGCCTCTTTATAATAATAATTCCTGAAAGGTATTTCTTTTACCAGGACACCGGGCATATCAAGACTGGACTCTTCTATTGAAATCGCTGACTTTTTCGAGACGCCTCTAATAAGTTCACATGGGGCAAATGATGCGGTTTTGTTGCGTTTATAATTTCTTTCCAGGAGGCTTTTTGAAACGCCCAGTATCCCGGACAGGTTTTCCATTTCAGAGTCAATGTCGTCCGTCTCCTGCGGCACAATGAACACCCCGAACGAAAGCGTATTGCCTACCAAAAGTTTTCCGGATCTGTCGTATATATTTCCGCGCGGGGCGCTGATGTTCAAAAGCCTGATGCTGTTTCTGAAACTGAGGTCGCTATAAAAAGGGCCTTTTACGATCTGGAGATAGTAAAGCCACGCGCCGGTCAGAAAAAAGAGGATGGTAAAAAAAATCTGAAGTATCTTTGTGCGCATAATATATTATTCGGCAAGCCTGAACAATAAAGGCGAGACAAGGCTTGAAAAAATTATTGTAAACAGCACGCTTGTTTGAATCGTCCTTGTGAACGCAAAATATGCCGCGTAGAAACAAAGCATTCCGAAAAATGAAAAAATAATTTCCTGCCTGGCGCCTTCCCTGTAATATATCTTCTGTTTGATTATTCCTGCTGCCAGGCCGATCCCGCTGTAAAGCATCAGATTCAAGCCCTGGCCGGAAGACGACAATACCTCGCTAAGCGAGCCTATGAATATTCCTGCGCACAATCCCCAAATAGGCCCTTTTTTAAGGCCTGCGAAAACAGCAAAAAGCCCGAGAAAGTTTATATTAAGCTGCGCCGTACTCTGTAAAAGCCCCAAAATTATTATCCACAAAAAAAGCATTATCTTACCACCAATACTTCTTCCAGTTTCCTGATATCCACTTCGGGCTTTACAATAGCATTCATATAAAGCCCGCTGGAATCCTGTTCCAAGGAAACCACTTCGCCTATCAATAAACCTTTTTCAAAAACTCCGTAAAGTCCGGACGTAATAACCTTGTCGCCTTTCTTTGCACTGCATCCGATGTCCAGATATTTCATGACAAGGCCTGCCCTCATGCTGCCGGAAACAGCTCCTTCGTCCCTTGTCCTTTCGATAACCCCGCTGAAAGTGGAATCGTAATCCGTAATAAGAAGCACCCTGGATATCCCCCATCCTGTTTCCATGACCCGACCTGCCAGGCCGCTCCCGCTTATCACAACCATTCCCTTTTCAATCTTGTCTTTTCTGCCCCTGTCAATCACAACAGTATCGTTCAGGCCTGAAGGATCCCTTGCTATGACAAGCGCGGGCACGAATTTGCGTCCGTCTGATTCCTTGAAATCAAGAAGCTTTTTAAGCCTTTCGTTCTCCATCCCGGCTTCTCTTAAATTCAAGAGTTCCATTTCAAGATTTGCAGTATTTTCTTTGAGGATTTTATTTTCCGCGCGGATTTCCACGAAATTGGTGACATCTCTCAGCACATAGACAGAGCCCGAGATCAGCTTTAAAGGAATCCGCAACACATCAAGGGTTTTGACTCGAAAATCAGAAGAGAAAATCTGGGAGAGCAGCGTTATAGCAGCTATAAAAACAAGGACTGCTATTATAGGAAGGTTTTTCTCTGGTTTTATCACGCAATGTTAAAATTCCATCCTGGAGCGTACGGTAACTTTTCTGAGGTATTTTATTTCGCTGAGGACTTTGCCTGTGCCGAGCGCAACTGCTGTAGTAGGATCCTCTGCTACGTGGACAGGAAGCCCTGTTTCTTCGCTTATAAGCTTATCAATGCCTCTCAGCTGAGATCCTCCGCCTGCCAGCACTATTCCTCTTTCTATCAAATCCGCGGAAAGTTCCGGCGGGGTCCTCTCAAGCGTCATCCTGGTAGCCTCTAGTATCGCTGAAACAGGCCCGGCAATAGCTTCTCTGATTTCCTCTGAAGATATGGTGATTGTCTTCGGAAGGCCTGCCACCAGGTCCCTGCCGCGGACTTCCATTGTCAATTCCTGCTCCAGCGGATAAGCCGAACCTATCTTTATTTTAATATCTTCTGCGGTGCGCTCTCCGACCATTAAATTGTACGTCTTTTTAAGATGCTCTATGATCGCTTCGTCAAGTTCGTCTCCGCCTATTCTTATTGAGCGGGCAAATACAATGCCTGCGAGCGATATTACGGCTATCTCTGTTGTGCCGCCGCCTATATCGATGATCATGTTGCCTGCAGGTTCCTCTATCGGAAGCCCTACGCCTATCGCAGCTGCTATAGGTTCTTCTATGAGATAGACTTCGCGGGCGCCTGCGTGTTCTGCTGAATCCTTCACAGCGCGCTTTTCAACTTCTGTTATGCCCGAAGGTATGGCAATGACCATCCTGGGCCTTACAAAAACTTTCCTGTTGTGGATCTTTTTTATAAAATACCTGAGCATGTCTTCTGTTATTTCAAAATCCGCAATTACCCCGTCCTTCATAGGCCTTATCGCTACTATACTGCCGGGTGTACGGCCAAGCATTCTTTTGGCTTCTTCTCCGACCGCAAGAACGGCACGAGTGCTCTTTTGAATAGCCACGACAGACGGTTCACAAAGTACGATGCCCTGGCCTTTTACATAAACAAGCGTAGTTGCCGTGCCAAGGTCGATTCCCATGTCGTTTGAAAACAGGCCCAAAAGATTATCAAAATACTTCTTCAGTAATTTAAATAATTTGATCATTCGCCACCTCAAAGTTTTAGGTTAATTTATCTAATTCTAACAAAGCCGGATTTCTTTGTCAATTCAATTTCTCAAACAATCTTATGAATGACGGGAAGGATTTGTTTATGCAGTCGAGGCCTGTTACCATAACTTTGCCTTTTGTGCCAAGGCCTGCCACCAGCATGCTCATTGCAGTCCTGTGATCTCCAAAGCCTGACACCTTTGCGCCGTGTAAAGGCCTGGCGCCGTTTATAATAATGGTTTCACCGTTCACCTTTATATCCGCGCCGAGTTTCCGCAAATTTGTAACCATTGAATTAACGCGGTCTGTCTCTTTGACCCTCAACTCTTTTATGCCTTTTATGACAGTTTTTCCTTTTGCAAAACATGCGGCCACCATTATCACGGGGATTTCATCTATGGCCCGGACAACTTCTTCAGGCGAAATCGTAACGCCTTTTAATTTGCTTGATTTAACAATAATATCACCGGCAGGCTCTTCTGCTAATCTTGTCATATTTGCAATGCTAATATCTGCCCCCATCTTTTTTAATATATCTATTACGCCTGTACGAGTTGGATTTAGCCCCACGTTCTTCAATGCAATCTTTATGTCTGGTAAAATGCACCCTGCCACAATAAAAAAAGCTGCGCTGGAAATATCTCCGGGGATTTCGATTGTGCCGGGACTTTTTAATTCTACCGGACCACGTACGCTTACTCTGCGGCCTTTACCCTTCACCCTGCACCCAAATATCGCAAGCATTCTCTCTGTATGGTCTCTTGATTTCTCCGGCTCAATAACGCTGGTGATGCCGTTTGCATAAAGCCCTGCCAATAAAATGCACGACTTTACCTGAGCGCTTGCAATCTTTGATTTATATTTGATAGCCTTTAATTTCCCGCCTAGGATTTTTAACGGCGGATATGCTTCACCTTTTATTGACGCTCCCATCTGAATAAGCGGCTTTGCAATACGCTTCATCGGCCTGGCGGACAATGACTTATCACCTGTCAAAATAACTTCAAAATCCTGGCCTGCTAAGATGCCAGGCAATAACCTCATAGTTGTCCCGGAATTGCCTAAATATAACGGCCCGGATGGTTTTTTTAAGCCTGTCATACCAACGCCGCGCACCACTACAACACTGGATAGATGAATTTTTACACCCATAGCCTGAAATGCCTCTATGGTGCGCTTGATATCCTCTGCCATTAATAGATTTTTTATGCGGGTGGTGCCTTTTGATACAGATGCGAGCATTACAGCGCGGTGAGATATCGATTTATCGGAAGGAACTGTTATGCTAACGGCTTTCAACAATCACATTACCTTTCTTCATGTCATTTATCTTGGCGCCCGGAAGCACTGCGGCTGAAGACATTGTATCGTAGACCTTATCTATCTCTGCCTGGCCAAGAAATTTCGCTCCGTCCATCACGTCAAACTTCATGCCTTTTTGAATATTTCTATCCTGGCCTATATCAGTAACAATAAAACTGTATTCTTTATTGACCACCAAGACCTTCCCCTGCATGACAGGTTTCTCGGCCTGACTGCCTTCGTTTGTATTAACAACTATTTTATCCAGGTTTACAGATTGCTTTTCCTGCAATTCCAGCACTTTATTCTCAAGGTTTATTTTTTCATTCGCAAGCCTTACCGCCTCTTTTTTTGTTTTGTCATAATCAGATTGAAGCGCGTCCAGCTTCTTCGATATGGTCAATTTTTCCTTCTTCTCGCTATCCAGGTCTACTTTAATTTTAGCCAGCTCTGTCTTTTTTGTTTCAAGATCCGCGATAGCTGCCTCGCCTTTTTGCTTCATACCATCCAGATCAGCCGTAACGCTTTTAATATTTTCTTCCAGCTTTGTAATTTTTGCCTCGCTTTGGTCCTTGGCAGATTTCGCTGTTTCTAACTCTTTTTCCAGCACTCTTTTTTCTTTCAGGGTCATGGCAAGCTTGTCTTCCACGACAAGTCTTTTCATGTATTCCCTTTCCTTAGCCATAAATCCTATTACAGCTATGGCTGCGGAAATAACGCTTACAACTATCAATAATACAAGGACTATTTTAAAGGTCTTGGACATAAATCTTGCTCCTTTTTCACAAAGTATATCCTTTAAAAAGCCTCTTGTCAAGACAAACCCGCATTGCAATTAAATTGCAATGCGGGCTTAAAACTTTCTATTGCTTTTCCTGCTCGTATGCCCCCAGCACCACTTCATTCAGAACTTCCCTGAATTCTTTGGTCAAAGGATACGCTGTATCATGCCATTTATCGTCCTTGCCTTTTCTGGCAGGCATGCCTACAAACAACCCGTTCTTGCCTTCCACCACCTTAATGCCTTTTACTATAAAAACTCCTGCGAACGATACGTCCGCAAAGGCCTTCAGGCTTGTTTCTCCGCTGAGTCTATGCAACCTCAGCACTTCCACTCCGTTATTCTGGTTCACCATATCTATCACCTCCTGTCACATTAGACACATCCGGAGGTGATTTTCTTTCAAATTTTTTTTCTTTTTCAGGAATGCCTTTAAAAATCATTATAACCCTTTTAGCGCCTTCACCTTCCATCGCCCACTTAAATCCTAAAATCACAGCTATCGCGAGAAATTGCAGAAAATAATGCCTGAATACAAAAGAAAGCGCCAAGAAGACCAGCCCTGCAAAAAGCCATTTAAGCTCAGGTTTTTTCTTCCCTGACTTCTCGACTCGGCTGCGCAACGGCTGAATCGAGAACTTCTTCTTCTGCGCCTCATGCGCCACCAGAAGCATATCCAGGCAAATATTACAATCCGCTATATGCCTCTCTATCTCTTTTAGCTCAATATCAGAAAGTTTCTCATCCAGATACGAAGAAAGCATTTTCTCGTTTAAGCACTTCATATCCCCTCCTTTCCAAACAACTTGAAAAACGACGTTGTTGAATTGTATAGTTGTTTTTTCTTACGGCTGATGATCGTAGAGACTGTATTTATAGGTATCTTCATAAACTCAGCTATCTCTTTATGCGTCTTGCCGTGTATTATGTTTAACTTCAATATAATTTTCTCCCTGGGCTCAAACGACTCGATTGCAGCTTCCAGCTCTTCCACCAGTTCCAGACGGGTTTCTTCGCCGTTATCCGAAACTATATTTTCTATTCTAAACAATTCATCCTCAGCCAAAAGCCTTTCTTTTTTCTTCCGCACATAGTTCAATGCCCTTGTCTGGCTCATTATGCTGAGCCACGCCTTTATCTTATGTCTATCTCTAACTTCGCTTAATCTAGATTTCTCCCATATCTCTATAAATACATTCTGGACAATATCCTGGATATCCTCGTCGTTAAATCTAAAACCATTCCTCCTTAGCCTTTCCCTGGCAGAATAATACACAAGCCCTGAAAACCTGCGGATAAACTCTAGCCAGGCCTTTTCCTCGCGATTTATGCAGCACTCTATCAGTTTATGCGTACCATCAAACATGTTTTTGATGATAACACACCGATAATATGCAGGCTACACTGTTTCAGGCATAATATTGTGCCTAATAATAAGACACATTAAGTCGCGGTTTTCTTTCAAAAAAAATAGGGGGCGCCATAAATGACGCCCCCTAAATCCTGCTTTTGCCCGCTGACTATTTTTTACTTATTTTTATCGTCCTGTATAAAATTACCTTTAACATTATACTGCTGAGGCATAAAACCCTGTTCCGTTATCTCCATCGTATTCATATCTATATCGTACAGTTTATACCTATCAAACGTAAATTTAAACTTATCTTTCATCTGCTTGTCCAACTCCTGGAGATAGGCACCATCCATTGAAATATATCCCTGCAGCACATTAATTCTTTCCAAAGCTCTTTCTCGTTCTAAGAAAATATCCTGAAATTCTTTCAGCTGGGCCTTGTCTTTGAATTTAATGACCACGTTGGGCTCTGCCTTGATATCTTTATTTACTTCCACAGCAATAACCATGCTGTTGGAAATAACCACAATGCCTGTTAAAAGCGCTGCAAACACTAACAATTTTTTCATAGCTGCTCCTCTCTTGATTATCTATCTTATTGCTGTTCAGGAGCCGGCTGTTTCGGAATATCTCCCACTTCTTTTATTTCCATAGCTTCTCTATTTAAATCATACATTTTGGTTGCATCCATCTTGAACTTAAACTTTGCTTCCATCTGCTTGTCTATTTCCAGAAGATTGTTCTGCTCAAGCGAGAAATATGCCTGTAATACGCTCATCCTGCCGAATGTCGCCTGTTTGGCAACATAAAGCTGTTCAAATTCCGTCATCTGGTCCTTATCCTTAAACTTGCAGACCACTTTCCCCTCAGGGGCTTTGACCGTAGCTGCTGCCGTTGCTGCCGGCTCAGTTACTGTCGGCTTAGCTGCAGGTTTTTTATCCTTTGCAGCTGCGATAGCTGTATCGCTGCAAATAAATACAAGACCCGCTGCAAATGCTACAACCGCTACTAAAACTATTATCTTCTTCACTGCCACACCTCCTTGTTTTTATACTATCTGGAAAAAAAGCCTTTTTTCTTCTCTACAGGCTTAGCCGGTGCAACAACTGCAGGAGCTTTAGGCGCTGCTTTAGACTCTATTGCCGACTTAGATACCGGTGCTGCCGGCGTACTGGTTGTTGCTTTGGGCGCTGTTGTTTCTACCGGCGCCGTTTGCGCTGCCTTTACCATACTCGACCTTGTATCAATATCTTTAATTCTCCGTTCCGCCTCCTGCTTTGTCCAGGAATCCGTTGTCTTCGCGAGTATGGCGTTCAGTTCTTTCTTCGCGGCGTCAAAATTATCCTTGCCTACAAAAATATCCACCACGCGCATTGTGTACCATAAGCTTTTTGTATCAAGGGCCTGGGCTTTTCTGTATTGCGCTATTGCGCCCTCAGCGTCACCCCATTCATTAAGCTTATCCCCATACCTTGCGATCAAATTTGCATCGTTAGGCGATTTTGCCATAAGATCGCTCCATACCTTTTTGGCATCATCTTTTTTGCCTGCTTTACCTAATAAATCAGCCAGCCTCTCGTAAAGATAACCATCGGTCGGCGCCAGGACAATAACTTTTCTAAGCTGAACTTCTGCTTTATCCAGTTTGCCTGATCTCTCATATATATCAAAAAGCCTGCTATTAGTATCTTTGTCATCAAGGCCGGAAGCTATCGCCTTTTCATAAACAGCTGCTGCCTTGTCTAATTCATTATTTCTCTGGTATAATTCGGCGAGATTCCTGTACTTACCGATATCCTTGGATGACTGGCCTAAATCCTTTTCAAACTTTGCAGCCAGATCCCCCAGTTTATTCTGTCTTTGATAAATATTCAAAAGCTCTGAATTCGCCCAGTCTTTCTGCCAGGCCTCTTTTCCGCCGGTTAGAATCTTATTACAGATCGCTTCTGCTTCGGTGAATTTATCAGCTCTCATGTAAAAACCTTCGAGCACCTGCAGATAGCTCACGTTGTCAGGCGCAAGCTCTATCGCCTTATTTATTGCGGCGATTGCTTTATCCGTATCGCCTTCACCGCTATAAAAATTTGCAGCCTGCATGAAAACTTCCGCATTTTTAGAATTACTTGTCAGATTTTCCCAGACTAAAGCTGCTTTGTCTTTTTGCCCGGCATTTTTGTATGCATTAGAAAGCATCTGAAAATTCCATATATTGCCAGGATTAGCATCCGTTATCTTTTTATAGATCTCGGCTGTCTTCGCAAAATCTGACTTGTTGCTGTATAAATTAGCCAGCCTGCCTAATATATCTTCGGAATCAGGCATAACCTTCAATGCCTTTTCATAAAGCGCAATCGCCTCATCCGTTTTCATTTTAATCACATAATCATCGGCCATTGAAAGAACAGCGTTCTTAAGAAGGTCGGGTTTTTGGGCTATAAAACCGCTTACTTCCTGTAAAAGCGCATCCTTATCAGCCTTTTCAACTGAAAAAGCCAGACCCGGCATCACTAGTGCCGCCCCTACCGCAAAAATAACCAAAATCGCATATTTACGCTTAAACATATAAGCCTCCTTTAGGGTTATTATATATAAATATATAACAATTACCCTTTGCTGTCAATTGAAATTCTGAATTTTAATTACTTTATACCTTTATTTCTAATTTTTTGATTTTTATCATAGGATAACTTTATATAACTGCTTTTAGTTATAATCTTTTTGCCTGTCTTCGACTCAATTTCTTTTCTCGCTTTCCCTGCAACATGCCCGCCCTGCCGTGCCACCTTTCGATTTTCTCCAAACGTCTTTGGTTCTTTTGCGTTTGAGATTTCAGTAGTGCTGGCTTACGCAAGCATATTCAAAACAAGCTCCAAATTCGTCATGTTATCGCGCAAATTTTCCTTTTTAAGTTCTTTAAACTTTTTATATTGCTTAGTCGTTAGGCCTGCCCAGGCAAATGTAATCTCATCTGTCAAAATAGCAAAGTTACCTGTCTCTTTAACACCGCGCTTCTGCCATTCATCTGTTAAAGCCTTGCGAATCTCAATGCTTTTAAGGCGCATATTGATCCAGTCAGGCGAGTACCCCTTTTTAAGATATGTCCGCATTGCGCGGTTAATAGCAAGCTCCGGGTCAACGGCTTCTTCCACGCGCTCATATCCAGCGCGCGCCAACCATAATTTAAACGGTTCTGCTTTAGGCGAAGGGATTGATTGAATAATTCTAAACATCGTCTCTGTGTCAGCCATATCTGTAACACGCATCTTGCCATCAGCAGCCAGCATTTTCAAACCGTTACATTTTGTAACGGTTTCATTTGAACCTTCATCTAATAGGCGTTTTTTAAGAACTCTCCAATATACAGGTGGATTGTCGCTATCTGAAAGAACCGCAACAACATCTACTACCGAAAAAAACCATTTTTCTGTCTTTTCGTCCCAACTACGCCTGATTTTCCTGCCTTCGAATAATGCTATCTGAGATTTTTTTTCCATTTATCCCTCCATTTTTTCATTATAAATATATCTATATTAAACACTTCTATTATACCACGCTTTTCAATTCTTCTCCAAGAAACTGCATCATACTACACCTCCTTTCTACCATACAAGACACGTCCGGAGGCGATTTTCTTTCAAATATTTTTACTTTTTTTATTTTTTCTAGGGCAGGTAGGTTATTTCAGGCGTAAAAGCTTGGGCAGCTTGTTTTTTATATCTTTAACTCCGTATAATAATTTATGTTCTGCAAATACCGCAGGCGGACTGGGATTGAAAAATCCTTTTTTAGCCCTCTTATCGTACTTATTCTGCAGGTCCAGTAAAACAGCAAACGATTCCGGATTATCTATATCATATTCCTCTATCCAGATCTTATTGCCGTATTTTTCTATCAACTCCGGTAAAAACTTATTCCTTATTTCTTTGCAATCGTTGCAGCCGGGCGAATAAAAAAGCATTATTACCTTACTATTAGGGCTTTTGGTTAAATTAAGCGCCTCTCCTGCAAAAGCAACATTCAACATAAAGCCAATAATAAAAACCGACAGATAAATTTTTTTCATATACCTATTAGCATAATGGAATTTTAAAGATTGTCAATAGAGCAAGGAAAATAGGCAGAAACAACTTGAAAAACGACGTTGTTGAAATGTATAGTTGTTGGTTATTTGGGTTGTGGATTGGGCGCTGGAGCTTCTAACATCTTCAGCCTTCTTTTTGCCTCTTCTATTGCCCAACTATCTTTTGACTCGTTTATCAGTTTAGTCAGGATAGCTTTTGCCTCATCCTGTTTACCGTTCGCAGCAAGAATCTCGGTTATTCTAAAAGTATAAGTCGTGTTAACCGGCCCCTTCGGATCAACAAGCTTCTGCACTTTTTTAAACTGCTCTATTGCACCATACACATCTCCTGTTCTATTTAAAAACTCGGCATATCTATCATACAATACAGGGTCATTTGTGACTTTTGCTAAAACCCCTTCCCAGGTCTTTTTAGCATCATTTATTTTTCCGGCTTTCTCGTAGTCATCCGCAATCTTTACAGTTGAAAGAATATCATCTGCAGCATTAACTGAAAATACGCAAATAAAAAATAACCCTAAAAAACCAGCTATTAACAGTTTCTTCATAAGCATCTCCTTATTGTTCTGGAAAAACAGCAATGTTGAATTTATTTTGGCTTTTTCTCTAGCGTATATACCGGAGGTACATCAGAAAGAGACGGGGTCTTTGACGCCAATGAATCTAACGTTTTCAGTCTTCCCTTTGCGTCTTCTATTACCCAGATGTCCTCTGTTTCGCTTATCAGTTTAATCAAGACAGCTTTTGCTTCATCCAGTTTCTTGTTCGCAACAAGGAGATCAGCCATCCTAAAAGCATAAAAGTTGGCCGGGTAAAACTGCTGCAGCTTTTTAAGTTGCTCTATTGCAGCGCTCACATCTCCTATTCTATTTAAAAATTCGAAGTACCTGCTATATAACATAGGTTCGCCATTAGTGACTTTTGCCAAAAGCGCTACCCACGTCTTTTTGGCATCCTTTACGTTCCCGGCTTCTTCATATTCACGGGCAAGCTTCTCCATTGAAAGAGCATCGGCATACGCTGACGCAGCTTGATCCGCTACTATCCCAGGCACCATTGAAGTATCTTGTTTTGAATCCTGCGCAGCATTCGCTGAACACGCGCAAATAAAAAATACTCCTAAAAGAACAGCTATTAACATTTTTTTCATAAACGCCTCCTTATTGTTCTTAAAGCCAAACGCGGTAAATTTAAAAGATCCATTAGCATTATTATACCCATTGCCATAAAAATCTTCAAGATTTGTTCTGTTTTTATTAAAGGCTTGGGCATTATATTTTTTGCCGCCTTAACCGAATCTTTCAGAATATACGCGCTGAAATCAAACTCCTCATTTACTTTCTCAAGAAAATCATAATCAGCTGAAGGCGCGTTAAACCTCTCGATTACGAGTTTTATGTTCCCCGGCAGTTCTTCCCTGGTTTTTGGAATAAATGCAGACCTTTGGCTGTTAGCTGAAATATAATAATTAAAATAATAGCTACCATGTAAATAGAAAAATTCATCGGGCGCGACATGCTCTTTGACAAGTTCTATAATCCTAGCTTTTTCCTTCATAGAATAAATCTTCGGATAAAACCAAATATCGGGCTTATTCATGTACACTAAAGTAGGGGTTTTTAGCTGTATTGCTATATTCGGCAAACGGTAAAAAAGAAAATTCGCTAAGATAAACACGGCGATAAAAAATCCCACCCCTATTATCTTGCCAAACTTTATTTTTTCTATTTTCTCATGAACTATACCGAAAAATACCGCCCCTAATAAAGAAAATATAGTTATCGCAGGCATGCTCCAGAATCTCACGTCCTGCTGAGTCCATGATAAAGGCAATAAAGCAAAAAAACAACTCGGTAGTATTAAAAACTTGCCTCTTCTGACATAGCATGTAATAAGCCCCGCAAAAGCCAGCCAACCCAGAAATACATGATTCTGATTTTTCATACTAGCCATGATTCTAAACGACTCTTTAACTGAAGTTATAAAATCCCCCTGCTTAAAACCTATAGCCAGTATTTCATTAAATTTTATGCGCTGGATTATAAGCCAGAATAACGGTAAGCCCAGGAGCAGCATAATGCCCAGTAAAATCAATATAGGTTTACGCTGGGCCTTACTATGTATAGCGTACAGTAAAAGACAAAATAAACTTATCATACCTATGGTATGCGTTGCCATGCAGCATAAAATAAGCATAAAAGAAGTTATATGCCTTTTACTTAGAAGCGCTAAAAATATCAAAGGAATGAGTATAAATACCAGCGCCTGCGGAGAATTCATCCACTGATGCTCTGACCAAAGCGGAGATAGAGATAAAAACCCGATCGTATAGGCTGCAACCTTAGCGCCGTAAAGCGTAGCCATAAATAAAAGCATCGTCAATAAAGCTAAAGGTAAAAACATCCAGGTCAGCCAGTAGGATAAAAAATGGATACTTACGCCTTTATAGAGCATTAAAAGCTCTCCGAGCTGGAAAAACGGGAAATAGGTGTTAGGGTTATTTTCTACGAAGGAAGGCGCCCAGAAATTGGTCAGGGTAAATCCGCCACAACGCAAAAATCCCACAGCATTAGAGATGTGAAACGGAATTTTATAGAACTCTATAAAGCTCGGATATCTCGTTTCCCAGTACGCAAGGCTAGAGAAACATATCGCCGCTATTATAACTATGGCAAAAAATAGATATAAGTATTTCATTCATCTCATCTTTTTATTTATAACAATCTTCCGCCAAATATTCGCCTTTCTTTGGCATTCCTTCTCTAGTGCCCTTTTCTTCTTCCACTTTTATGCGGTGTTTTTCAGCATATGCATCTTGACGAGTGCCTGTCACTTGCCAGCTTACCTTCATGCCCGGGTCTCCTGCTATAGTAAACTTATTGTCCTTTATCTCCTCTTTAACATAAGGCATCCCGGGCTTACCTATTGGCGTAAGCTGATAACGGAAATCCTTATTCAGCGCCCCAAACCAATCCGGCAGCTGTATAACGCTCTCGCCATTTGCATCCAGCACGACTACGCCATCATAGAGGTTTTTCATATCAGGAGATTCTACAAAACTATGTATCAGCACTTTATTTGCAGGATCAAGAGGATGATCTATCTGGAATCCTCCGCCGTTTTTGTAGATGTAGCCACCTACGGTAAGGGTGCCTCCGACATAGAGATTATATGCAACCCTTACATGATTATCTCCATCATTTACAGACATTGTCTGCGTCGCAAAATCTGAATTATTATAAAACCGGATGCCGTTATAGCCGTAATATGCACCCAGCTTGATGCCTGTATGATAGCCAATGCAGAGATCTGGAAAAGGAGGAGACCATGCTCCGCCTTCTTGATAAATGGCATAGCTTCTATTGCCAACACCGCTATTTCCACCAACTCCATAAAAATTTAAAACTCCAAAAGTGGGCTCCGAATTTGAATTGGCATGCATCCCGTCAACGGTATCAACATTTTGTGAACCAATATTACTAGAGTCAATTATCGTTCTCCATGCAGACCAAGTATTGGTCCCGGCATTTATCTCATGCCTAAAAGCCAGGCCAGGCGTTGCTCCGCCATAATACCCGGACAACTGGTACATCCCATAATATTGGTATCCGCTCCAGGTAATTACCTGGCCCCACCCACCGTTATAGGTATAGTTCGGATGCATAAAATCTACTCGCAAACCACCGCCTCCCATCTGGTCGCGTAACGTAGATGGGGCTTCACTGGTCAAATAATTATTAGAGTACTCATAATAAGGTCTTATCCATTGATTCCATGTATCTTTTCTGCTAAAAGAAGAGGCGTGCAAACCGTCAACGTAGTCTGAATCCAACCCTGAGCCTGAGCCGTCGTTTGCCTCTGACCAGATTTTATACCAGGAAGAGAACGAGCCGCTGGTAATGCCTCTGGTAAACAAAGTACCGCCCTGATTATATTGACCAGCTACCTGTATACCATAAGCATTTCCGCCGGTAGATCCCAATGAGTTTACTGTGTAATGCAGGGCATTGAACCCATGAATATGCGAAGTTCCTGATGGATAATTGCTTCCGGACCAGACATCAAAAAACCCTGAACCGCCATGAAAAACTTCATTTGCACCCATTCCAGACTTGCCCATTGAACCTACCCAATAATTGCTATCAGTTGTATAATCAATCCTATCATTCCAAACGTTTTTAGAAGAAAGCCCCATATGAGTTTTAAAATCTGCTAACGTAGAATATCTAAGATAGGCGTCATTTGATGAGTATATCCTGGTCAGCCTGCTCGCAACACCAGAGTCTCCGCTTATAGTGTTTATCCACCCAAAATTAGCATAGCCATTGCCTTCAGTTCTCACAATCTTATTTGCCTCATTATTCGTTGTTGTGGAATTAACATGCAAACCGTCAACCATATCAGCATTACCCCAGACACTGTTGCTCAAATCTTCGGAAATCCAAGTATACGACTCGGTATTATCTTGCGTAATAGTATATGTGCCGGTCATGTTCATTGCACCGTAAACTCCGGAGAGAACAACCTTACTAAGCGCCACGCTGGGATATGACCAGGTAGTGCCCACTCCTCCTATAACTATGCAGTATTGGCCGTCCTTATGTCCAAGCCTTACCGCCTTTGTTGAGGTTCCTATTTTCTTGCAGCCATAGTTGTACCATCTGGAGCAACAATTATGGCCACCTATAATATAAGTGGTGGCATTTTCCCCACCGTACTCATATAAATTAACTTCCATTTGGAGCATACCAGTAGTTGCAGGTATCTTTATTATAATTGCACCTGTGCCACCGCCTGACGCCCACGTGGCAACCGGACTAACTATTTGGCCTTGCTTAATATGGCCGGCAAAAACAGCAGAAAGACCGTCGCCGGGGTCAACATAGTAACCTGAATCTCCATCCCTAAAGAAATTTGCTCTGACTTCTCCTCCTGATATGCCATAGCCACCGGCAGTTAATCCGCCATCGGCGCGCAAACCATAAGGAGTATATGTACCATTACTAAAACTACCTTGCTGATTCAGCCTTAACCATGCATCAGTACCGTCAATAGCGTATTTGCTGTTTATCTGCAGATAATTACCAGCATTCACTAAACCCGTAGACAGAATATTTCCTTTAACATGTAACTTTTCCGAAGGAACTTCTCCGGCTGTCCATCCTCCTATACCTAATTTATTGTATTTTAAAACCATACCATCCCCGGGAAGGCTGGTAACATTAAGGCCATCATGAGAATTTGCGAAGTATATCGAACCATAACTCTTGGTCCACATACGCAGTTCAGCCCACCCGCTATCATACTGACTTATGCCAGTTGTCCACGTACTTTCTTCCGATCCAAAAGTTAACATTCCAGTATAAGCGCCCTGAGCTAAACTTAATCTACCATTAACATGCAATTTAGCAATAGGACTCGTCGTGTTGATGCCGACATTGCCATCCTGCCTAATCATCAGGCGATTTTGCCAACCACTCGTATATGTATAAAAGTTATGACATTGTACTGACTGGCCACTTGTATAACTACCAGCATAATAACCTAAACCTGAGCCCGCACCATCTGACTGAATATAAGCATATGGACCGGGATCACCTGCGGAATATCTCCAGCCAATAAGATTATTAATGCCCAACTCTATATTGCCTGCTATCTCCAACTTCGCTGCAGGACTCGCCGTCCCGATGCCGACGTTGCCGTCAGTCTTCAACGTAAATGCACTAGTGTTGCTCGAGGTAGCAATTCTTAATCCTCCTCCGCTAGGTGTAGCAGAGTCATGCCACATACGCATTATTCCACCAGGTGGCGTCCCAACGCCAGACCCCCACGCCATATCCAATATACCATCTAACGTTATTCCATCATTGGATGCGTGCAGATTCGAACCAACTACCAATTTCTTAGATGGGCTAGTAACCCCAATGCCGACGTTGCCGCCAGTGAAATAAGAAACTCCAGCTGTTGTAGATTGGACAAGATTTTTCCAGTATCCATAATTATTCCAAAGATTCACATTGCTTGCTAAGTTCCAAGAAGCGGCACCATTCCCACTTGCATACCAATTCACACCAGTTGCTGGTTCCATATTCAACAGCTGGTTATAGGCATTGCCTGAATGAATTTGCCATACACTCCCATCATAATATGTACCAGCACTTAAATACACATTAGCAGGATGTGCCAATATTCCAAATGCCGTACCTCCTGCGGCACTCCTAACAGCAATTTGTGAATCACCAGTACCTCCCCCATCAATTGTCAGTCCCGATGTTGTTGCAAAGCTTGTACCCATTGTTAGCCTTGACCCCGGTGCTGTCGTCCCGATACCAACAAGGCCATTATTTTGTAAATGCAACACGCTAAGGCCACTTTGGGGTGAATAGAAATTCTGGTAATCCCAAAATCTTATTTGCTGGCCATTGGTCAGCCCATTAAAATTATCACTGGCTTTCTTAATGGCGTGGTTTGCGTCACCCAATGAACTCAGATAATAGATGGGAGAATATATTGACGGCGCATTTAGGCCGCCTGTCATGGTTCCGCCGGCTGCAGTCAAATATCTTGCATCCAGTGACTGGCCATTCCAATAGAAACCGCTGACCGCATTTACAGTTCCTCCCCAGTTATTCACAAAAACATTATTTGTATTCCCTGTTTGCGCGGGAGTAGCTTCCCCTGTTACCCATTGAAAACCCGCAGGATCCTTTGCCTGCCAACCAACGTAATCTACAGTAAAGTGATTATAGTACCACGATGTCGATGGTGTGCCCATTCTAACTACAACTTTATTCACTCCGCCACGGTTTTCTACGCCTATCTCAACAGGCATGCTAGTGCCTTCTGTGTAGCAACCTTGACTAATAAGAGCGCCTCCGCCAGTCGGAATACCAGAGTAAGCATAGCCACTGCAATGGATTGTAAACTGGTTATTTCCTGATCCGCCATATGTACCGCCATAGTGATAGCCCGTAATCCTAAGAACAAACATATTGCTCTCGTTATCGACAATAGGAGTTATAAGTTTAATGTAACCTACGGGCGCGCTGCCTCCGTTAAACCAAGGCGTATGCGTAATATATGCTCCGCCTTGCCCCTGTATATTACCCGCAAGCTTTATCGAATTTGCCGCGCTTCCATCAAGCCAGTATCCTGTATTGTCGCGGTCATAGTAAACATGCGCAGTAACATTGCCTGCCACATCCAGTTTTTGAGTAGGTCCACTCGTTCCTATTCCGACGTTGCCATTAGCAGCAAGAAACAGTGCTAAATTTCCATTTGTAGCTGCGGTCCATTCCGCGCTATTATTCGTGTAGATAGCACCAGTTCCTCCAGCCGCAGTAGCTCCAAATCTAATTTCATTTTGTCCGTTGTTCCCAAATTGCAAAATTCCCTGAGCACCAGACCAATTCCCTAAAACTGTTCTGTATGTACTGGGATAACTTGCATTGGTGACCATTATGCCAACTGGTGCTGATCCATGAACATGGAGTTGAGATTGCGGATCGGATCTTCCAATGC
>Ga0247841_10004535_pt1 | contig 23703 bp, 34 predicted proteins | sample LaCruzMarch2015__2_FD_192410 | JGI IMG/M metagenome (GOLD analysis project Ga0247841, IMG submission 192410) | Freshwater microbial communities from meromictic Lake La Cruz, Castile-La Mancha, Spain - LaCruzMarch2015_18m | ecosystem: Environmental > Aquatic > Freshwater > Lake | place: Spain... | reverse complement strand
CGTCGCTTCTCTTCAATTTCTTTCTCGCAAGGATCATCACAATTTTTCTTAACGTCATTTTCCAAAACTTTTATTTCCTTTTTTATTTCTGGTGCATCTTTATTCAAGTCAACTAAATTTCTCTGTAATTCTTCCTTCTTATATTCATACTCATATAACGGACATTGCGCTCGATATTCACACCAGTTGCACAGCACGCTCGGCTCCGTCGGAAAAGCCTCGCATTTTTCTATTTCATCTATTAATTTAGTAATATCCTCTCGCAATTTTTGCAGCTGCGCTTCTGTTTTGTTCAAGCAAAAATCTTTATCGAAATCTAAATAATGCCAAACTAAACAAATATCTTTATCAACGCCGAACTCCTCGCGAATCGCTAAAGAATAAAGCGCGAGCTGTCTGTCTGCTTCTAGTTCTTCCTGCGTTTTCAGCGAGCCCGCCGTTTTGTAGTCATGAATCTCATAATTATTTGTCTCTTCATTAAAATCCAGTCGGTCAATATATCCGATGATAGAATATTTTCCATCTTTCAAAATATCAATTTCAATTTTCTTTTCCAAGGCCAAAACATTTTGGTCAAACGGTTTGAACTTTTGGTAATAATCAATCAAGAATTTAATTCCAAAATTAAAATAATCTTCCACCGTCCGCGTTTGTTTTACGACGCGAATATCTTTTTGCCAATTATCTCTCCAAAATTCTGAATAATATAAGATAACGTCGTCTAGCTGAGGCATTTTTGCGCTTTTGTCCTTCATCACCCCATAAAGCCATTCAAGAGTTTTATGAACACACTCCCCAAGAAAACCCTCGATATTTTTTCCCAGAAGCGGCTTGACCTTGTCAACATAACGGAGTTTATATTTGAACTTGCACTGCTCGAACGTTCCGAGTTTTGAATGTGAATAAACTGCCATAAACGTAGAAAATCTGTTTGTTTAAATTGTTTGTTATAGAAAGTGTATACTAAAAATTATTCGAATACCCAGTGTGCATCGTAATCTCTTTGTAAAGCATCATCTTCCCCACAAGTTATGTTCATCGTATGGCCTCTCCCTTCTGTTATAAAATATAATCCTGCGGGCACAGGTTGTCTTCTATCCGCGTTAATTACTCGTATAGGATCATTTTTCACAAATTCCAATAATTGTCCGGGATAAATTATTTCCTTGCTTTTATCTTTTTTTTGATTATCTTTATAATGAAATGTGATTTTCGTAAATGTGTTTAATGTTTTTGCCATGTTTATTCTAATTATATCTTTATTTTTAAAGATTTATATTGATTTCAGTTAGTTTCCATTGAGCAATTTATTTCGTTTGAACAGAAAAATTATTCGCAAAATAAGTATCTCCCTCATCTCGCCTCATTTCATCAAAAGGAACTCTTACTTTTGTTCCTGGAGCAAGCACCGCATCAACATATAGGGGCCTTCCTAAGCTTGAATGAACCAAAGAACAAGAATTATCTCGGCCCTCAACAACTCCCGCAACGCTATAATCGATATTTATTTGGCCGCTCATTTTAATTTAAACCCCCATCTTTATTTGGCTTGTGATTTGCACAACCGACACATTCTAAACCATACTGGCAACCTAAGAATCCTTTAGCTCGTTGATATGCCGGACAGTTATGAACATCATAAATGCTAACGCTGTTTACTCTCGCGCCTCTTCCTCTACTCCACGCCTCCTGAATATCACCAGGAAGTCCTGTAAACATTGGAACTGTTGTCATTTTATTTACCGAATTTTTATTACTATTCAATAGTATAAATACTATATAAATCTTTCTTTTTGTAGTAACTATAAAATAACACTATAAATTTCAAAGATTATACCAAATCATAATAAGTTATTTAAAGACAAACTGACTAATTAAAATATGAACGAACATAACTGGTCAGCTATCTCGGTAAGAGTGTGCGCTAGTTGCACGTTCATCGGTTTTTGTACTAAAACTACAACATACCCCAAACTGTAAACACCACTTAATTTTTCGCGGTGTTTGCAGAAGAGTTCTAAAATGACTAAACAAATTTTATCCAACACTTTTGAACCTTTTTCTTTAGCTGGCCAGATGAGCAGATGGTTCGCAAATAAAGCCGGACAGATTGACCCCGAATCTTTCGCACCCCAAATCGACAAATTCGTCATCCTAAACGAAGAAGCAATAAGCAATTCAATTTCTCCTCGAAAATTAAAGAAATATCACTTATACTTATGTAGCAAATGCTTCACGAATTTCTTATACCGAAAGCTAAGCGCGCGAATAAAAGACGAAAAGCTGTTGTATGATTTCGAGAAGAAGTTTTTGATATAGTCCGCTACCGATATCTTAATAAATTATCCTAGAAATAAAATTTCATGGGAGCAATAGAAGAAACAGAAAAACGGCTCGTAATTGCTAAAGAAATTTCTTCCCAGCTTGAAGGTGTAGTTCGGGGAATAATTCTCGGAGGTTCTATGGGTTATGGACAAAATTTTTCTGTAACCGAGGCTTCAGATATCGATATGGTTGTAATTGCTGATAAAACCAAAGCTCGAAACTTAGAAAATACAGATTATTTTAGAGGAGAAGTACCTATTGATGTTTTAGAGTTATTTGAAAAAGGAGTTATCAATCTATTTTGGGTAACTAAGCACGTTCGGGGAATTGAAGTTAATAGTTTTGTTTATGAGACTCGAGGATACACTGGTTTTTGTTTGCTTAACGGTAATTTAATAGGATATATTCCAACCAAACCTCAAGAAACTCAAAATTGCTATAGATTTAATGGCGAACCTGTAACATTTAATCGAAGTGTTCGTCCGTATGGAAAAGGTTTTCTCTACGAAAAACCTGCACTTGCCGACGGAAAATTTTGGGGCGGTCCACCAAGAAGTGATTTTTTAGTTGGAGGTCACGTTTTATATGAATCAAAGAACTTCTTAAAATCCTTGAGCGATAAGGTTTGGAAATCCACGATAAAACAAATGATTAAAGAATATGGTTCGAATATAGATCTTTCAAAAATAAATATCTTAAACACAGATTTCACATTTCAGAGAAAACCAGAAAAATTGCCACAAAAAATAATTGATGCGGTTCAAGAAAGAACTCTCAAAGAACTTTTGATATGAATTTATCCGAAGATACTCTCTCTTGCCCATAATTCGGCAGGAATGCTCTCTAATTTTCTCGGATTAGGAAAGTAACTCTCTAAAAATTCTTCTACAACTGTCGTATATTCAAACCCGTTTTCTTCTCTTTCAGCTTGTTTTCTAAGAAGAAGCTTATCAGCTACGCCGGGACGATATCCAGTTATCATTCTAAATGTTCTATACAAGTGAGCTAAAGTTTTGGTACTTAATTTTTTCATATTTTCACGTCAAGAGTTTATTTTATAAATCTTCCTTTTCTCTTTCATTTATGTCCTGCAAATCTTGTTCAAGTCATCTCGTCTGGAAATTCACAAACCAGCGCGCGCTCTGCGCGAATTGTTTCGTTGACTATTTTGAAAGAAAAATTCTCGCAACGATTAGAAAACAAGGCGGACTAACAAATAATTTTAAAATAGAAAAAAAGGACGTCCGCTCCAAAATAATTCAAGACATAATCGCGCCGATTCATGTTGAAAACTCACAAAAAAAGAAAATAATTGTAAATGACCTTAATGATTTATCTTTAGAAATCATGAATAACCTAATTTACAATAAGAAACCTAAGGCAGAAAAAAATACTCTCGCGCCAGTTATAGAAATTTCCGACGCTGAAATCAAAATTTACTGCTCTGTCAAAAAATTAAAATTCAACATCAAACGAAAACTTTCAAACGAAGAAAAAGACCTAGACAATTTTATCGCAGGTTTCGAAAAAACAAATCCTGATGTAAGACGCGGAATAGCTAACTCACTGGAATAATTGCATTATTCAGCTTCTAAATTAGATACAAAAAATAAAATTATCGCAATAATAGCAATTACATATACTGGAATCATCCACAAAACAATAGTACTTCCGAGTTTCCCAAAGTCAAATCCAAAAATATATGATACAAGAATAACTGTATAAATCAGCACAATCCAAAGCGAAACAGCCGACCAACGATTCAGTTTCCTCATGATTTATCAAAGATAGCACAATTTAACTAATTTTCTAAACACAAAGAACTATCTAGAAAAATTTCTCTCCTTAAAATCATTTAGGAACTTCGTATTTTTATCTCTGTCGACGACATTTTCAACTTCATAAACTCTTAGTCCAGTATAGCTCCCAGTGTCTGCTTCCTTCGACCTAACTTCAGGCATAGTCATTTTGTGAACTTTCTCAGACAAATAAACGCCGTTGTTAGCCATATGAGCAATCTTTTTCGCAAGAACAACTGTATTCCCCATCGCCGTGAACTTCAACTTTCTTCCATCTTTTTTAGCAATTATATCTCCCGAATGTACAGAAATTCCAAAATCAATTTTATCCTGATGCATTTTATTATATTCATTCAGCTCTCTTTCAAGTCTCGTCGCCACCTTAACTGCGGACACAGCATTCTTCAAAGTTTTTGTTAATGTCGGCGCAGCCAAATAAATTACATAATTATCGGTGGAATAATTTACAATCTTGCTGTTTCCCAAAACAGAATCTGAAATTCTTTTTATCTCATTTATCGCACCACTTTTTCTTCTCAGCAAAGAGTCATAATTCTTCACAGCCAAAGCAACCAAACCAACCTCTTGTTTTGCTCCATCATTCACATAAGTTGGAACAGCCGTGTCAACCATTTCCCCCGTAACCGCACGAATATCCTCGTGAAACTGTTTAGGCCTTGAAATCATTCCGGAACTCTTGAACTCCTCGTCAGATTGTTTCATAACTCCTCCGCCTCCGGAACCAAAATCCCGTCTAACTCTAAATGGATTTCTTCTCACCCGTATGTAAATAATTATCGCAACCAAAACCAGAATAGTCAAAATGAATCCCCAGACATAAATAAAATTCTCACTCTGAAAAAGCAATCCTTTCTTAATTTCCGAAACATCGATTGCATCTCCCGTCAAACTAATTCCTTTCCCGCTCACAGAACTTTTTCCATCATCAACAAAAACATCATAATTTCCGTCAGGAGCACTCAAATAAACTTTTTTAGACTGTCCCAAATCCAAAAAAACAAACCTGTCTACTGTATTGTTTCCAATCTTAAACGAAACAGATTTATTATACGGGACATTGCCAACATTAGCCAGAACTAATGTATCATTAACTAAACTCATTTCCAGCTCGGAATTTTCCAGTATATTCAGTATTTTTGACGTGGTTAAATTCTCATGAGAAATCAAAATTGTCCAAATTCCCGGAGCCTCTGTTTTACTCGTCTGAAATTTCTTGGTCGAATTAACATCTGTTATATTCTGTTCTCGGACATAATCATTTTTATCTTTGATTGTATAAGTAATTTCCCCAGCCATATTAAGATCCGTCTGATCATAAATGTCGCCTTTAAATTCTATAATGTCTCCGGGCATTATTTCCTGATTGCTTAAAACAATACCAACCCGGCGGGGAACCTGAACAATAATCAATCCTGTCGAAGCATTTCCGGTGTTGGTAATAAAACCACGAGAATCTTTCTCATAAGAATTTGCAACTAAATTGTAAGCGCCCGCCGGCGTGTCTTCTGGAAACTGAACATTAAGAGAAAAAACTCCTTTTTCTACAACGCCTTTGACATTCACATACTTTCCATCTGTTACTTCTACAAATCCATCAGACAAATCCAAAGTTTCTCTCTTAACATTTCCACTCAAAACAAATTCTTCCGACGGAGCAAAAGATTTTTTATCTAGGTTCAAAGAAACAGTCAAACCATTAGTTATTCTGAATTTTCCGCTTGTCACACTATCGACCCCATAGACAGCATTAACCGAGCACTCCCCAATTGATGAGCCAACAACCCTCGGCGTCAAAAGAAGATCAACACTAATATCTTTCTTTTCTCCCATTGGAATAATCAAAAATTGTTTATAAAAATCGCTCGAAGAATTTTCTCCGCAATTAAGATAAAACTGCAAATAATCCTCATTTGTCACAGTAGGACTCACAGTTACCGTCGCTGTCAGCGTATCACCCAAACTATATTTATCTTTCATTGAAGAAAATAAAATCTCCGCAGATGCAAACTGCACTAAAAAAATCCCCAACAAAACCACAAACACAATCACACTCGTCTTTCTCATGCCATTCCAAGCAAATTATGATATTTAAATCTTATCGTGACAGGAATTTAATGGAAAATATCCAAACCATTCCGCAAAACAATAATTTATAAACTTCAATATCGTACAAAAACCATGAGCTTTACAATAAGTGATTGTCGGTGGCAGTAGAATAATTTTTCTCGGATTTAGCTTAGCTCATAAAAAATTTTCTCAGTCTCAACTAAATTTAGCCGAAAGGCAGGAGAAATAAAATGGAAGAGAAAAACAAAAACGAACTAAATGCCGGAGTATTTCACTTTACTCCAAAATCTTCTTCTTTGAATTGGCGGGACAATTGGCAGTCTAATAGAGGGCAAAAAGTCAGAAAAATTAGATTTATCTGAAAAAATATGTTTTTTTGGAGCCGGATTTAATTATGAAAATATTCCGATAGATATAGTTACAATTTTTCTTGCAGGCCTCGGAACAAAAAAATATTCTATTTTATTGGTTGATGAATTTCAAAGATTTAATGGAGTTCCCGAGAATCAAATCTCTTCAGGATTAAGCAAAACGCAAAGAGCATTGAAACTCTTGAAATCAGTCTATAAATTTCAGCCCGAGATTTTGGTTTGTTCTGATTTTATGAAAACTGCAGAATATCGGGAAGTTTTGGGGAATATCGCCGAGAGAATCAGCTGTTTTGGATTAGAAGACAAATTGTTGAATACCGTTCCAATAAAATATAGGGCATCTAAAAACGCTACGGAATATGCGCTTAATGAAATTGCTTGTGTAGAATTTTTGAAAAAAATTAAAGGAATTGAAATAAAAATAGGCCCTTCTAAAGAAAAAGTATACGATGAAATAATGCGTGAGCTAACTTTAGGTATTGAATTCCAGTATATAATCGATGCTTATGCATTTGGAACAAAAGAGCCTGAAGAAGTGATTCACTATCTGCCTAATCATCGAGGGAAAAGTGGCCAAAGAATATTTTTGGATGAATATTTATATAAGTCAGAATCAAAATTGCTTCTAGGACCGGAACTGGCGTTGAAATATTTATTGAGGGTTGCTTCAGTTGCAGGACATCAGCTAGACAAAGATTATCTAACTGAAGAGGAGATAAATAAAATTTATGGCCCTAAACTAAAAAAAACCACCCGGCGACTAGTCTTAGAGAATATTTTAGTACCATACAATGAGGCGGTCAAAAATGAAAATTAAAATCGGAGTTCTCGGCGGCATTGGTCCTGAGTCGACAGGAGAATTTTATAATAAACTGATAAAAATAATGCAGGAAAAAAATCTAATAAAAAGTAATTCCGATTATCCCCAAATAATAGTTAATAGCATTCCTGCCCCGGAGCTGGTTTCGCAAATTTCTGACAAGGAATTAAAGCCGTATATAGACGGTCTTAAAGAACTAGACTCGCTTAAGCCGGATTTTATTGTAATGATTTGTAATACAATTCATCTCTATCATGAACTGCTTCAAAGCAAAATTGCGACGGATCTTATCAATTTAAGAGATTTAGTTAAAACCTATCTTGAAGAAAATAAAATAAAGTCTTACTTAATTCTTGGCACGGGAAACACGATAGAAAAAGGCCTTTATGATTTTAAGGATTTCAAATGCTTTACGCCAAATAATGATGAAATAATAAAAATAAATGATGCAATATTTAATTTTAACAAAGGATTTGATAAAACTTCTCAAAAAAGATTATTGCTGAACATAAGTAAAAAATATCTTGAGCTTGGGGCAGAGACGGCAATTCTTGGATGCACTGAAATTGCTTTGATGCTTTATGAAGAAGAAATTCCCCGAGTCAACACACTAGATATTTTAGTAGATTCGGTTATAAAAGAAATCGAAAGGAGGAAAAATGATGTCGGACAATATTTATAAACAAGAAAACAATAACATATCTATGGTAAAAGAGATGACAGTCACGCCCTGGGAAGTTTCAGGAGAGATTGATTACGAAAAACTCGTCAGGCAATTTGGAACTTCATTAATTCAGGACAAAATAAAAAAACGTTTGGAAAAATCTCATCCATTATTGAGACGCGGAATTTATTTTTCCCATCGCGATTTCGACAAATGGCTTGATTCATATGATAAAAAGAAAAAAGTTTGCATACTCACAGGTAGAGGCCCGTCGGAAAAAATGCATCTCGGCCATTTAGTTCCGTTTTTAGTCGCGAAATCTTTGCAGGAAGAATTTAACTGTGAAGTTTTTATTCCAATTTCCGACGACGAAAAGTTCTACGTAAAAAAAGATTTAACATTTGAAAAAGCGCTTGAGTTTTCAAAAGAGAATATAATCGACTTAATTGCTCTTGGATTTAAACCAGGGAAAACTTTTATCTTTGAAGATTTTATTTACACAGACATTTACAAATATGCTGCGCAAACCGCAAAAAAAATAAATTATTCCGAGGCTAAGGCCGTTTTCGGTTTAAAGCCAGAAAATAATATCGGCTGGAGCTTTTATCCGGCGATGCAGGCCGCACACATTTTATTTCCGCAATTTCACAAAGGAAAACAAATGACGGTCGTTCCCGTCGGCATAGACCAAGACCCATTCATAAGATTAACACGAGATATTGCAGAAAGTTTCGGATTTGAAAAGCCGGCCGCGCTTCACGCAAAGTTTATTCCTTCACTTAACGGTGGAGCGAAGATGTCTTCTTCAGGAGATTATGTAATATTTTTAACAGACGACGCAAAGACCGTCGAGAAAAAAATAAACAAATACGCTTTCTCTGGGGGAAGAGCAACAATCGAAGAACACAGAAAACTCGGCGGAAATCCCGACATCGACGTCTCATTCCAATATCTCAAAATGTTTTTCGAATCCGACGATAAAAAGCTCGCGCAGATTGAAAAAGATTACCGAAGCGGAAAACTTTTGACCGGCGAACTGAAAAAAATCTTGATTGAAAAGATAAATACTTTCTTGAAAGAGCATCAAAAGAAACGCGAAGAAGCAAAAAAGAAAATTAATGAGTTTATGATAAAGGGTTAAGTATTTTTCAAAACATTTATAATAATCTCTAGAATATAATCTCATGGAAGACAAAAATCCCGAAAGAATATCTATTTTTATCGACGGAAGCAATCTTTATCACGGCCTAAAAGTTATTGGGATAAAAAGAATAGATTTCGATGATTTTACAAAACTTCTTGCTGAAGGCAGAGATATAAGAAGAATTTTTTATTATACTGCTGAAATGGACAAAGATTTTGATGAACAAAGATTTATCAAACATCAGAATTTTATTCGCAAACTATCTTTAATCCCAAAATTTAAAGTAGTTTTCTGCACTTTTAAGAAGATTATAGAAAAAGACAGAAAAGTAAGATATGAAGTCAAAGGTGATGATGTACAATTAGCTAATGATATGCTCGTCGGCGCTTATGAGAATTTTTATGATACTGCAATACTTGTTTCTGGAGATGAAGACTTTAAACCTGTTGTCAGAACAGTAAGAAAATTAGGCAAAAAAGTTGAAAATATATTTTTTAGGGGTGGTTCCTCATCTCGTTTAAGAAAGACTTGCAATTCTTCAAAGAACATAAGATTTATCTTAGAAAAAATTACAAAACTATGAGGAGTTTGTCGCTGTTTTGTAATTACCGGGAAAATTCGCAGACTTTCACGAGTATTAAAAATGCGTCCTGGCATTACCGAGTAACCCAGGACAGTTATTACTACTACAATAACTTAGAACTTTAAAAAACTTCCGTTTTTAAAAAATTAATGAGTTTATGCTGAAATAATCTCCTAAAGATTGGGGAACGAAGACGAAAAATAACTTATTTATGTTCTGCAAATTTTATACTTTCTAGAGATTTGTCTAAAGCTTGTTCATAAGGTCCGAAGCGAGTCAGCATTAGATTAACCTCTTCTTCAATATCTTTGCAATATTCATTTCCCTTACCTTTTTCAGTTTGACTTTCGAATTTTTTAAAATTCTCATCTTTCATATATTCGCCTTGCCTAAAAACATAACCTCTAACATAAATACAATTTGCATCAGCAATAATTTGTTCTCTTGAAAGATTTGTTGGCCTTTCAGAAACTTTATAACTTGGATTTTGAATAATATTAGACAAATATCTTAAAAATACTTCATTCCATTTTGTAAAATATCTTTCATTAAAGTTAAGTAATTGAGCAACACCTTGAGAATTAGAGTGTTCTGGTCTTGGAGGATATCTTTCATCTTCAACCCAAGAAGAAATAAAATTGGAAGGTAAAGAGCCGTTTAAGGATAGAGAAACAAGGTTTCCTCCAACATACATTTCTGCCAATAATCCCTTAGAGCCATCCAATGCAGAACCTCGCAATAGCTCTGCAACAAAACCACTGCCACCAAATCCACGATCTATACCGAAAGCCTCCAGGGTATGATAAGGAACCTTGCTCAGCTCATGTCCATTTACAAGTAAATGTTTTTCTAAGGCAGACTTATAGGTCATTTGAGGATAAACTGTCCTTGTTTTATCACCTATTCTCGCCAGCATTTCAGTTAATCCAAGAGGGTAATCTGAAAGATTATACTCGGGGGTGCTGAATCTACATTGAAAAGGAAATAATGGAGTCCCTCTTCCATCTAAAATTCTATTTGCCTGCAAATGCTCATAAGGGATTCTTACTTCTCCATTATTGGAGAAAGGAATTAAAATTGTTTTTAGTTTTTCTACACCTTCTTTAGTAGAAAGATCTATACTTTTAATTAATTCGGCAGTTCTTCCGCTTTTTGCATCTTCAATTATTCTTGTTAATTCGTTTGCCATTTTAATTCCTCGCCGTCGTTCTCGCCGAATTTAATCCCGCATAATTTATTTGAGTTTTATCCCATCTAGCTTTTTGCTCTCGCGTATCAACATGAATAAATCCCGCATATTTTCCCAAACCGCCTTTTACAAACGGCTCTAAAGTTTTGTAAGTTTCCGACGGAGAAATTCCTTCGACAGTGAAATCGACCGCCTTCCCTTTTGGATGCTGACTATCATCAGCCCCGCCATTTTTTTTATTGTAGTCTTCATCTCTAAACCAAGAATTAACATGAATAGCTCTATCAGCAAATTTTTCTCTGACTTTTTCCATATATTTAGCAGTTTCAATTATTTGTGTAACTTCTTTTTCTCCAGGAATACATCTTCCGTTATGCGTCGCCTCGCCCCAAGTAAAATGTCCGCCGGGAATAATTTTTTGATCCATTTTAATTTTATATATTGGTTTAGAATTTTGGGCCACAGAATTTTCCGATTTATTTTTTACAGGACTTTCATAACTTTCTCCAACAGAACAAAGATTAATTCTTTTTGCTCTTTCAAGACTTCTTCTAGTTTTCGCCCTCATGTAAGCGCCTTCATCATAAGAATCTGCAATTGAATTGCCACCGCTATTTTGAATACCAGGTTTTTCCTCTTCTCGAGAATCTTTGCACCCAGCAAAAGCTAACATTCCACATACCGTCGCAACTTTCGCCAAATTTTCTAAGTTTCTAATCATCTTCATTTTATTTCCCTTAATTCTCCCGAGAAAACGCCGTTTAAAAACCTTTCCGTTTTGTAACCATTACATAGTTATGACACAGCGGAAGATTTAAAAATCGTTAATCTGACTATTAGATCATGGAAAAAAGAATTTTACAACCCGAACAAGTAATTGTTCCCGGAGAATATGAACTCGGAAACGAACAAATTTTGAAAATCTACTGGGACATATGTAATCGCGGTCACGCAGAATGTTTAGCCCCGGTAGTTGTAGCAAGATGGGATATTCTCGGACCAGATAGAGAAGATAAATTGAGTTCTATTCTCCAACATTATTTGAACTGGCAATCAGACGACAATATTCAGCAATCAATAAAGAGATTTGACCGATTCAAAAAAGTCATTCGAAGAGCACCTTATTATTTATTTGACGGAAATCATCGTTCAGTTGCTCAAGCCCTAACTCATAATCCCATAAATGCAATTGAGATTCAATCAGATCAAGATATTGCAGACATTCGAAAAGAAATGAGAAAAGGTGAATTTCCGGTATTTGTAAGACCCGAAAATTCCTTAACAGAATTAGTAGAATCATTTGAAAAATATGTTATAGGAGATAAAGGCTATTTTATTGGTGATGATACCAGACAGGCCATGACCATTCATGAAAGAGTTAAGAGGTTAACTTCCAACCGAGATTTACCCAGATATATGATAGCAAGATATCGTCAAGGGAAATAAATTCAAATCAAAATTTATCGTCTATATTCAACCTGCGTCGTAGAACTAGTTTGTGTGGATGGAGCTCTTGAATTATCCGCCGAATTATTTTTAAAATAAAAAGTGGAAACGATTGAACCAACAGTCAATAAACCAAAGAGAGTATAAGTTACATAATTAGGAACATTTCCCCTAGAATGATGTTTTAATAAATCTCTTCTCTCTTCAGGTTCAAGCCTCTGATCTGAAAGCAAACAATCAAATTCTCTTTGTCTCATTTCCATTTTATTATCTATCAAAATTTTAAGTTTAATCTAAAAAATTATTTTGCGCTCTTAATAAACTCGGTGTAAGCGCACTTTCCGCAATACAACCTGTCCTTATGTTTCGCCAAGAAAATTCCTGGACCGCAACGCGGACACATTTTCTCTCGCATAAGTTTTCCACCCTCGACTTTATACTTTGAATATTTCTTGCTCACAACTTGATTCTTGCGTTTCTTTTTTCCTTTTTTAACAATTTTTTTTGGCATTTTATGCAGCAGCTTTTTGCTTTTTTACCTTCCTTTTTATTTCGTTCTTTTGCCTATCTTCAACTGAAGAATAAACATCAGCATGAATATTGTATTTCTTTGATCCAAACTTTCCAAATATATTTCTCACAGAGATTACGTCGTCTGTCTTTTTTGTCAAGTCTGAAACAATTTTAGCGGCGTCGGTCTTCGACGGCGTTCCCAAACTTTCAAAACTCACAACTATCTCTTCTCTTTTCAAAGTCGGATTATTTTTTTTAGAAATTATTTCTGCCATTATAGTCTTATCGCATAATTGCCATTTTTAGTTATCTTAATATTTTTCGCGACTTCAGATTCTTCTGCATTGAAAACAATCAAATGCCCTTTCCAATTTTCCGTTGATTCTTTTGAACTGCAATTCGGACACTCATTTCCAACATGAATTAACTTGCACTCTCTGCATGCTTTATCAACCGCCATTATTTCTTTTTCTCCTTCTTTCCTTTAGATTCTTTCGACTCGACCCGTGCCGCTTTTTTGTCCTCGGCGAATTTCTTCGTCTTCAATTCTTTAATCCATTCTAATTTTCCTAAACCAGTCTGTCTCATTGTCAAACCAACTTTAGGCTCTTCGCCTTTGTAAGAAATCGCGACTATTCTAGCAATGCAATCATCTTCAGCCTTCAAAGATCTTTTTCCAGTTTTTCCAGTAAGACTTCCGCCTTTATTGAAGCTAACAAAATCTTCCATCGTCTGGCTGATGTGAATAAGTCCTCTCATTGCGCCCATGCTTATGAACGCGCCGAAATTTTCAATCTCTTCAATTTTTCCATAAATTAATTCCTGAAGTTCTGGTCTGAAAACCAAAAGTTTGAACGTCGATTTGTAATAAGCAGCGCCGTCACCAGGAATAATTATTCCGTTGCCAACTTCTAAAACTTCAATAACAGAAACAACTGTTCCCAATTCTTTATTATGATAAGTGCTATAAGTTTCTCTCAACTGATTCAAAACAGCGTCGGCTGTCGCCAATCCGAATAATTTAGGTTCAACCCTTATATGATCTTGTACTTCCACTAAATAGAACATTGTAAAAATTCAAACAAAATTTGCTTTTTAAAGGTTTTGGGACGAAATAGTTTATCCCTGACCGATCGTCGTCCCATCAAGAATCGTCCAAACCTTCGTTATCGGCTCAAGTTTTTTCTTAAACGCAGAATCTATCGTAGCAACATCATAACCTTTATTCGACTTAACAAAATCTAAAATCTTTTCATCCGTATGTCCCTTTCCCAAGTCAACCTTTTCGAAATCATTATACTTCAAAATAATAGAAGCAATTTTCGCGTGTTTCTTATCATCCCCAATTCCGGTTTTCTGCAGTTTCGAAACCTCACCATCAACTAAATTCGGCAGAACAATTGTATAACCATTTTCTTTAAAATCATCAAGAAAATCAATCTTATTCTTAACACATGCAATAATAAAATTTGTATCTAATATCACTTTCATATTTTTTTGAATTTTTGTTGATTTATAAACTTTTTAGTTTTTAATTGAATCGCTTTTGCTTTCAAAAATTCAATCAGGATAATTATACTCTTCTTTCCAAACTAAACCCTGTTTTTCCAATACGGCCCTTAATCTTTTTTTAATAGCTCTCAAAAAAGGTTTTAATTCAGGAAAATTTCGAACTGCTTCGTCGGCGTATAATGCCTGATGTCTTGCATCAAAAGAATCACTTCCAGTACCGTCTCTTTCTATAACGTGTAAATGTGATTCTAATTTATCTAAAGCTTTAACATATCTGGCTTCAGGAATTTTACAATCTTGATATTCTCGCCATAGAGAATAAATTGTTGACCCAAAATTATATCTTTCTCTTATCATAGTCATAACTGATTCTTCAGACTTATCTTTCTCCGCTTCACTTAAAACGCCAGTGGCTATTAAGTACGAATCAAAATCCTTTTCATCGATATATTCGGCCAAATCATGAACATTTGCTATCTCCATTGCATGCTGAACATCAAGAGCCAGTCCAAATTCCCTTGCAATTATTGGCACCATCAAACTAACTTGCCATGAATGCCCCGCACTTGATTCTTGTATTTTTGGAGGACAAGAGCTATAACGCATTGTTCTTTTTAATTTGTTTGATTCAACAAAAAAATCAGTTAGCTTTTCTAAATTATCCATAAAATAAATTAGATATCATCTTTAAAAGAATTTATATTCTATTTCTCGCTCATCATTTTCAGCCGTTCTCTAAATTCCTCAAAATCTTTTTTCAAAAACCTTCCGCCGGCCGCAGCCGGATGTCCACCCGCAACAGCGCAGTCTAATCCATTAATTAATTTGCATAACAATTCTGCAACATTAACTTTGTTATCCTGCCGACGGGCAGACAAAAGACAAAATTTATCGTCGAAACTTCCAATAATAAAAGTTTTGTTTTTTTCTTTAACACTTACGAGAGTACTCACAACCGACTTGATTTCAAATTTAGGATTAAACTCCCAAAAATAAATATCTCCGTAAGTTTCTTTTTCTTTATCAAATCTTTTAACAGACTCAGAAATTTCTTTTCTTACAATTTCGGCGTACTTTTTAATTCCATCCAGACCGCTATAATTATCGGGAATGAGTTCATATGCTTTTTTCAAATCGTCGCGGAAATAAATCAAAAAAAGTGAAAGATTATATTGCAAGTCCCAAATTTTTCCAGATTTTCTAACAGAATCGCCTTCAAAAGCAAAAACATCGTCGTATTTTTTGTAAGTCTCACCAAGAAAGTTTGTATTATTCTTAAAATCCCAATCGGAAACACACGCACAAGTAACAAGCCAATCCAGTTCTTCAATGTTCTGAGTTTTAGAAAACAAATAATAACACATATATGCCGCGCAATTTTTTTGAGAATTTAGAAAAACAATTTTATCAGAATTAATATCGCTATGAAAAGTATGATGGTCTATTATTAAAATCTCAGCAAATTTTGCCAGTTTATCTAAAAAACCGTCGCCATTCAGCCCCAAGTCAGTAATAATAATCTTTGTAATTTTTTTATTTTTTAGCTCTTCAATCAAAGAATCATTTAGCTCTTTATAATCTACGAGTTTCAAAACATCAACGCCGATAACTTTGTCGACGATTTTTCCTGAAGTAACGCCGTCCAAATCATCATGAGTAAGCAAAGCAATTTTGTCTTTCTCGTTCAGTTTAGAAATAAATTCAGAAAATCGCTTCTCGCTTCCAACCAAAAATTCTACTTTTTCCATAAAAAATCAGTCAATCAGTATTTTTAAAATTTTGTAATTCTATTTTAATTTTAATTTAAAAAATAATTTTAGTGAAGCGACATATTAACTCCGCGCCCGTCTTACGACAGGGCGCTTCGCCACCGAGAGTTAGGTACCAAAACTCTTAGGCTCGGATTACAGATTTTTTATTTTTCTTACTCAAAAATATTTTTCCCACATCCGAACCTAACTCGTTCGTTCCATTCATTCTCAGCACTTTTCCTAGCGAGATTTCTGAATTTATGTAAGAAATCGAACCAGCGAATGAAATGAGCTCCCTCAAATAAAGAGCGCGAAGCGCGAGCCTAAAATCAAACAATTTAAATATCCGTTCTTCGTTATTCCTTCATGGAAGAGGCCTATAACATACTTTACATTCTAGAGAAAACTAAAGAATTCTTAGATAAAAATGACGCGATTTCCCTAAAAGAATTAAGCAACCACACACTTCACGCGTCGTCTATTGAACAGGACGCGGGAAACATCGGCCTCGCCGTAATCGTTTATTCTCTCGGAAAATTAGTTGAAAAACAAGACACATTAAGAATTGAAAATTTCAAAGAGTTCTTGAATAATTTGAAAAAAGATCTAGACAAAGGAATCTCTCTAATGAAACAAAATAAGCCGCGTCCTTTCCTAAATCTTCTCGAGACAATGAGACAAAAAATTGAAAATGTTTCTAAAGGAAATTTAAAAAATTATATTGAAGAGGTTTTTCGCCGCGCAGAAATTAACAAAGCCTCAAAACTTTATGAGCACGGACTTTCACAGGCGCGAACCGCAAAACTTCTCGGAATAACTCAATGGGAACTCGCCGAGTATGTAAACACAAAACCTTCATTCAGACCGAGCATCGAAAAACCAACAAGTGTAAAAAACAGAATTAAAATCGCAGAGGATATTTTGAGATGAAAGCAATAATTTTTGATTCAAGCACTCTGATAACTCTGACGATGAACGGCCTTGATTCGTTATTAAGAGATATCAAAAAAAATTCTCAAACAAAATTTATCGTTACGAACGACGTTGCATACGAAACAGTAAAACGTCCGCTGAATATAAAACGTTTTGAATTAGAAGCGCTAAAAATTGAAGAACTAATGAAAGAAAAAGTCCTGGAAACTCCCGAGTCTATTGGAATAAAAAGCCAGGACATAGAAAAAGGAACAAAAGAAATTTTAGATCAGACAAATAAAATTTTTCGCGCAAGAAATAATTTCATTCACATAATTGATTTAGGCGAGGCCTCCTGCCTTGCACTAAGCAATCTTCTTACAAAAAAAGGAATTGAAAACGTAATCGCCGTCGACGAAAGAACTACAAGAGTTTTATATGAAAATCCACAAAACCTAAGGGATATACTGAAAAGCAAACTTCACACAGGCGTTGAACTCTCAAAAGATATTTCTCAATTTTCAAATCAGAAATATAAATTTATCCGCTCTGTTGAATTAGTTTTCTACGCCTATAAAAAAGGTTTAATCTCGCTCCAAGGAAAACAAGTTCTCGACGCGCTTCTTTATGCAAGCAAATTCAAAGGCTGTTCCGTGTCCGACCAAGAAATCGAAGAAATGAAACGGATGTAATGGGCCCAGAAGGCGCTAAAAAATGCTACGCATTTTTGGCGACAAAAATTTCTTTCAGAAATTTCCTGTAATTGAACCCAAAAATTCATCGTTGGCTTTGTCATCTCCAACCCTTATGCTGTTTCGCTACGCTCAACAGCATAAATGGGCCCAGAAGGAATTGAACCCTCATCGTTCGCTCTGGAGGCGAACAGACTAACCTTTGTCCTATGGACCCGTAGAATTATCTCAGGAAATTAACTTAAATACTTTATCTTTCACAACATTTATAAAAATTCTGATATAATATCTCATTAATCACATAAATCTTTAAATAGTTTGTAACGACAAAATTATATGGATGAAAAAGAGATTCAAAAATTAACCGAGGGTATAAAAGCTAGTTTTGAAATAGGATTTTATGCAAATAAGACGGGATTTGAGGGAAAATTAGATGAATATTTTGACAGAGGAATATTAACAAAAGGATTAACAGAAATTCCGAAAGGACTTGAGGCTGAAGCCGAACAAATTGCCCAGGGATATGCTAACGAGAATAAAATTGAAATTGAGCAAAGCAGAAAAGCAGTGAGAAGATATATTTTACGTTATCCTATCGTAAGAGAAGATATGGATAGATTTGAGCGGGGTTCACGACTTTCGAAGGAACAACTTTTTAGGGAAGCAACGATTTAAAATAAAAGTCTTTTTATCTTTCACAACATTTATAAATACGTATGAATTCGGTTTCATATGTAAAGAAGTTCATACTAACTTCTCAGAAACCTAAATTATAAACCGAATCCAATAATATATGAAAAACCAATCATACAACATATTCTTCTCGAACCTTGCGAACCCTTTGAGAATAGATATTATAACCTCTCTAAGAGAAAGCGAAAAGAATGTTTCGCAGTTAGTCAAAGAACTTAAAATAGAGCAAAGCAAATTATCTCACGCGCTTTCAGCGCTAAAATGCTGCAACATCGTCGAATCTCGCCAAGATGGCAAACAAAGAATTTATTCTTTAAACAAAGAAACCATGATTCCAATGTTAAAATTAATTGATAACCACGCAAAAAATTTCTGCAATAAATGCCAATGCAACGGAGGATGCAAATAATGGGACTTTTTGGAAAAAAAGAAATAATTTATCTCGACAACGGAGCGACAACTCCTGTCGACCCGAAAGTCGTGGAGGCAATGCTTCCGTTTTACACCGAAAAATTTGGAAACGCTTCGTCATTACACCAGAAAGGACAAGAAGCAAAACGCGCGCTCGATGAAGCGCGAGAAGTTATCGCAAAATCAGTTGGTGCAAAATTCGACGAAATTTATTTCACCGGCTCGGGCACAGAAGCAAACAACTGGGTTGTAAAATCTTTAGCGTTAGCAAATCCAAACTCTCATATAATCACAACAAAAATCGAGCACGATTGCATTTTAAATTCATGTAAATGGCTTGAATCAAAAAAACTCGCTCGAGTTACCTATCTCGACGTCGACAAAGAAGGATTTGTAAATTTAGAACAACTAAAAAAATCGCTGACAAGGGAAACAATTTTAGTTTCGATCATTCACGGGAATAATGAAATAGGAACAATCCAAAATCTCAAAGAAATTGCAAAAATCTGCCATGAAAAAGGAGCTCTTTTACATACTGACGCCTGTCAAAGCTATATGAAAACAGAATTAGATGTAAAAAAAATGAATTTGGATCTTGTAACTTTAAACGCTCATAAAATTCACGGACCAAAAGGCGTTGGCGCGCTTTACATAAGGTCTGGAATAAAAATCGAACCCTTCATTCACGGAGGTGGACAAGAAATGAAAATGCGAAGCGGAACAGAAAACGTCGCCGGAATAGTTGGTTTTGCAACCGCGGTAAAACTTTTGAAATCATCTGACATAACTCATATTGAAAAGCTCAGAGACAAAGCGATAAAAACAATAATCGAAAAAATTCCGAATGTAAAACTCAACGGTGCCTGGGGAAATAATCGTCTAGTTGGAAATATTAATTTATGTTTTCATAATATTGAAGGCGAAGCAATCGGCTCGTTCCTTGACACAAAAGGAATTTGCATTTCAACCGGAAGCGCATGCTCATCAAAAAGCCTTGACCCCAGTCATGTTCTCATGGCGCTAGGAATGTCTGCGCAAGACGCGAACTCATCAGTAAGAATCAGCCTTGGAAAATTCACAACTGAAGAAGAAATCGACAAATTATTGGAAGAACTTCCCAAAGTCGTTTCAATGCTAAGAAAAATGAGTCCTTTGAAATAAATTAAAAGAGATAAAATGAAAAAAATAAAATCTAAAACCAAGATGAAAACAAAAATGAATAAGATAAAAAAAATACAAAAAAATACAAAAATTGCCATCAAAAGCAATTTTAGTCTTTTCAAATCTAAGAACAAAGATTTGAAAATAACTGGAAAAGAAAGCATGCATGAAGTTATACAAAAGCATCCAGAAGTTGCAATGATATTAATGGAAAACGGAATGGGCTGCTGCGGTTGCCCGATGGCGGCAAATGAATCGATAAACGACGGATGCATTTCACATGGAATAAATCCGAAGCAAGTTGTTGAAAAAATAAATAAAATCATGGAGAAAAAATGAGTCATTTAAATTACACAAAAGAAGTTATGGAAGAATTTCAAAATCCAAAAAATGTTGGAGAAATTGAAAATCCCGACGCTGTCGGTCAGATTGGAAATCCTTCCTGCGGAGACGTAATGAAAATATCTTTGAAAATAGAAAAGAATTCTAAAGGAAAGGATTTCATAAAAGATATAAAATTCCAAACATTCGGCTGCGCCGCAGCAATTGCAACATCTTCAATGGTAACTGAACTAGCAAAAGGAAAAACCTTAGAAGAAGCTGAAAAAATTTCAAACAAAGATGTTGCGGAACGACTTAAAGGATTACCTCCAATAAAGATGCATTGCTCAAACCTCGCAGCAGATGCTCTCAGAGACGCGATCAAAAATTATGAGAAGGGAGGAAAAATGGCTTGCGGATGTTGCGCTTCAAAAAAGAAACCTGCTAAAAAGAAAAAAATATAATCTCTTTTTAATTATTTAATACTTTAATTTATATTTATCAAATTTATTTTTTTATCTTTATTTCATAAAAATATAAGAATTCACATTCAAACATGGAAAATAAAACAGTCGGCTGGTTAATAATCGGAATCGCCATCGCAATGGCATTAATAGTTTGGCTTTTTAATATTGGATTAAACAAAATAGTTTCTGCAACCTGCTCTCACGGTTCGTCATGCACAATGTATCAAACAATTAACACTCAAACTTATCTAAGCCTGATTATCATCGGAATAATTGTAATCATCGGCCTTTTTATCATGTTCAGCAAACCGAAAGAAAAGATTATAATTAAAACATTGAAAGAAAAGAAAAAGAAATTAGACTTAAGTAAATTAGATCTGGATGAAAAAGAAAAACAAGTTCTTGAAATTCTTCAGAATGAAAACGGCGCAATTTTTCAGTCAACATTAATTGAAAAATTGAATATAGGAAAGGTCGGTATTACGCGCCTGATCGATAAGCTCGAAGCAAAACAGCTCGTAGAAAGAAAAAGACGAGGCATGAATAATATTATTGTATTAAAAAATTAACTGCCGTGTCTTGATATACTAACTGATTTTGTTGTCCTAAACTAAACTACGTTCCCTTTTATAGTTCCAAATTCAAATTATATCATGATTACGATTGAAAAAGAGGTTTGCGAAATTTGCCTACAACCAATAACTCATCCAATCTGCACGAACTGCCACATTAAACATATGGAATACTGGCTAGAAGATTTAGATACAAAAGTTGAGAAGAAAGAAATTTTAGAAACAATAAAAAGAGTAATTACTAAAGAAAGTTTAAACGAAACAAAATGCGTAATCTGCGGAGGCGAAGAAGTTTCAATATGCAGCTATTGTGCATTTGTTCGTGTTTCAAAATTCCTCGAGAATTTTGGTCTTAATGAAAAAGTCCTTGAAAATTTTGAAGATATTTTTAATCATGAAGTCGACCAGTACCCGATTCCAGAGGAATAACACTAATATGAAAACAGAAACAATAATTTTAGCCGCTGGTTGTTTTTGGCATGTTGAAAAAGAGTTTTCAAAAATTCCGGGAGTAATTGAGACCACCGTCGGATATACTGGTGGAAAAACAAAAGATCCAAGTTATGAAAAAATAAGCTCTGGAAAAACCGGTCATGCTGAAGCAATAAAAATAATTTTCAATCCAAAAAAAATAAGTTTCGAAAATATTTTATCCAAATTTTGGACAATCCATAATCCAACTTCATTAAACCGTCAAGGTCCAGATGTTGGAACAAACTATCGTTCGGCTATATTTTACATAACAGAAAAACAAAAGACCGAAGCAGAAAAGTCAAAGAAGAAATTTCAAGAAATGTTTGATAAACCAATTGTAACTGAAATATTAAAAGCTTCAGAATTCTATCCGGCAGAAGAATATCACCAGAGATATTTTGATAAAAATAATTTTTCCTGCCAGATATGATTCAAAAATTAATAAAAACCGAAATCGAATGGAAAAAAATATTAAACCCCCCTCAATACAAAATATTAAGAGAGGGCGGAACTGAAAAGGCATTTACTGGAAAACTTCTAGATAACAAAAAAGAGGGTATTTATTCCTGCGTTGCATGCAATAATCCATTATACTCTTCAAAAACAAAGTTTAATTCCGGAAACGGCTGGCCGAGTTTTTCCGAGCCTATTTCAAAAGACAGTTTAATTGTAAAACCCGAGCCAGTCATTGGTCTCGACGGCGCAGAAGTTTTATGCGCAAAATGTGAAGGCCATCACGGCCACGTTTTTTTCGATGGACCAAAACCAACGGGATTAAGATTTTGTATGAACTCAGAAATTTTAAATTTCAAAAAAATCTAACAAAAGATTTAATAAGAAAAACAACTTTTATAAACAATGGAACAAACGGAAATTAAAGAAAAAATAACTGAAATTCTAAAAACCTTAGGACTAAGCAAAAACGAAATTGTAGTTTATCTAAACCTGATTTCAAGCAACAATTCTTCTGCATTGGAAATTGCAAAGAGAACTGGAATTCATCGAAGCAACACTTATGACGCATTGAGAAAATTAATAGAACGCGGATTTGTTCTCGAAGTAAAAAACGAAGATAAAACCCTCTTTCAAGCAATTTCCCCAGAAAAAATAAAAGATTACATGAGACAAAAAGAACAGGAACTTGATATTTTGATGCCAAATTTAAAATTATTGGGACAAACTATTTCAAATCAAAATGATGTTTCTCTTTCGCAAGGAGTGTTCGCGCTTAGACAGGCAGTTCTAGATTTACTAGAGCTTAACTCTCCAATTTCCGTTCTCGGAGCATCAGGAGAAAATGTTAAAAATATGGGTGAAGGATTTCTAAAAGATTTTCATAAAGAAAGAATAAAAAGAAAAATTTTAATGAGACATATTTATGGAACCGATTCGATTGCTAGAATAAAATTTCTCAATACAATAAAATATACCGACGCACGATTTCTCCCAGAAAAATATAACACCATCGCATGCACGACAATATGCAAAGATAGAGTATTATTTTTTATTTTCGGAAAACCCATCTTAATAATAAAAATAAATAACGCAGAAATTGCTAAAGCCTATGAAAATTATTTTGAATTATTTTGGAAGAAAGCAAAAAAACTCTAGTCAAGTAAATCATCAGTTAATCTTTCCCTTGGAATTACTCGCAATCCTCTTTGATAATCGAGCCTAACTGGACATTGATAAAATCCTCTATTTTCATCGTATGCATGCCAAGTAGTGTTATTGTCTTGAGAGGGATATTTTCTAAAATGTGCAATATCACCAATAGCGCCGATAATTGCATTCG
>Ga0247841_10004533_pt1 | contig 23716 bp, 32 predicted proteins | sample LaCruzMarch2015__2_FD_192410 | JGI IMG/M metagenome (GOLD analysis project Ga0247841, IMG submission 192410) | Freshwater microbial communities from meromictic Lake La Cruz, Castile-La Mancha, Spain - LaCruzMarch2015_18m | ecosystem: Environmental > Aquatic > Freshwater > Lake | place: Spain... | reverse complement strand
AATATACTCGAAATCCGGCGGCGCCTGCAAGACATATGCCAACACGACGTTTGAGACGGTTGCATGCCCCCAGCCCGGGACCTGGGACTTTGTGATAACGATGAAAAAGGGCAGCTCAAATGGGATAACCATAGGGCAAAACCAGATACTGTATGAGTACAATTCCTGCGACTCAGTATACCTGGCTTCAAAGATACTTAGGGATATGCTGCATCCGCGCATAGTCAGTGACCTGGCGGGCGTACAGCTTCCCACAAGCCTAGACTGAGCAATGACTTCTGAATTGAACATTTTATAGTATTGAATTGAACATTTTATAGTAACATGAAAGACACGCCGGTTGACAGGAAGATAGTAGACAAGATGTATAAGGAAGGGGCGACCTATTCCTCGTTCGGTGACTACTGGAGGCGCAAGTACGGCTACAAAGTTTTCAAAATACCGCTCAACGCGAACTTCACATGCCCGAACTGGGACGGCAGGATAAGCGATGAGGGCTGCATATTCTGCCCGTCGTTCGCCCGGCAGTTCACCTATGAGAGCTTCAGGGACGTCATGGACAAGGGCGTGAAGGAGCAGGTGAGGCACCAGATAGCGCACTACAAGAAGATGGGTGCCGGCGAAAAGGCTATAGTGTATATCGCATTTGGGACTAATACCTACCGCCCATTAAAGGAACTGAAGAAGCTTTTCGATGCGGCCCTGGCGCACAAGGACGTCATCGGCCTGTCAATAGGCACTCGCCCCGATTGCCTGCCAGACGAAGTCTTGGACCTTCTGGCCACATATGTCAAGAAGGGCAAACAGGTGTGGCTTGAGATAGGCACCCAGACTGTGCACTTTCACACTCTTGAGAGGATACAGCGGAGGCACGGCTTCGCCGAGAGCATACGCGTCGTCGAAGAAGCCCACAAGCGTGGCATATCGGTCATATTCTTTATAATCATGGGGCTGCCCTATGAGACACCCTCAGAGATGAATGAGACAGCCAGGATAGTCTCTGCGCTTGGCGTCGATGCGGTAAAATATTATCCGCTTGTGGTAATGGAGAACACATGCCTTGCCAAGCAGTTCAGGGACGGCAAATACCGCCCGCTGGGGATGACTGAATATGTCAACATAACCGCGGATTTCCTAGAGCACCTGAGCCCATATGTCATCGTCCAGAGGTTGTCAAAGGATTGCGGCATGGAAGGAAAGGTAGCCCCTGACTGGAATACTTACAGGCTGGTCATCACCCCTAGGGTTGAAAAGGAGTTGAAGCGCAGGGGTGCGAGACAGGGCGACAAGTTAAAGCTTTCCCTAGCTGCAGACGAGCTGGTGCCGCTCAAGCCAAGCCAGACTAAGATAATACGCAGGGAGAAAGAGGACCTGAAGAAACGGGTTAAGATATAAAGGATAAATAATTAGCGAGTCAAAATCTAAAGGATAACTAATTCTTTGTGTCAAAACATAACGCATAACCAAATCTATACGTGTAATATGACTATTACTCGTGGTGTTTTGCCCGCGGCGGAGCCTTGTGCGCCCTTTCTGAGGATTCACCCTCAAAGTCGTGCTGCAGGAACAAAAGGTCCTCAGTTTTGATGACACCGCCCTTCCTGAGCTCTTCCAACAGGTCGCCCGCTTTTGCGTCTTGCTTCTTCTTAAGGGTCTCGACCTCTTCCTTTCTGTCCTTTGCGCGCTTTATGCCGAGCTTATCCTCTTCAGCGCGCAGCTCGTTCAAGGTGTCTACAAACTTATTATGAGCGTCATCGACGCTTTTTTTAATGGTTAAGAACTCCTCCTCAGCCTTCTTTGCTTTTTCACGCCGCTCGTCGACCTTTTTGTATATCTCATGCATCTCGGCGTGCGCTTTTTCACCATCTTCCGATTCTTTCATCAGTTTAGCGTGATGGCCGTCTGCGACTGTCCTAGCCTTCTTGAGTTCCTTCTGCAAGTCAACGGTTTCCTTAGCGGCCGGGGCGGATAGTTCATACTCCCTCAGCTGGGCTTCCAGCTCCTCGAGCCTTCGCACGACCAGCCCCTCTTTTTCTTTTGACAGGGGCGAAGTCTGCATCTTCCAGTTCAGCTCATCATGCTCTTTCTTGATGGCTTCGTAATCGTGCCGTGACAGCCCGCCGGTGTTCTGCCCGCGAAGGCCGGTTATCTTCTTATTGAGCTCTGCTATCTGTTTGTTGGCTTCGTCCCTCTTGACTTTATACTCTGAGACCTTCTTGTTTGCCCCGTCCCTGCTCTCCTTGAGCTTCTTCGCTTCCTTGAGGAGCTTGTCTATCTCGCCATAGAAGCCCATGACGCTGTCCCTCTTGGACCTAAGCTTGGTATTAAGGTCGTCGCGCTCTTTTTTTAGGGCGTTTACCTTGCTGCGCAGCTCCTCTAGCTTTTGGTTTTCCTCAGAAGCCATTCCGGTAGGTTAGAAAGACGGGGTATAAAAAGGTGGGGTATAAAAAAAGTAGCAGAATATGCACGCCTCCTATAGATTTTTTGACTGATTTATATACTTTTAGGTCTTATGCCTTTTCGACAATCACTGCAGTGCCGTACGCGATGAATTCGACTATGTCATGCCTGAAAGTGAAGCCTGTCAAGCTGACGCCCACTACCCCATTGGCGCCCATCTTTCGGGCCTGCTGCACCATCTTGTCGACGCTGCCTCGCCTAGCCTCCATTGCCATGTTCTGCAGCTCCGGGACGTTTCCTCCAAGAAAACCGCGCAGTGTCGCTGCTGCGCTTCCCTTAGCGCTCTTGGCCTTTACCTCGCTTCCCCAAGCTATGCCCAGGACTTTGACTAGCTTATAGCCTTGCGGAACCTCAGTCGTACAGATCAGGAAATCCGGGTCCTTGCTCATTATTTTGTCCATGTGTATGCCTGTAATTGTTATGGGGTTATATCAATAACCAATTGTTATGCGAATACATTAGTATTTATTATATGATAATGTAAATAAAAGTCGCTTAAAAGCTGATTAAGGGTTTTTAGGGGCTGATTAAGCAGTTTCTATGGAATTTGACACGCCGTGGGTGGAAAAGTACCGGCCGAGGAAGATAGTAGATATCGCCGGCCATGATGAGATAAAGAAGAGGCTGCAGGTCTATGCCAAGCAGAGCTCTATGCCGCACCTCCTCTTCGCAGGGCCAGCCGGCACAGGAAAAACAACGTCAGCACTCGCCCTCGCCAACGAGCTTTTCAGCGGGCAGCTTGACGGTAATTTCTTAGAGCTTAACGCCAGCGACGACCGCGGCATCGACGTAGTCCGGAACAATATAAAGGACTTCGCCAGGACCATGAGCCTTGCCGGAGTGCCTTTCAAGATAATCTTCCTTGACGAAGCGGATGCGTTGACCAACGACGCGCAGAACGCCCTCAGGAGAACGATGGAGAGGTACACCAAGACGTGCCGCTTTGTACTATCCTGCAACTATTCCTCTAAGATAATCGAGCCGATACAATCACGATGCGCATTATTCAGGTTCTCGAGGATAACCGAGGGTGTCATCGAGAAACAATTGGAAAAAATCTGCGGCCTAGAAGGGGTCAAATACGACAAAGAGGGCCTTGGGGCGATACTTTACGTTGCAGATGGCGACATGCGCCATGCGATAAACGTCCTGCAGGCGACAGCCGCTGTCGCAAAGCTGATAACGAAAGAGGACGTCTATAACATGGCTTCCCGCGCGAAGCCCGAGTTAGTAAGGAAGATGATGATGCTCGCGCTGACTGGCAAGTTCCAGGAGTCGAGGGCCATCCTCGACGATTTACTGGTCAACAAATCTATTTCAGGAGAGGAGATACTTTTGCAGATGCATAAAGAGATTGAGAACCTGGAAGTGAGCAACGATAAAAAACTTGCATTGGTGAACCTTATTGGCGAGTATAATTTCAGGCTTGTAGAGGGTGCAAATGAGAGGATACAACTGGACGCCCTCATTGCGCAGATGGCACTGTTGAAGTGAGTAAACATAGCGATGGTGTGAACAATGATAGGGGAAGGCTCAGCAGACGCTGCACATAACAAGCTCGTCACTGCAATAGAACGTGGCCTTCGGAACTACGCACTTTTTCTGAGAGAGCCCGGGCGCAAGTCAGGAAAAAGACTTTCCGAAGAGAAGTCTTATGCCCTCCTGGCAGTACAGCACCTGAAAGAGCTTGAAAGAAGACAAGGTGGCCGTACTATTAATGACCCCGATCTTCGCGCAGGCATCATAGCGGACCTTGAACGGGCTGTGCGGACCGGCGATCACGAGAGGATACACGATTTGGCTTCGAGGAAGACATGCGCTCTTAAACCAACGGGCGGAAGGCGTCTGTCTCCGATGAAAACGCCCGTGCGCAGCAGGCCAAAAAGACGGTGATATCTTGCTCTCTGTCTGGAAACCTGACAGCTCTTTTAATCATCCTTTTTTTCCTCGCTCGGTTCTATATACCCGTTCATCAGTATCCTTCCCTGCAGCGAAAGCTTTATAGCGACCCTGCCCCCCTTTTCTGTAGTCTCGACGAGTGCCATCTCCTTAAGGCCCTCCGACTTTGGGTTGCCGTTGACGTGGTAAGAGACCAGCGGCAGGCTCATTCCGCATTTCTTGCTAAGCTCTTCAAGGGAAGAACAGCAGTTTTTCTCACTGAAAAGCGCCTGCAGGATCTTCATCTTCCTGTCGGTTATCAGCTTGTAATATGAGAACTTCAAGACAGGCAGCATCCCTATGTTGCCGTCCATGACAGCGAAAGCTTTCAGCCCGTTGACGAACGCAGCAGACGTCATAGCGCAGCGGGTTATCTTATCCCCGCTCGAGACGTTCATCAGCAGGTCCTTGCCCTCATTAGCGCGCTTTATGCTGTTAACAACTCGGAACGTATCCTCCCAGATGCTGTTGCCTGCCTTGACAATGTCAACAGGTATCTTGAACTTTGCGAGCCCTGCTTTTGCCTTTTCAGTGGCTGCGGCCTTGTCAGGATAAGTTATCAGTATGACGCGGTCAGTCTTGAACTCTCTGACAGCTACGAACAGGTCCTCGATGTCAGGCCCGACTGCTGCGATTATTATTGACATTTTTGTTCCTTTATAAACCCCATATAAACCCCATGTTTAAACTCAAGCCGGATGTTTATCGCATACTAGCTAAAAAATAGGCAAAGGAGGCTATACAAACGATAAAATGACAGGACCAGGATGTAGATGCGGACCAGGATGTTGTTAATGCAATATTCTCGACTAAGGTGTTGTTAATATGGTATCCCTTATTTTTTATTTTTTGATTTCCCTTATCCTATGTTTTAAAACTCCTTTTTTAATGCACAGACCTAAAATTACCCGCAATACTAAAATGGAAATTATGATATATACAACGCCTACATGCCCCTATTGCAGGATGGCAAAGGAGTATCTTGACAAAAAAGGCGTCAAATACACGAATATGGATGTCGCGGGGAGCAGGGAAAAGGCCCAAGAGATGATAAAAAAGTCGGGCCAGATGGGTGTTCCTGTGATAGAAGTGGATGGGAATATAATAATAGGCTTTGACCAGGAAGCGCTTGACAAAGCTCTGGGCAAGTAACTCTTGCTCACGATTAGTATACAATAGTTTATCCCGAACCAATGATCTATGATTTTGCGATAATAGGCGGCGGGCCTGCAGGCCTAAGCGCAGCCATATATGCGGCAAGATTCAGGCTCAAGACTGTCGTATTTGCAAAGGAACCCGGAGGCGCTCTATCCATGATACACCTTATGGAGAACTGGCCTGGCGATAAGTCTTTAGCGGGGTATGAGTTGGGCGATCGCCTATCAGAGCATGCCAAGAGCCTTGGCGTTGAGATATTTACGGCAGACGTGAAGTCTGTTAAGAAAACGAGTAAGACTTTCTTAATTGAGAACGAAGAGGGCAAGCACGAAGCCAAGTCACTTTTGATAGCTACAGGGACAAAGCACAGGAAGCTATGTGTTCCCGGCGAGGAGGAGTTCCACGGCAAGGGTGTGAGCTACTGTGCGATCTGCGATGCTGCTTTCTTCAGAAACAAGGTCGTGGCGGTGATAGGCGGCAGTGATTCGGCTGTGTGTGAAGCGCTCATACTGAGCGAGCACGCAAGCAAAGTATACTTAATCTACAGGCGGGACAAAATACGCGCTGAGCCTATAAACGACGAAAGGCTAATTAAAAATAAGAAGGTAACTGTCATACTGAACACTAACGTCACCTCAATAAAGGGCGGCAAATTCGTTTCGTCCTTAGCGCTCGATAAAACCTTTAATGGCAGCAATGAGCTGGCAGTCGACGGCGTATTCGTTGCGATAGGATACGAGCCGCAGAATGACATTGCGACACAACTGGGGGTAAAGCTGGATCCCCGTGGTGAAATAATAATAGGGTGCGGCTCGGAGACAAATATCCCAGGCGTCTTTGCAGCTGGTGATGTCACCTCGGGGACTTTCAAACAGGTCATAACTGCTGCAGCGCAGGGCGTTGTAGCATCACATAGCGCATATAACTATCTTGGTGGAAAATGGGCGGGACGCGGAACATGAACAGGCTTTTGGCTAAAGGGGTGATTGTCGGTATGCTTACAATCTTACTAGTGGCTGCAGTGTCTGCAAGCACCAGCTGCCCGTGTTCCAGGCCCGGGAAGCCAGGAACACTGATTGGCTTCACATGCAGCAATGGCACTACCGATAATGTTATTTTCTACAATGACAGCGCCCCGACGATAGGGGAAACCTTCAGGTTTTGGGCTTTTAAGGACATACGCGGCAACGAGGTTCCTGTTAACAATCTAACGGTTGCAATAATGATAGGCTCGGAGACTATCTCCAAGCTCACGACAGACCATAATGGCTATGCTAGCTTCAAGGTCGAAAGTCCTGGTGATTACAAGATAAACGGTGGCGACGCTATTATGTCCTTTTCAGTGGCTGGCATGATCGAGGAAGAGCCAATCAATGCAAGTCCAGGCTCGGGTAACGCCGGAGTTCCCGACGAACAGGCCTCGGTAGGCCCTGATGAAGTCTTCGGCAATGACTCTGAAATAGGAAAGCCATGTGTCGTTAACTCAGACTGCAAGCTGCCTTTTTCATATGCGGCGATCTCCCGCTGCCCATATGAGATCAGGTGTGCTCAGAACAAGTGTGAAGCATTCTGCCCTTGGGATGAGAACCCACCGGATTTAGGGCAGCAGCCTGCAGGTATAACCGGCAATTCAAATACCCCCAAGGGCTCTGACAACAGCCTATTGATAATTGTTGTCGTCGCTGTCGTTGTAATCGCCCTATTCTTCTTAACACGAGGACGCAAATGCTTCCGACACCGCAAGAGTTCCGGTTTCTCAGGAAAAAAGCTTCGCTGACCCAGAAGCAGCTTGCAGATAAGGCTGGCCTCAGCCAGTCGCTTATCGCGAGGATAGAGAAGGGTGACATAGACACCCGCATAAGCACTGCGCAGAGGATACTAGATGTAATAAAAAATACTGAGCCTTCCGGGGAGAAGTCGCTCAGCCTGAGAGATTATATGGTGTCCCCCGTGATCTATTGCAGGTCCTCAGACCCTATAAAGCGGGTTGTCGCGCTAATGGCAGACCAGAACATATCGCAGATGCCGGTCATGGAGAACGGGAAGGCTGTTGGGTCTATCGTTGATACCGAGCTGGTGCAGATCCTGGCCAAGAGAGGTGCGCGCTCATCCAGGCGCAAGATATCAGATGTAATGTCCAAGCAGTTCCCGGAGCTGGATGTGAATGCCCCGATAGACAAAGCGATAGAGCTTCTGACAAAGAGCTCCGCAGTGTTGATAACCAATGGCCCGCACATAGCCGGCATCGTGACCAAAGCGGATGTTCTGAGGCTGATGCTCTGACGGTAATCTCGCCAATGCACCTCAAGCATGTGTTGGACACAATATCGTTTCGTTAGCTGAAACTCTATAAAACTCCCCTAAGAAGACTGTAGACCCAAGACCGAAGACCCCCTTAGACCCCCATCACTTCCCCTATTCCATCCATCAGAATTCAATCCATCCAACCCTATCCGATCTAGTTTAATTGAAATCAAGAAAAAGTTAGGATACAGTTAAGACATTCTTACTATACCGTCAAGACATTCTTACGACCGACTTTTTCTAACATAAAAAGCATATAAAAAAGACCTCGATAATTATTGTTCCCGGAAAGTTGCTCTCGGAAAGTAGCCTACGGATGTATGCGTTAAAAGGGTGAAATTCCGAGCGAACTACAACAAAACAGTTTGGTTTTTATAGAACCCTTCATAATATTCCCCACAACAACCTCTTGTTGTGTTGTGGTAAGCACACCACAACATGTTGTGGTTGGAGCAAATCTGTTGTGGTTGGCCATGAAATGTCCTTTCTGCGGTTTTTCGGAGACGAAGGTCGTCGACAAGCGTGATTCAACCGACGATGAAGTCACGCGCAGAAGGCGAGAGTGCTTGAAATGCCGCGAGCGTTTCACTACCTACGAACGGCCGGACATATCCCCGATAATAGTCGTAAAAAAGGATGGCAGGTCAGAGCCCTTTGACAGGAACAAGATCCTTAAGGGCATAGTAAAGGCTTGCGAGAAGCGCCCCTTGAGCATCGTAGTCATGGAGAAGATGACAGATGATATCGAGGCTGAAATCCGCAAGGGCCAGGCGCGCGAGGTCTCCAGCAGGCAGATCGGTGCAATGGTCATGAGGAAGCTGCGACAGGCAGACAAAGTGGCATACCTGCGATTTGCCTCGGTTTACCGGGAGTTCAGTGATGTAGGCGATTTTGAGGATGAATTGACAAAACTGGTCAAAAAATAGGCGGGCAAAATGATAGAAACAAGCGTCAAGAAGGTAAGGAAAAGGGATGGGCGGGTTGTGAAGTTTGACCAGGAGAAGATAACCGGTGCCATATTCAAGGCGGCCCAGTCTGTGGGCGGCAGCGATGAAGCCCTTGCTGAGAAGCTTTCAGACAAAGTCGTTGCCCTTTTGGAGGAGCGGTATGACGGCCACTCGATACCCAGTGTCGAAGAGGTTCAGGATTATGTTGAAAAGGCTCTTATAGAATCGGGCCATGCAAAGACCGCAAAAGCATATATTCTCTACAGGCAAAAGCGTGCTGAGCTCAGGAGGGCAAAATCGCTTCTTGGGGTCGAGGACGACATAAAGCTTTCCTTGAATGCAGCCAAGGTCCTTGAAAAGAGGTATTTGAGAAAGGACGAGAACGGCCAGGTGATAGAGAGCCCAAAGGAGATGTTCAAGAGAGTCGCTGACAATATTGCAAGTGCAGACTCTAAATATGGCGTTTCCGAGGCTGATGTCAAAAAAACTGAGCGTGAATTCTACACGTCTATGACAAACCTTGAGTTTATGCCAAACTCGCCTACGCTCATGAATGCTGGGAGAGAACTACAGCAGCTTTCGGCGTGTTTTGTATTACCCATAGACGATGACATGGAGAGCATATTCGATGCCCTCAAGTCTACGGCAATCATACACAAGTCCGGTGGCGGCACAGGGTTCTCCTTCTCAAGGCTGAGGCAGGCAGGTGCGCGTGTCAGGTCTACTAGTGGCGTTGCATCAGGACCCATCTCTTTCATGAAGGTATTCAATGTGGCGACTGAAGTCATAAAGCAGGGCGGCACTCGCAGGGGCGCAAACATGGCTATCCTGCGCGTCGACCACCCAGACGTGCTGGACTTTATAGTTGCCAAAGAGCGCGAGGGCTCTCTTAACAACTTCAATATATCCGTAGCTATAACCGAGAAGTTTATGCAGGCTGTGGAAAAAGACGAGGACTACGAGCTCATAGATCCCAAGACAAAAAAGCCCGTGACTACGCTCAACGCGCGCAGGGTCTTTGACCTCATTGTGACCATGGCGTGGAAGAACGGCGAGCCTGGGATTGTTTTCATAGATCGCCTTAACAAGGATAACCCAACGCCTGAGTTGGGAGCTATAGAAAGCACTAACCCCTGCGGCGAGCAGCCCCTCTTACCTTATGAATCCTGTAATCTGGGTTCTATCAACCTTGCGAAGATGGTGTCTTATCATGATGGCGAGGCGAAGATCGATTACCCAAAGCTCAGGAAGACCGTGCATATGGCTGTGCACTTCCTCGATAATGTCATAGAGATGAACAACTACCCGCTGCCACAAATAGACAAGATGACGCGCAGCAACAGGAAGATAGGCTTGGGTGTCATGGGTTTTGCCGACATGCTGATAAGGCTGGGCATACCCTATAATGGCGAAGATGCCGTCAGGACAGCTGAGGAAGTGATGAAGTTCATACATGATGAGGGTGTGATAATGTCCCAGGAGCTTGCAAAGGCGCGCGGGCCTTTCCCCAGCTTCAAGAAGAGTGTGTTCAAGGACGAGCCTCTGCGCAGGAATGCGACTATAACTACTATTGCGCCTACCGGCACTATCAGCATAATTGCCAATGCGTCGAGCGGAGTAGAGCCACTGTTTGCGATCTCATATATACGAAAGAACATCTTGGACACAGGCGATGAGCTTATAGAAGTGAACCCGATATTTGAGGAGATAGCCTACAAAAGGGTTTTTTATACTGACGAGCTTATGAGGAAGATAGCTGCAAAGGGCAGCATACAAGATGTGAAGGAGATCCCGGAGGACGTGCGGCATGTTTTTGTCACAGCCCACGACATAAAGCCTGTTGACCATATCAAGATGCAGGCTGCCTTCCAGAGGTACACTGACAATGCAGTGAGCAAAACTGTCAACTTCCCAAACTATGCGACTACAAAGGACGTCGAAGAGGTGTACATGCTTGCATACAAGCTCGGCTGCAAGGGTGTTACAATATACCGCGACCAGAGCCGGCGGGAACAAGTGCTCAACATTCAGACTGACAAGAAAGAGGGCGAATGCCCGAAGTGCGCCACTGAGGGATAATACCCAGCCATTGATAAACCTTTAATACCTGGCTGTCGATAAACCTTAATTATTAACCCTGCAAAAATGGAAGGATTAGTACAAGTTTACACCGGTAATGGCAAGGGGAAGACCACGACTGCCCTCGGCCTTGGCTTCAGGGCTGCAGGCCATGGCCTTAAGGTATGTATGATACAATTCCTCAAGGGTGCGCATTACCTCGGTGAGCTAGAGTCTGCACGCAAGGTCAAGAACTTCAAGATATTCCAGTTTGGCGCACCGTGCCCGTGGTCAAAGGATATGGAGAAAGGTGTGATGCATTGTGGCTCCTGCCGATACTGTTTTACAATACACGAAGACGACAAGAAGAAGGCTCAAATAGGCATGGAGTTTGCCCGCGAGGCCTTGACTTCAGGCGATTACAATGTTGTCATCCTTGATGAGATAAATGTGGCTATGGATAAGAAAGTAGTGCCCGTAGCTGATGTTTTAGCTTTGATAAAAGGCAAGAAGAAAGACGTGGAGCTTGTGCTGACTGGCAGGGGAGCCCCTAAAGAAATAATCGATGCCGCTGACTTGGTGACGGAGATGAAAGAAATCAAACATCCTTTTGCCAAGGGTGTTGAAGCAAGGGTGGGAATAGATTTCTAAAGGCTAGCCGGTGGTCTCCTCTTGGCCGCCGTGACCGTTGTTCTGCCAGTTTGTAACGAGCCGCCGTTTTGCAAATACTTAAGTATTGCTGCCCGTCGGTCTTCTGGCGTTATCCTGGCCTTTGGCTTCGTTCTTGCAGTGGGTCTGTTTCTTGGAGTTGCCATAGTTAGGTAATCAAATAAAGCTTAAAAACCTGTGTCGCCCTTATTGCGACGCCATTGCCCATACACCAACAGAGCGTATCCAGTAGCTTTAGCTCAATAGTTTTGCTTGAGTTACACTACACTAACAGTTTAGCTCGAGTTACGCTACAATAACGCCCTAGATTACTTTTAGTCTGCTTACTAGAAAACATCTATCAGACATACAAATGAACTTGGGGTTGCTTCTTGCCTTGCTGAGTGCGCTGCTCTATGGGCTCGTGAACATATTCGATAAATATATAGTCTCCAGCAGGATGCGGAGCCCTAAGTCTTATATTGCATTGGTCGGCATCATACACCTAATTGCAGGATTAGCTCTTCTATTCCTTTTGGATCTATCAAAACTGACGCTGAATGATTATTTTATTGCCATCGCCTTAGGTAGCTTATATGGCATACAACTGCTATTTTACTTCATTTTGCTCAGTAGGGAAGATGCATCGAATATAATAGCCCTGGATTTTTCATACCCGCTCATCACTGCGTCATTGGCGTTCGTCCTCTTGAGTGAAAACATAGGTGCTTACGGCTATGTGGGCATGGCGGTGATAATGGCTGGCATACTCTCCTTGAAATGGAGGATGAAGCAGACCAAGAGCAACACCAGGGTCGTCGTCCTGATGTCGATGATCGCGACCACAGGCGTTTATGAGTTCTTGATGAAAGTCGGTGTCACTAACATGGATGAGCTGGCTGCATTGTCCTTGAATAGCATATTCGCCGGGTTGTTTGTGATGTCCCTATTGATTCAAAGAGCCACAAGGGCTGATTTTTTAAAGTATGAAATAAAGAACATAAAGTTTGCAGCCCTCAGCGAGTCGGTTACCATAGTGGCCATATTGTTCCTGCTGCTGGCGATGGCACGCCTTCCTGCCGCAATTGCTGCATCAATAACCTCGATACAGCCGCTGATAGTGCTTCTCGGCGAGTTTGTTTTACTCCGACGGGTGTCAAAGGCTGTGAAGGACCAAAGGTTGCTGCCAAAGCTCATCAGTGTAGCGCTGATAGTAACCGGCGTGGTGTTGATTGCGTTAACGATGGATCTATAGTGCAAACACTCTTTTATCCGATTAGCATCAATTCTATCATGGATATCCAGGGCGTTCCCGTTGAAGATACTTACTGCGAGGCTTTTGACGGTATTGTGTCGCGTATGATAATCACTGCTAAGGATGAGAAGCTCCTGATGCGGGCGATTACTTCTGCAACTGCACTTCCTTCTACGGTATTCAACGAAGCAGAGGGCGCAGTCGAGAAGCTCCTTAAGCCCAGCGAGACTCCTGACAAAAGACCCGGTGCGGTGATACAACTGTGGGTCAATTACATGAAGAACGCCCGCGAGAACCTTGAGACACAGCTGGGCAAGAGGATAAGGCAAGGCATACTAGTCGTCCCGACTACGCGAGTATTCAATGCATTAGGACCTTCAGAACAGGACCCCGGACTCAAGACTGAGGACAGCATTGACATGATGAACAAGGTAGGCCATTGCGGCGACGGTTATGAATGGGTAGAAAAACGCTTTGGCAGGGAGATGATCAATATACCACTGATGATGGGCGAGTTCCTTATCGAGAAAAAGCTCGGCGTTAAAAAAGGTGTCATGGGCGGCAATGTATGGTTCTTCTGCGATAGTGAGGAATCTGCTCTCGATGCGGGCGCGCGCGCGGTGGATGCAATTAAGAATGTGGAAGGAGCAATAACTTCTTTTGACGTGTGCTCTGCTGGGTCTAAGGTAGGCGGCAGGTTCCCTGAGATAGGCCCCTCCACAAATCATCCTTTCTGCCCGACTCTGGTCGGGAAGATCCCTGAGTCAAAGGTCCCAAAAGGGATAAAGTCTATTCCTGAGATTGTGATAGATGGAGTTACTCTCGAGTCTGTTAAGGAGGCTATGCGAGTTGCTATGCTCGCGGCTGTTGGTGTGAAAGGTGTGAAGCTCATATCTGCTGGGAACTACGGCGGGAAGCTGGGTAAGTATCACATCTACTTGAAGGATTTGGTTTGAAATTTTTTTCTCATATATACCTCTGTTCTTCTAGGTTAATCTTTGTCCTTTTATAGTTAAACGTTATAACGTTATACAATGGAATCCTATGTCAAGGTGCATCCTAAGTATCTGGTCGTAATACCGAAGGAGGTGCGCGAGCAGGCGCATATCAGCCTGGGCGACAAGCTAGTGGCCAGGTTCAGGAAAGGCGAGGTCGTGCTTACGCCGGTGAAGAGCGGGGATGCTGAAGAGCGGCTTGCTGCCATAAGGCGCCTCAGGTCCATGCACCCGACATCAATAAAGGTGCCGGATAAAGTCCTGTTTGACCCGCTTGAATATGCAAGCCCGGGGGATCTATAATGGACTACATAAACACATGATGGAATACATAGACGCATGATGGAATACATAGACGCCAACATATTCTGCTACCTTCTTTCGGAGAACCGCGAGTTTGCAGACAGTGCTCAGGCGTATTTTGACAAGATAGCATTGGGTCTCGCGCAGGGAGCGACATCAGTCCACACCCTGGCTGAAGTGTGCGTGACTCTCAGGCAGTGGTTCAAGTGGAGCCAAAGCGAGATTGCGGAAGCTCTGGACCTGCTTTTGACCAAGACGCGCATACGCTTTCTGCCCCTGACTGAGGAGATAATGCTTAAGGTTCCGGGGTTGATGGAGAGTGGGATGAGCTACGGCGACTCGATACACCTAGCGACTATGCGCGCCAATGGCATCACAGAGATAGTCTCTGAGGACAAGCACTTTGATAGGATATCCGGGATCAAGAGGCTTTCTGTGAGATAACGTAGTTATTTCACCGCAGCTTCTTAATCCCTCTGTTTTTTATTGAACCTACCATATTCTTACAACCAAATGATCTTCGTCTTTGACCTTGAGGGGCCGTTGAGCCCGATGGACCATGCAGCCGATGCCATGAAGCTCATAGGTGAGAAGATGGGAATCCCGGATTTCTTTGAGCTCTTCCAGATGCTGAGCCTTTATGACGACGAGTTGACCCTAGAAGGGAAGCTGGGATACAACCCGGGAGACACTCTAAGGTTGATAGCCCCGATAATAGCGACGAACCTTTCAGACGAAGAGATGATAGAAATATCCAAGAGTGCAAAGCTGACCCCGGGGGCAAAGGACCTGATGAAGACGCTTGACATGGAAGATGTTTACGTCGCTTCGACATCATACCAGCAGCATGCGCTTGTAATTGCACAGAAGCTTGGGATACCCAAGGACCACGTGAACTGCACGGAGCTTCCTGCTTACAAGGATTTCCCATATATGGACTCGCTCTTGTGGATATTTGACCACTTTAAGGAGAGCGATATCCATGCCGTCAAGGTGGAATTGGACGCGCTTTTCTGGGCCGAAATGGATCCTGAGTACCTAAAAACACGTGTTTGCGGCGGCGAGCGGAAGATGAAAGTAGTCGAACGGATAGCTAGCGAGACAGGTACAGACCTAAAGGAGTTTATGGTAGTAGGGGACTCAATAACTGACATAAATATGCTAGAGGGTGTTAAGCGGGGCGGTGGCATAGCAGTGTCCTTCAACGGCAACCAATACAGTGCGCCTAAGGCAAACCTTGCAGTCAGCGCGATGAGCCTGTATGCCCTTAGACCTATAATTGACTCGTATCCCAAGGTCTGGGAGTTCGTCCGCGACTGGAATGCGCGGGAAGACAGGGCGAAGTTGTTCAAGCCCGATACTTTAGAGTACTTCCATGCGCACCGTATGGAGCCGCACTATGACGAAGTAAGGCAGTATAACCTGGATGATGTAATAGTGCGTCAGAGGAGCATGCGCGCTGCGATGCGGAAGGAGTATGCGACACTTACCTGAGGGGATTTGACGGCACTGACTTGAGGGGGTTTGACGACACTGACTTAAGAGAGTCAACGTATTTCTGAACGAGCCTAGGCTGTCTAGATATATCCAGCAAAAGATGGGAATCACCTGAAGTAAGACGGCTATGCCCCGAGTACGCTCTCCGGCCCTATGTAACTCCTATAAACTGATCTTACTTTCTTACCCTCCCTCACAGACTCATACATATAGAGGTAGGTCTTCCCCTTTACCTTCTTGCGGACTAGGTGCATGATACTCTAGAAGTTTAAGGTATAAAAATAGTTAGGTACTACACTTTTTTTATTTAACGACTCAACCTCAACTTAAGCACATTTAGTTAGGTACTACATATTTTTAGTCTCATCCATCTACCTTTAAATTGCCTTAGACCTAATATATTCATGTTCCTTAAGTCCGATTATCGCCGGAGGCTCAAGGCTGTGCAATCCGCTATTGTCAATGCCAAATTGGATGCCCTATTAGTTACAAGCGATGTTAATGTGCGCTATCTGACGGGCTTAGAGAGCGGCCGCCTGATTGTGTGGCGCGATGGTGTGACTTTCTGGCTTAATCCCGTGTACAATGGCCTTGCCGTCGATGCGCCGGTGAAGCCTATTGCATCTGGAAAGGAGCTGGTGAAGGGCTTCATCTTGTCCCACCGTTTCAAGCGAGTTGGCGTTGACGACCTGCCCTTAGCCGCTTACAATGCGATGGACAAGAAGATACGGAAGTCGCTACAGCCTTCGGACATCTGCGAGAACCTACGGAAGATAAAGGACAAGAAGGAGCTGGCTGCGTTGACCCGCGCGTCGAAGGTTGCCGCGAGCGTCATGCGCGCTATCGAGGAATCCCGCGTAGCCGAGATGACAGAGTTCCAGCTTGCTGCGGCCATAGAATGTGAAATACGGCGACTTGGTTCAGAGCGACCCCCCTTCTCAAACGGCATGCTCTGCATGAGCGGCCCAAACAGTGCATATCCGCATGCTCCCATCACCAATCGCAGGATACGCGAGGGGGACCTTGTGATAATCGACATGGGCGCAGTCTGTGACGGCTATCACAGTGACATGACGCGCACGCTCATGGTCGGCGACGTGCCCAAGGAGAAATTCAATTTGGTAGGCTTCGTCGACTGGCTGAAGGAAGAGGCTATCCTCAGGGTGGAGCAGGGCGGCAAGATATCCGAGATACACAAGTACATCGATGACGAGATAAAAAAGAAGGGCTACGCGTTTCCGCACCTTTCGGGACATGGCGTGGGCCTTGACATACACGAGCGCCCTTCTGTCGGGCCTGATGAGAAAGACGTTTTCCAGAATGGTATGGTCTTCACGATAGAGCCGGGCATTTACACTACAAAATATGGTGCCAGGAGCGAAGATACCTTGGCTATAATAAAAGGTAAAGTCAAGGTGCTCACGCGCTGATTGTTCTATATTTTATCAGCTATAGGATTGTTCCAAACAGTTCCATTAAAAGGTTTAGTACAGTTCCAAGATAAAATAATCACAAAAGTCTAAAATGGACCAAAAGATATTAGTCGCAGTGGTTGCGATCGTTATAGTGGCTGTAGTGGCTGTTGTGCTGCTTAGCTTCGGAAGTTCACCTTCACCTTCAACTGGCGGAGGCGATCAGCTTGTTGGTGGCGACAAGGACGAACACGGATGCATAGGCTCTGCAGGTTATTCATGGTGTGACGCTAAGCAGAAGTGCTTGCGCATCTGGGAAGAGGAATGCAATGCAAGTAACAATGGTCTGATTGTGGGCGGCGACAAGGACGAACACGGATGCATAGGCTCTGCAGGTTACTCTTGGTGCGAGGCCAAGCAGAAGTGCCTGCGCGTCTGGGAGGAAGAGTGCGATACCATTATTGGCGGCGGGACTGGTATGGCGAACCCAGCTTCAGTATACTGCGAACAGCAGGGCGGGACCCTTGAGATTCAAGATACGCCTGATGGCCAGGTAGGCATGTGCCACTTTGAAAATGGACAAGTGTGCGAGGAATGGGCGTTGTTTAGGAGCAGCGGGACGAACTGCACGGATGTAGACGGCGCGTCAGCAAGGACCTATTGTCAGCCTGGACAAAGGAACGCCGAGCTCTGCACGATGGAATATAGGCAGGTCTGCGGTTGGTTCGACCAAACCATCCAATGCTTTGCATACCCGTGTGCCCAGACTTACTCAAACCCATGCGGCGCATGTTCGAATGAGGCTGTAGCATACTGGACTGAGGGCGAGTGCCCTGCAGTCGGATCAAGCCCGGGTCGAGCCGGGTAATTTCTTTTTTCATTTCTCATTTTTCTTTCCCATCCCTTTTTCTATTTTATCGCATTAGTTAACCATGGCAATGCGGCGCGGGCCCGGTAGCGTGATACACTTATCAGCGAGACATTCCAAATTAGTCCTGGACCATCAATCCGACCCCTCGACCGCGATAAGGCTCAAGATGAAGCGCAACGTGCGCTTTCCGCAGCTGTTCCGAGAGGTGCCCCTCGATAAAGTAAAGCCTGTCGGCGTCCAAACCCGGCGCGTAGACAGCTTCCACAGGACCGTCCAGGGGTCGACTGCAGTGCTGCTTGACACATCTAAGCTGGCTGAAAAGATGCCTGGTGAGTTTGCCGCCGGAGGCGAGAGGTTCCTCTTATTGGGTGTGCGCCGCAATCGCAAGAGAACGGTGACAAAACTGAACCGCGAGCCGGGCATATCTGTAGTTAGGCATGTGGTGTCCTTAGACGGGCTTGGAGGCAATGTAGGCCACCCCTACCCACTTAGCAGGACTAACTACAGCGTCGATATGACTTATGCTGGGTTTCTCGCTGCTTCCAGGGCCGCTGCCCTCAAATATGCACAAATGCACCGCACTGAACGGAACGAGTATAACAGGGGATATGGAAAGACCATCGATTGGAAGAAAAAGCACAGTGCTTACCTCTCTGAGCCGAGGGCAAGGGCTCTTCACTTAATCGGCAGGCGCATAGCCACCAGGTCGAGCTCAATAAAGATCATAGACTCTGTGTTATCAAAAAGGCCCTTACTGGCAAAGGAAGGAGGCCAGCTTGCGTTGAAAAAGTTTATAAACGACTTACTGTCGCAGCCGAAGATGCGGGACCGCGATGTCGTCAGGCCTGCCGTAGTAGGTCTACTTGGGAGGATTGTACAACCTAGCACCAATGGCGCGCGCGCGGAAGCGATGGCTGAGCTGATAAATCTGCAGGAGCGCTTGCAGAGGGAAAACGCTGCGCTCCAAAGCCGGCGCAAGCGGCTCTACAAGCGGCCGCCGAAGCAAGCCAAATAGCCAAGTCACGGGCATTCGGGTGTTTTTTAAATAACTGATGCAAATTAACCCGCTGTTTCTGCCTCTGTAGCTCAGTCTGGGAGAGCACTCGGCTGAAGACCGAGGTGTCGTGGGTTCAAATCCCGCCGGAGGCATATAACTTTTTGGTTAAGGTTTCGAGTCTACAGTCTCGGGTCTTGGCTTGGGGAGGCTATAAGGTCAGTGCGAATAGGAAACAAAGTCATAGGAACGTACATAGGAAAAGCCCAAGCCTAACCTCCTTAGTCCGCCTCCTGACTTTAGGAATAAATATTGAGAGTTTTCTGCCGTTCCGTTTCTGTTTTTGCGATTTTGTCGAATAGGTCAGCAACATCCGTCAAGTCTAAGCATACTGTGCCCAGTGCTTCTAACTTGCTTCTAGTGCCGCCAGAAAACCCAGATCTAGAGATAATGATGTAATCCTTCTTTCCGCCGAAGCTTATTTTTTTGGCTTTAGACTCGAGTTCGTTGAACACAGTCAGTCCATTGACAGGTTCTTTCGTATATTTGACTTCGCCCAAAAGTAGCCGATCCTTGCCCCTACAGACTATGTCAATCTCATCGTTCCCGTCCCACCACGATCCAATCTCTTCAAAGTTCAAGGAGGTTCCGTTGATTTTTGCGCCGTTCCAGAGTATAAGAAGCTCCTTAGCTATATCCTCAAAGCATTGAGACACATACATATTGAAACCCTCATCGATTGTCTGTTTTATGGATGCATAGTTCTTGAGTTCAACAGCGGACTTATTTGGGAAGACAAACCGGTACCAAAACTTGAAGAAATTGTCACTGAAATTATACCTCTTGCTTTTTTTCTTCCCAAAAACAGGGTTTTCCTCCTTGACTATATCGAGGAGCTTTGCTAGACTAATCATGTAAGGCGTCAATTGGGTCTGTGGGGTCTGCATGGCGTCGGCAATCTCTTTGAGCTCCCTCTTGCCTGACGCGATGAGGGACAATATTGTATTGTACCTTTGAAATGACCTTAGTTCGGAAGATAAGAGCGTTGTTGGTTCGTCGAAAAGCGGGCCATCTTCCTCAAGGACCAGTTTGGATATCCGCTCAGTTAAACTTCCCTCGGAGTTCTTAACGGCTTCCAGATAGAAGGGGGTTCCACCAAAGAACGAGTAGTATTCTACCCGTTCTTGTTCGCTCATGTCGGAGAACATCTCTCTGAAATCTACATATCTGAAGGGCCCCATTTTCTTCTTGACAGCTGCCCTGCCATAAAGTGGCCCCTTGCTTGACAAAACCAGCTTCTCGGTCATACCCATAGAAGAGCCCACCAAGATTATTAATAATTTCCGGTTTTTGAGTTTCCGGTCAAGGTAGTCCTGGAGCATGGATATAAACTCAGGGGATACGGTGTCAAACCTCTGAAACTCGTCAATCACTACTACAAACTTGGAGTCTTTCGAACTTTCGGCGAGGTAATCGAAAAAGTCGCCCCAACCCTTGATTTCAATCCCATCACCTGTTTGCTCCCTTATGTTATTGGAAAACTGGCCCATCAGATCCATCTTTTCGGCAAGGTTCACATACAAATAGAGTTTCTTGGAGTCCAGAGAATCGAGGAATCTCACGAGTAGCTTTGTCTTGCCCACCCTTCTTCTGCCATATAAGACCAACAGCTCGCTGCCGCCGAGCTTCTCATACCTGCTCTTCAGCAGGTTCAACTCATTGTGCCGGTCAAAGAACTCTTCAGTCATCTTAGTTGTTTATAATTATGATTATAAATATTTATAATTATGATTATATAAACTTATTGGGAGGCGATAACTGCACTTTTGATAGAAGTTACGCTACAAACCTGAAAGAGTTGCCTAAGTTACGCTACATCCGGGACTGCATCCTCAAACAAAGGACCTTCCTTTTATACGTGACTACAAAGCCCTAAAATGTAGTCACATATTCCTATGTCTGTGCTTAATTCCTCAGCCAGAAAACCAGCCGGTTGCCAATTCTCCAGTTTTATAACTTTCAGCTACTAAATACTCTAATGAAAACCTCGATAGAGGCAATGAAGCCAGGGATTGTGCGGATTCTAAGGAAGCACGATGTCAGCAAAGCCGGGCTGTTCGGCTCCTATGCTAGGGGCGAAGAGCGAAAGGACAGTGATGTCGATCTACTTGTCGAAATAAAGAAAGACATAAGCCTATTCGACTTTGCAGGAATAAAGGTAGAATTGGAGGAAAAGCTCAAGAGAAGCTTCGATCTTGTCGAGTATGCAGCAATCAAGCCGGCCCTGAGAGACCGGATTCTCAACGAAGAAATACGATTACTGTGAAACGGGAATATATCTTATACCTGGAGGACATTCTGGAGGCCATAACCGACGTTGAGTCTTTTTCAAAGGGCCTGACCAAAGAGAAGTTCGTAGCGGACAGGCTGAGACAAAGCGCCATCCTTAGGCAGATTGAGATAATGGGTGAGGCTGTGAAGAACATCCCCCTCGAAGTCAGGAAAAGGTATCCTGACGTGAAATGGAAGGGCATAGCAGCAACTCGGGACATTCTCATCCATGCTTATCCGGGCATACAGCCTGACCGGATATGGAATATCGTCGAGGACGAGCTGTCAGAGTTGAAAGAGCAGATAACTAAGATTATAGAAAAAGAGAGGAAGAAACGGTGAGCTACATTTACACTACAAAGCTCATGAGAGTCTCTAGATTTACGCTACACGCCATGCTCATGTAGCGTAACTCCGCTTTTAATCTTTGGTCATTAATACTTTCAGGACAAGACTGAGGACTTCAGACAGAAGACCTTTCAGCTCCCTTCAGACAAGACACAAGACCTATGACAGGAGACCTCAAATCCTCGCCGGAGGCATATCAGTCTTCAGTCTAGAGTCTCGAGTCTACGGAACGGCGGGTTCACAACGTGCCGATCTTCCCGTATTTGTAAAGTATCCCTCTAACACTGTAGATATGGGACGATTGATAAAGATCCAGATTGAGAAGCTGGCAGAAGGCGACTATCTGGCTACAAGTGAGGACTTTGAAGACTTGATAGCCCAGGGCAGCACCATTGAAGAGACGCTGGAGATAGCCCAAGATGTTGCAAAAAAGCTTAGTGAGTCTTATGCAGCGCATGAGTCTATACCATAATCTCCCCTAGTTTGCCCTCAAAAACCCATTTATTACCCGATTTCCGCTAAGAACATAGACAAAATGATCTACAGGGTAATAGTCGAGAAGGGCGAGGATTTCGGGTATGTGATTCACTGCCCTGCACTCCCAGGCTGTCATTCACAGGGCGCGACCATAGAAGAAGCAGTGAAGAATATCCAAGATGCTATCAAGGGATGCCTTTCAGCAATGGACGACGAGCTTATAGTGTCTGCTGAAAGAGTCGGCGCAATGGAAGTCGAGGTCTAAATGGCTGGTGTCCCGCTTATTTCTGGGATGGAGGCTGTCAAGGCTTTCTCAAAGCTTGGTTGGCATATGGAGAGAAAGGCAAAGGGCAGCCACATCATAATGAAGAAACCCAGCATGAGGACGATACTCTCAGTCCCGAATCACAAGCAGCTGGATCGTGGCTTATTAAGGTCTTTGATTCGCGACGCATATATCTCGGTCGACGAGTTCAATGCAGCTTTGGATTGAGATTCAATTGCGCTGACCCCGAACATGTAGCGTAACCTCACTTTTATTCCTTAGTCAGTAATACTCCTAGGACAGGACTGAGGACCTCAGACAGAAGACCTCTCAGTTTCCTTTAGACAAGACTCAAAACACAAGACAGTAGACCTCAAATCCTCGCCGGAGGCATATCAGTTTTCTGTCTAGAGTCTTGAGTCTATGTAACGGCGGGTTCATAACGGCGCTACCCTTTTACGGGACTGAAGACTGGATTTATAAGCTAAAAACAGCTAACCTAATGCAATGGAAGAAACGGCTACTCTAGCGAAAATCTCCGGAGACTTGGATTTCTTAAAGAAAGAAGTCATGGAGATACGCATGCATATGGTTGATGTCGACTCGTTACTCAGTCCCGAGGAAGCGCGAGAACTGGATGCGAGCATAGCCAGCTACAAGAACCGCAAGACAACCAGCCTTGCGAAGTTGAAGAAAGATCTCGGGATATGACATTCAATGTAGAGTTCGACAACCAACCGGAACGATTTCTAAAGAAGTCAGATAAACAACTAATTGAACGGTTGCTTAAGGAGATCGAGAGACTTCGTGATGATCCCTTCCCGCAGGGGGTGAAAAGGGTCCACGGCCGAGAAGAAAAGACCTTCAGAACTCGAGTTGGGGATTACAGGATTCTTTACGTGGTTTTCTTTGAGGATAACTGCATACTTATCTCAAAGATTGACAAGAGGCCGCGAGCATACTGAGTTTTTCTTTAGACACGTTCTAGCTTATTTAGAAACAGGACTGAAGACTTCAGACAGAAGACTTTTAGCCTCCTTAATACAAGACACAAGACCGCCGACAGAAGACCTCAAATCCCGCCGGAGGCATTTCAGCGCTATGCCCCTTAGCCAACGCGCTGAAATGCTTGGAGCAAAGCGGAAAGCATATCAGTTTACAGTCTAGAGTCTCGAGTCCCGAGGTTTGCCGGAGGCAAACCTGGGCACAGGTTCACCTCGAGTGAACCTCGTGCTACGGAACGGCGGGTTCATAACGTGCCAATCTTCTAGACTGAAGACCCTTTCTTATACATTTGATTATACGTGACTACAAAGCCTTAGAGTGTAGTCACGTATGCTTATAGAAACGCTTATACTCCTTGACGATGAGTTCTATCATAGGCCTCACGTCGCCGCCTTTTTGATATGCCTGCAATGCAGCGTAATACGCAGACCTTCTGACAAGCGTTATGTT
>Ga0247841_10004532_pt1 | contig 23719 bp, 25 predicted proteins | sample LaCruzMarch2015__2_FD_192410 | JGI IMG/M metagenome (GOLD analysis project Ga0247841, IMG submission 192410) | Freshwater microbial communities from meromictic Lake La Cruz, Castile-La Mancha, Spain - LaCruzMarch2015_18m | ecosystem: Environmental > Aquatic > Freshwater > Lake | place: Spain... | reverse complement strand
CTACAATAATGAATAAAGTATTTTTCGTAAAATACATATTTTGATATATAATCCTGAAGAAATGAAAGAGAACAATGCTAAACAAGCTATAATCATTGATACTTTTATCGGAAAAGCGCCTCTCTTTAATGGACTGCCCGAGAAACAACTCGAGGAATTATCTCACATAGCAGCAAATTCCCTTTTTAAACGCGGCGAAACAATCTTCTCTGAAGGGGATGATGCAAGCGGTTTTTACGTTTTGCGATCAGGGCGGGTTAAGATTTTTAAACTTTCCTTTGAAGGAAAAGAGCAAATCCTTCATATCATTGCGCCGGGAGAACCTTTTGGAGAAGTACCGGTCTTCGCAGGCGAAACCTTCCCTGCCCACGCACAGGCTTTAGAGGAAAGCAGGACAATCTTTTTTTCAAAAAAGGCCTTTATGGAATTGATAAAAAAAGACCCCTCCATTGCCTTGAATATGCTTGCCATCCTGTCGCGCAGGTTGAAACAATTTGCCCGGCTCGTTGAAAACCTGTCCCTCAAAGAGGTGCCGCAAAGGCTTGCATCATATTTTCTTTTTGTAAGCAGCAGGGAAAATAAGGATACTGTGGAATTAGACATGGCAAAGGGGCAACTGGCGAGCATCCTTGGCACGATCCCCGAGACACTTTCGCGAATCTTAAGCAAGATGGTGAATCAGGACCTTGTCCGCGTTCAGGGACGCACGATAAAGCTCATTGATAAAAAGGGACTTGAAGAGGTTGTAACCGGGGAAAAGACTCTGCTGTAAGGCGAGGAACACTTTTTATTGTGTTGGTTTTAATAAAAAAGATAACACTTGATGTTTATGGACACCTTTTTGATGATACCGATACAACCATTTGAATTTAAACAATATTGTTACGGCGGGCATTTAGCGCATATTGACCTGAACTGCATGGTGCTGAGGTAGCGGTCACCACGATCGGGCAGTATTACCACAATTATGCCATGGTCTATTTTTCTTGCTATCTGAAGGGCCGCTGCGGCTGCGGCACCACTGGATGTCCCCACAAAAATCCCCTCTCTAAGCGCAAGAAGTCTTGTAACTTCAAAGGCTTCACCATCTTCAATCATCACTTTCTCATCCAGCATCTCCGGTTTATAAATCTTTGGAACCATCGATTCTGTCATATTCTTCAGGCCCTGTATCGTATGCCCTTGAACAGGCTCTACACCGACAATTTTTACAGAGGGTTTTTTCTCTTTTAAATACTTTGCAGTTCCCATGAGTGTGCCGGTGGTTCCCATTCCTGCCACAAAATAATCAACCCCGCCATTCGTCTGCGCTAAAATCTCCGGCCCTGTTGTTTCGTAGTGAGCAAGTACATTATCGCTGTTGTCATACTGATTGGGCATAAAGTATTTACCGGGGTCCTGTTCAAAAAGTTCGTGCGCCTTTTTTATTGCACCGTCAATATTCGATTTTGCCGGTGTGAGAAAAACCTGAGACCCGAGCCCTTCAAGGATTAAGCGCCTCTCCATACTTACGCACTCAGGCATGCAAAGATCAACGTGATAGCCTTTTGCTGCTCCTATCATTGCAATTGCAATCCCTGTATTGCCTGATGTGGGCTCAAGGATGATCTTACCCTTTGTAAGTTCGCCGCGCCCTTCGGCCTTCTCTATCATATAAAGGGCCGGGCGGTCTTTTACCGACCCTCCGGGATTACATCCTTCGAGTTTGCAAAGGACTTTTACACCGGGCTTACCGACAATGTTCATGAGTTCAACGAGCGGTGTATTCCCTATTGCAGACAATATGTTCATGAAGAGATACCTCCTGATTTGTTCAATTTACAATACAATGGAAAGATTATCAAAATAGCGTCATTTTAACAAGTAAAAGAAAGGCAACCATCACTTAATTACTCACTTACTCAATCACTCAATCACTCTCTTACTCACTTACTCAATCACTCTCTTACTCAATCACCTATTTACCTATTTACTTGTCCCCCGCATTACTATTATACTTTTCGAAATTTCTGGCGACACTTGCTGCGGGTGCTTAAATGAAAGCAATACTTTTTAACGGAGAGCTCACATATACCAATGAATATCCTGTACCGGCACCAAAAGAGGGTGAAGCCCTCATAAAAATAAAAATGGCCGGGATATGCAATACTGACCTCGAAATCATCAAGGGATATATGGGCTTCAGGGGTGTTTTGGGGCATGAATTTGTTGGAATAATCGAAAAGGTGAATGGCAGCGCTCAGCATTTAATTGGGAAACGCGTTACGGGCGATATAAACTGTGCATGCGGTGAATGTGACTATTGCTTAAAAGGGCTGAAAACCCATTGCCCTGACAGAAAAACGCTGGGTATCGCCAATAAAGACGGGGCCTTTGCCGAGTATATAACCCTTCCGGTAAATAACCTGTTCGTGCTACCGGACAGCATAGCCGACGAAGAGGCGGTCTTCACCGAGCCATTGGCTGCGGCCTTTGAGATATCAGAACAGATACATATAAGGCCGACCGATACAATTCTCATCATGGGAGACGGCAAGCTGGGCACCCTTATTGCACTCGCTCTGAAACTCACTCAGGCCGATATAACCCTCGCCGGCAAACATGACGCAAAGCTTGCCATTGCGAGTGCACAGGGCGTTAAGACCATCAGCACAACATCCTCTATGCTGCTGTTCAAATCCTATGATATTGTCGTCGAAGCAACCGGATCTGCAGAAGGTTTTGAATTGGCACTTCAGCTTACGAAGCCCCGGGGTATACTGGTATTAAAAAGCACGGTTGCCAAAGGGAAAGAGATAAACCTTGCACCCGTGGTCATCGATGAAATACAGGTTATCGGCTCACGGTGCGGTCCTTTCGAACCAGCGCTGAGAGCTCTTTCCCGAAAGCTCATCGATGTAAATCCTCTTGTCACGGAAGTTTTCAGACCTGAACAGGCAAAAGAGGCATTCGAAAAGGCGAAGGAGAAAAATTCGCTGAAGGTGCTTGTCGATTTCCGGTAACCCCCCGCGAAACAGGCCAAAGGATTTCGGATGATTAGAAGGTTGGATGTCTGGATGATTAGCTAACCCTCTAAACTTCTAACCCTCTATTCATCAATTCCTAATTCAGCACTTAAGGGCGTATTTGAGAGGGATGGTCCGGCGCCTATGATGATCCTAATGATAAATCCGTGACTATTTAGTCACGCCCTGGACCGCTGACCATCTTTAAAAGCGAAGCCGCAATATCCAGAGAAGTAAAATCGTCCTTCAGAAGCGGTTCGATCATCTGAATATATCGTTCGAGTTTGCCCTCCTCAACGGTTTCCTTTATTTTATCAATAAGCGCCGTTGTTCTGGCTTCTTCCACATCAGCAAAAGAAGGGGTGGCCTGACGGTCTATTTTTATATTGGCGTAATTCTGAATCTCTCTCAATTTGTATATTTCCCTTCCCACAACAAAGGTAAAGGCGCGCCCTTTTTTTCCTGCACGGGCTGTTCTCCCGATACGGTGAACATAATACTCTTCATCCTGAGGAAGGTCATAGTTAAAGACCGCCCCGATATCCTCCACATCAATGCCTCTTGCCGCAACATCGGTTGCCACAAGTATTTCAGTGATGTTTTTCCTGAACTTACCCATTGCCCTGTCCCTTTGCTGCTGTGTCAGATCACCGTGGAGGCTGTCAGCAACGTATCCCCTTGCCTGGAGATGCATCACCACTTCATCCACCCGTCTTTTCGTGTTACAGAAGACAAGGGAGGATTTCAGGTTATGCATATCGATGAGGCGGCAGAGCACCTCAAGCTTCATACTCTCCTTCAATTCAAAATATACCTGTTTAACACGGGGGACGGTAAGCTGCTTGTGGACTACCTTTATAAACTCCGGGTTTCTCTGGTACCTCTTGGTAAGGTCAAGGATGGGCTTGGGCATGGTAGCCGAAAAAAGGAGCGTCTGCCTTTCTTCCGGGACTTTTCTGAGGATAGTCTCCACATCGTCAATAAAACCCATGTTGAGCATCTCGTCTGCCTCATCCAGAACAACCGTTTTTACATTGTTCAGCTTTAATGTGCCGCGGTTGATATGGTCAATGGTACGTCCGGGAGTGCCGATAACGATATGGACGCCGCTCTTTAAAGCCCTGATCTGACGGTCTATTGGCTGCCCGCCATACACGGGCAGTATATTGACATCTTTCCTGTACTTCAGGAGCCTCTTCAATTCCTCTGCTACCTGTATGGCCAGTTCCCGTGTAGGGCACAAAATGATGGCCTGTACAGTTTTTGATCTGGCATGAAGCTTTTCTATTATAGGAATGCCGAATGCGATTGTTTTCCCGGTGCCCGTCTGCGACTGGCCGATTATATCTTTTCCTTCAAGTACAGTAGGGATGGTTTGTGCCTGGATAGGTGTTGTTTCTTCGAAACCCATATCCGCAATTGCTTTGCCTATTTCCCTTGACAGGGAAAGGTCTTCAAATTTTTCTGTCAAAATGCATCTCCTTTATTGTTCTTTTGTAGCCGTGGACCAGTCAATCCTTATTCCATTTCGTTGTTCTGTGATTAATAAGAGGGATGGGTTGAGAACACGACAGTACACTATACCATTATTCGCCAAATACTGCAAACTAAAAGGAAAAATCCTGCTTTAACGGCTTTTTGCTCAATTCAATGTCTTGCCCGAACACTGTTGCGGCTTCGCCGTTGAACCTTTACCCTCTCTGCTCTATGCTCATCCTCCCATTGACCAGGCAAAAGGGATCTTGGCCTATATTCAGGCAAGACATCCAGATAAGGGGTATGATGTGGATGGGGTGATGAGCGAGTTAATTAAATACGATAGAAAACCTGAACTTGTGTCGGACGAATTAGTCGCAACGGTTGCGACCGCTCTTCAAATCTCCGGAAAGTCAACAAAGACGCTGTTTAACGGACTTTCACTTTTAAAACTTCCTCCTGAGATTCAGACTGCAATCAGAGCGGGAAATCTCCCCGTTTCTCAGGGGTATCTCTTCGCCGCAAACCTTGAATGTCCAGATCGTGACAAGATATTTACAAACATTATGAAAACGCCAGTGACCAACCCAGTTCTGGATAATCTGCTCACCGCATACAAAAAGGTCAAACCGGAGCCGGGCAAAACGAAGCTCGTACCTATGACAAAACAGATTGCCAACTTGCGATCCGTAGAGTCAAGCATTGAGTCGGGCCTTTCAAAATACACAAAGCCTGACCTTGTGACACTTCTTGATGAGCTGCATGTTTTCTGTGCTTTAGTGGAAATGCGGATACCGATTGCACCGGAACCCAAGCCGGAGAAGAAAAAGCCACCACAGTTGTGAAAAGTGAAAGGTGAAAGGGAAAAGCAGAAGGCTAGAGGGTTAGCTAAACTTCCAATCATCCAAACATCTAATCATCTATGAAAGGTGAAAAGTGAAAAGTGAAAGGGTTCGAGGGGGAAGAACAGGTGGGCGGGTAAAAGGTTATGAGAAAATCACATAGTTTAATTTTGTGTATATCGCTTATTGCCGCCTTTCTCATCGGGCGTGTTGATCATTCAAGTGAGATCAATCCTCACGCCTTCAAATCTGACGGGTGTTCAGGTTTTCCTAATGGCAACTGGGTGGAGTGTTGCGTCAGGCACGATCTGGTCTATTGGGTGGGCGGCACCCGCGAGGAAAGAGCCGCTGCTGATTCGGCATTGCAGAAATGTGTCGCCGATAAAGGTCATCCGGTGATAGCCAAACTCATGTACTCCGGCGTACGCGTGGGCGGTGCGTGGTGGCTGTCAACTCCCTTTAACCTATAAACTCCAGCCTATGCCCGACAACAAATAGCATAATCGGATCGGTAGTAGAGAAAATAACATTCAGGACGGTTTAATAAATAGTTCATTAAGCAACGGTATTCGGCTGGATCAGTTATTTCTTTCTTCCTCAATGCCTTAAGTAAAAGGAAGGCATTGAACATTTTACCCACAAATCATCACATCAGGCACTTTACTGAATTTATTTGTTGCCAGTTGTAATGTGCACTTTTTTTGAGGCTTCAGTGTTGCTAATTTTTGGTGATACAACTGGTCGATTCGACGCTGTGCTGTACTTCCTTAGTCAATAGTTTGTTGTTTTCCTCTGATAGCAAGATTACAAACGGCATTAAGTAATTCTGTAATAGGCCATCCCCGCCGCAAGCAGCGGGGTATTTACGGGTATTAGCTTATGAGTGTTCTACGCCGCAAACAGCGGGGAATCTACCCAGGAGAGATTGAAATGGCAGGACAGTAAAGAGAAAGTGAGGATGGGGATCAAAAATAACCATTGTGCAAAGCTTGATCCTTTTTGTTGTTACTTTCTTGCATTTCTTTTGTTGCTGTATTATTCTGACCAAAAGGTAAGTTGGCATATTAATTGTTAGGCACGGAATCGAAATGACCCCAAAATCAGCACTGATCATCGGAGCTGTTCTGCTGTTGATTTATCCCGGTGTTCTGCTTGCCGGAATCATGAGTTTAGCCGCTAAGAGCTATGACTCAACGCCCTTTTTTCTGGTCTGGGCCGCGAAGATCTTTTTCTTCGCTTCAATCGCTTATCCTGCAGTCTATCTGCCGTGTCTCGTGGCATTTTGGGTTACGAGGTATTACAAACAGGAGTCGATTGCCGCTAAATTGGCTTTTATCCCACTCGGGTACCTTGTTCTGCTAATCGTCCTTCTTGCGATCTGGGCTGGAGCATCTTTTCTCTATAGACTCAAGACATAAAGGAAACGCGGTCAAGTCTTATTCTTTTTGCACCATCTTACATTACGTTTTAATTATGGCATGTCCGCACCGTATAGAATACCCGGCCTCGGTGTCATCGCCTTCTTTATCACCTTCCTTTGCTGATAGCGGTATTATGTCAGAAAGCATGGAACCCGTATATTCTCGGACACCACACCAAATGCCAAAGAGGCGTTCATGAAGAACCGGCAACGTTGGTTTGATAAGATGTTTAAAGCAAAGTTTGCCATCAATTTCAGCAAATAAAGAGGATAGAGGCATTTAAATCTATGTTGTCAGCATTATCCACGTTTTCTCATATTTTCTTATGATTAAACTATTTGTATCGAGGAAAGAGACAGTAGATATTGTCAGATTTTTAACCATAAAATCGGCACGTTCGTATTGATAGTTTGTTTTTCTTGTGTTATTCATATCCGATGCTGAAAAGTAAATTCCTATCAGTGACTTCTATATCAGATGATAATTGATTTATTTTTCATTAGCCAAAAGGGGTTTTGCCTATGAACTTATGTGTCGTGTTTTCCCTCATGTTTATAGCCGCTGCCGGGCTTTTGCACGCAGCGTTCACGCCGGAAGAAGTGGCAAGCCTGCCGCCAAAAGATATCGAAGCCCGACTCCCGGATGAGCATCCTTCATCATATCTTTTCTATTCTATCAGATTATTTCAGGAAGGGAAGAAGGACGATGCTGTATTTTGGTTTTACGTCGGCTCAATTCGCTATCGTTTTCATTTAGCTGCAAATCCAAAACTGGACCCCAGCGGAGATCCTGCGCTCTTCGGTGCTCTTCAAGAGTCTATCGGCAGCCCGATCAATGCGTATGCCGGCGGTGATCCAAAGAAGTGGGCCGCTCAGATCGGTCGAGCATTGAAATGGGATGAAGTGAACAAGAATGGATTTACGTCGAAGAAAAAGTTTAAACAGGAATACCAGGAGATTCACGCCGGTCTTAGTGAGATGAAACAGTGGATTGAGGAGAATATCGATCAAATCAGGGAGCAGAGAAAAATGAGCGGCCTCGAGACAAAGGGTTAACCAATCGCTATGTTTACCGTTTATCGATGCTATGAGCATTACATCATCATGAAAATCCGGCATTCAACTAAACCGGCAGCTTAAAAACAGTGAGGTGAAAGATGGGAGGAAAACCGATATTCGTTTTGCTGGTAACAATTATTTTACTTACCGTAACAGCCTTCGATGGAGGACATGTGCTTGCACAGAGTCAATATGAAACAGCCATGAAAATCAACAAAGATCTTGCCAAAGCTGATGGTGAGATGACAAAAATATATTCACAGATCATGAAGGAATATGCTCACGACAAGGAGTTTATTGAAAAAATGAAGACTGCCCAGCGTGCCTGGATAAGATTCCGCGATGCTCATTTGGAAGCGCTCTATCCGGCAAAAGACAAACAGTCCGAATACGGCAGCTCCTATCCTTCATGTTACGCTATGGGGATTTTGCAACTAACCAGGGAAAGAATTGACCATTTAATGCTCTGGAAAGAGGGTGTTGACGAAGGCGATGTGTGTGCAGGCAGCGTAAAATTTAAGCAATAAATCTGGAAAGGGGCCCGGTGGCCATGTATAGATGGTTGTTTCTTCTTCCTTTCGTAATGATCTTTGTATTATGGGGTAGCTTGACGATGGCTTTTGATCTCAACATTCAATTTACAAATACGCAAGCATATCAGGACGACCTACCCCGTTTTGCCGAATTGCAGCTTACCTTCAAGGCGCACAGGCTCATACCCGGCATCAGTGCAGATACCGATCTCCTGGCTAAAGGCCTCATAGCCAGGCAAAAAACGAAGAAGATGAATGCCGCCATAGAAGGTGACCGACTCACAATAAAAGATATCCCTGCTTCACTTCTCTCTGTGGGCAGCTATAAGCTTGATTTTGCAAGACTATACCTCAAAAATACTGAAGGGGCAGATTATGCATTCGAGCTGTGCTTCAGCGGCGCAAGTCCGTCAAAAGATGATATTGTACCAGCTGCAAACGACAGCCAGCAGCTGATCATAGGTGAGAATATCCATCTTTTGCCTATGTGGTACACGACCGGTTTTGACGGTATAAAAGAAATCATCATGACCCTTGATTTTACGCCTGTTATTGATATCAAGATCAGCGATACCAGACTGAACGGTCCCGGTTGGACATGGGACGGCTCATCTTTCTTCACCGAACAGAAAACAGGAAACCGTCTCCGCAGAGTCAAAGAAGGTCTTGGCAACAAACTCGAAATCTATCCCCAAACAACAACAAATATTCCTCTCTACACCTGTTCTCTTGCCCCCGGATTTCTTGCAAAACTATCCGATTCCACATCGGAAATTCGACTGGATGCCATTGTGGTCAAAGAAGAATATACAAAGAAGCTGAAGAAGATAGAACGAAATGGAAACAATTATTATCGCGTGATGTCTGTAGAATGGAATGAACTGGTCAAGCATGCATATACACCCGGGACATTTGCTATAAAGCTTTCAAAGAAGGCTATCCATCAGGAAGAAGATGAAAAAGGTCTGGCGCTCGCTGTAAGTTCAGGAAAATCAGGTGTCAGTGAAAAGCTTATTGTCCTGATTGGCGCCAGGGTACCCGGCAAGAATTATCCTATGCTCATCGATGCACTCATTGTAGACGGAGCCCGTTAGTGCCAGGTTTAAGAACAATATAGACCAACCATCCTCACAAAAAACTATTATTTTAAAAATGTTTGTTATAAAATGTAACAGTGTAATTTAATAATCTTTTGTCAGAGGTTTTCAATGTATGAGAAGGTTATGCTTATCAGTCGGAATTTTTATTTTCCTGATATCCCTTGCCACTGCAGGCCAGCAGGGTAACGTGTCTGAATTAGCTTCAATTGAATTAGTCTTTGTCAAAGGCGGCTGCTTCGATATGGGCGATACCTTCGGGGATGGCTATGACTGGGAAAAGCCCGTACACAAGGTCTGCGTCTCTGACTTTTATATGGGTAAATATGAGGTAACCCAGAAACAGTGGAAGGCCATTATGGGCAGCAACCCCTCATACTTCAAAAAATGCGGTGACTTCTGTCCTGTAGAAAGTATCTCATGGTACGATGTTCAACAATTCATAGGGAAGCTGAACAGCAAAACCGGCAAGTCTTACCGTCTCCCCGCAGAAGCTGAATGGGAGTATGCAGCCCGCAGTGGCGGTAAGAAAGAGAAATACGCAGGGACAAACACTGATGCAAACCTTGGAACCTATGCATGGTTTGTATCCAACTCAAGCGAGAAAACCCACCCTGTAGGTCAGAAGCAGCCCAACTCCCTGGGTCTATATGACATGTCCGGCAATGTATGGGAATGGTGTCAGGACTGGCACGACAAGAACTATTATTCCAACAGCCCTAAAGATAACCCTCAGGGTCCTTCTTCCAGCAGTTACAAGGTGCTTCGTGGTGGCTGTTTTGACGGCACCCCAGAAGACGTCCGTGCTTCGAACCGGTACTACAACGGTCCAGAGGACAGGGGGCCCGGCCTCGGGTTTCGGGTTGTCTCCTCCTCTAAATAGTTGTTTTCCCCGTTATGAGACACGGGACAGGCTTGGGTCCTGCTTCCTGTTTTCTGAAGTTTTTGCATTATTTCTTGACCAAAAAAAAGAAACATACGTCTAAAGTATGGCATCTATGATTTCGAGAGTTTTCTCCTGCGCCCCATGCACAACCCGGCAATCTGGCCGCCATTATTCCAGATGGTAATACTTCCCTCGGTTCATAAATAAAAGTTACGGACTTATGTTGACGATGATATTCCGTATCAATTCGATTTAAAAACCTGACCTTATTAAAGCCTTCCTGAAAGTGAGTTTTTATCAGATTTATAAACATGCGGCATTAAAAACGGCAATCAAGATTGATAAGCTGGAAGCCCTATTTTCAACTATGTTTCAGCTTCCGGGAGGAATGCGGGTAAAATAAAATTCAGGGAACTCCAGATATTTCTGTTTTGTGTTGACAACGGAAAGGGGCTTAAAATATAAATAAACACTGCCGCTGAGGCTTCCGTGGATGTAACCGGCCATGATCTCAATGGGTTTTAGTAGCGGGACGGATAGGTCAATTTAGGAAGGATAACATGACGAGGAAGCGGACACTCCATGCAATGCTCCTGACGCGTCTTGTACTCGTCACCACTGTAATCTCTATTGTTATTGCAGCGCTGGTTGTTATCAATATGCGCAGCCAAATTATCAGGGTCGTCGAGGATAGGACGCTCATTCGGGTAGGCACACTAAGGATGCTCGTCCTGAAACAGCTCGACTCCCCCGGACTGGGTGATCATGCAGCGATTAAGGCGATGCTAAAAGCGGTTGCATACAAGGGCATCTATAGAGGTATTGGCCTGGATACCAGTCATCACGATCTGAGAGCCGGACATTACGTGTTCATCCGCATACTTGATCCTTCATTCAGTGAAGTCGCCAGAATCGAGGATCCAGACCACGAGAACATCGCCGCGCTGGTGCAGCATACCAAGTCGGGAGGCTTTCTTCTCACTCCTAAGCAGGGGTTCACTCGCACACACGTCCTGGATAAAAAGTATATCCATGCATTCTTGCCACTTCTCAACAGCCAGGGGGGTGTCGCAGCCTATGTGGAGGGTTATTTTGCAATCTCCCGCGAGGAGGAACAGTATGAACTCTTTGCCCATCTTCGCGCGCTTGGTTTGGCCGTAGGCATTGTCATCGTTACGTCCCTGCTTTTGTACCCTGTCATTCTCCGCCTTATGCGTCGGCTTGAACGTCTGTCGCAGAGCCTCCTTGAATCGAATCTTGAGACTCTCGGCATGCTTGGCAGCGCCATTGCCAAACGGGACAGTGACACGGACATTCACAATTTCCGGGTGACGATCTACTCGGTCCGCATGGCAGAGTCAATTGGGCTTGACAATAAAACGATCCGTGTTCTCATCCGGGGGGCATTTCTCCACGACGTTGGGAAGATAGGTGTCAGGGATAATATCCTCCTGAAGCCCGGGCGATTGGACGCACAAGAATTTGCGGAAATGAAAAAGCATGTGGATTACGGCATTGATATCGTGACTCGCTCTTCCTGGCTCCGGCCGTCTTTGTCCGTCGTCGGTGGTCATCACGAGAAATTAGATGGCAACGGATATCCCTCCGGGCTAAAGGGCGCTGATATCCCTATTCTCGCTAAGATATTTGCCATCGCAGACGTCTTTGACGCCCTCACTTCACAGCGACCCTATAAAGAGCCTATCGGCTTTGATGAAAGTATCGATATACTCATGCAGGGTCGGGGAACACACTTTGATCCTGAGATTCTCGATGTGTTCGTGAAAATCGCCCGCCCTCTCTTCGATTTGTACGGGAATAAGGATGACGACAGGCCTCGAAAAGACCTCGCCGAGATTCAGGACCGATACTACAAAGTTGATATTGCCACATTCTTAAACTGACAATTTCTTATCGACAATGCAAACTTTCAACTGGCTATCGTTGATTCTCAGTAATACAGCCGCGCGTGACCTTGTAGGTGTTATACGTACCATATCCTACATTCTCTATTGATATTATATAGTTAAGCACCATTTTCTATTATCACTTTTTATTACATTGAGGATCTGCGGAACCATTTGCGTCCACTGTGGACGCAAATATGCAAATAGCCGGAAAGTAAATACGGACGCTGTTTAGCACGTTTTCCCTTTTGAAACTTTCTTCTGAGATTCGAACCACGCCCTTGCAGGGCAGAGGTAAATCCCCGATCCTGCATTTAAGGTCGTATTTGTGAGGGATTATCCGACAGCAGTATGATTCTAATGATAGATCCGGATTTATTTCAAAAGCGTGACGCGCAAGACTTCAGTTATTAATTGACAAACAAGAGAAATAGTGTAAAAGAATGAGGAGTGATACTGTTCAGCGATACTTCCGTAAAGGAAATGCTCGTACACCTCCTCACGTTCTGTGAAGAGAGGAACCGAGGACGGTTCCATTGCCCCAAAAATCTTGCCGTATCAATCTCAATCTGCTCAAAATCCTTAATGACCCTTTTTGTTCTGCTGGCCATAACTACGCATGCAACTGGCGAGATGGGTTCTTTCAATCTTCCCCCTAATGGTGCAGCTCTCATTCAAAAGATTAAGGTCAACGGCTTCAGCGATGAGGATATACAGAAAATATTTTCTGACAGCCGCGTAACACTTTATCCTGAAGTTCTTGATAAAAAGGGACACGGCATTAATTATATGAATAAAAAGTTCGGCCTCCTTACCCTCAAATCGGTTAAAAGAGGACAGAATATTTTGCAGAAAAACAAACTTGTTCTTGACACAATAGAGAACCAATACGGTGTTGATAAGGAAACCATCGTTGCTATCTATCGCCTGGAGACAAACCTGGGCAGCTATGAAGGGAGATATCTTGTCTTTAATGGTCTTCTAACGCTTGCCGTTCTCGAAAACCGCCGTTCAGCCTGGGCCGAAAAAGAGCTTTTAAGCCTGCTGATTTTTTGTAAGAATAATAAAAAAGATCCCCTTTCTATCAAAGGCTCATGGGCAGGCGCCTTTGGCCTCTGTCAGTTTATCCCGTCATCAGTGATTCAATATGCCGTTGACGGGGATGGTAATGGAGAGATCGACCTCAATAACTTTTCCGATGCCATGGCGAGCATCGCCAATTACTTAAAGGCCAATGGCTGGGAAAAAAATGATCTGCAAAAGAAAAAACAAGCCATTTGGGCCTACAATCATTGCGACAACTATGTGAAGGCTGTTATGGCCTATGCGAGCGCCTGCAGGAAATCTAACCGATAACGCCGTTGCCAACACTGGCTAAAAACCGTGGACAGCCTGCCCTTTCTGGCCGGACCATCCTGCTTCTATGAATAATTGTGCAGACTTGGACTGTTGACAATGAGGCCGTAAAACCTTATACTATAAGTGATATTTTTCACTTATAGACAGGAGGCTCAACTAATGGTTACAGGTCAAGGATACAAAGGAAGCGAAGATTATATAGCTTCAAAACCCTTAATGGAAATTGTTAACGTTTCGGTTGCATTGGGAAAACCACTCGTAATAAAGGGTGAACCCGGCACGGGCAAGACCCTTCTCGCCCACAGTATTTCGACGGCGCTGAACAAAAAACTTCTCATATGGAATGTCAAGTCAACTACGAAGGCAAAAGATGGGCTTTATGTATATGACACCGTCCAGAGACTAAATGATGCAAGGTTTAAGGATAAAGATATTTCAGATATAAGACAATATATAAAGATGGGTAAATTAGGACAGGCATTTAAAAGTGACGAGCAGCTTGTATTGCTCATCGATGAGATTGATAAGGCGGATGTTGAATTTCCCAATGACCTTCTCAATGAGCTTGATGAAATGTCATTTCATATCCCGGAGCTTGACGAAGAAGTTTCGGCCATACACAGACCTGTCGTGATCATCACAAGCAATTCCGAAAAAGAACTTCCCGATGCTTTTTTAAGAAGATGCGTATTTCACTATATCGAATTCCCCGACGAAGAGATGATGGAAAAGATCGTAAAGGTCCATTATCCGGATATTGAGAATAAACTGTTGAGGGAGGCCATCAAGAGGTTCTACTGGATAAGGGATGTGGATGGGCTGAGAAAAAAACCGTCCACCAGCGAACTTATAGATTGGATAAAGGCCCTCTTGTTAGGCGGAATCAGTACGGACAAGATCAGCTCTGAGATACCCTTTCTGGGAGCAATCTTAAAAAACGAGCAGGATACGGGCAGATTTATAAAACTTTCCCATGCGCAGGGAGGGGGATTCGGCTTCAAGAGGAGATTCTAAAACTTTGGAGCTAAACAATGTTTACTGATTTTTTCTACTTATTGAGAAAAAAAGGGGTGCCTGTTACTGTTACGGAATGGGTATCCTTTATCGAAGCCTTATATGATGGTTATTTCCAGGCAAGCCTGAATCACCTTTATTATGTTGGTAGAGCGTTTCTTGTAAAGAGTGAAGCTTATTACGATATGTTCGATCAGGCTTTTCAGGAATATTTTGGCGGTATAAAAACAGAAGGCCCTGAACTCGACAAGGTCCTCGACTGGCTTGAAAACCCCCTCCACAAACTCCCCAAAATGACGCCCGAGGAGATAGCGGAATTCCAGCAGCAGCTCGAACAATTCAGAAAAGAGCATAACATGGACGAGTTGATGAAACAGTTCATGGAAAGACTCAAGGAGCAGAAGGAAAGGCACGACGGCGGGGGCAAATGGATCGGTACAGGCGGCACATCACCGTTTGGCGCCTACGGAAACCATCCCGGCGGCATCAGGGTGGGCGGTGAGTCATGGATGCAATCCGCTGCCAAGGTGGCCGAAGAGAGGAGGTTCAGGAATTACAGGAACGATATTATCCTCGACGTAAGGCAGACAAAGATGGCCCTGAAAAAACTGAGAGAACTAAAAAGGGAAGGAGCACAGGAAGAATTGGACATCGATGAAACCATCGATAAAACTGCGAAAGAGGGCGGCGAGATAGAGCTTGTTTTTAACAGGTCCAGGGAAAATACGGTACGGATCATCCTCCTTATGGACACCGGCGGTTCAATGCTTCCTTATACGGAACTATGTGAAAGACTTTTTTCTGCAGCATCGCAAATGGAACACTTCAAAGAATTTAAATACTTTTTCTTCCATAATTGTATCTATCAGGATGTCTACGAAGATATCGGCAATTATAAGCGCATACCCACGGAAAAGCTTTTTTCACAATTCCACAAAGGATACAAGGTGGTGCTTGTAGGAGACGCAAGGATGGCCTACTCTGAATTGTTTGATGTAAACGGCTGTATTGATTATTTCTCTACAAACGATAAACCGGGCATTGAATGGTTCATGAAAATAAAACAGCATTTCCCCAACTCGGTATGGCTTAATCCCACGCATAAGAATTTCTGGGGCCACTATACAGTTGACACTATCGGCAAGGTCTTCCCCATGTTCGAGCTTACCCTCGACGGCCTCAAAGATGCTATAAAGGCCCTCACATCAAAGGCAAGACCTTCGGTACTGAGCTGATAGCCGTTAGCTGGAACCTTCCACAGCTTTATATGTTTTTTTTATCGCTAAAAGCTTATGGGCTAACCGCTAAAAGCTGTTCATAAATTCGTGTCATTTTATTTCAAAATGCATTATAATTTATTATGCCTGTTAAGAAATTATTATATTATTCGTATGAAAAGTTCCTTGAAAAAGGCATAAAAAAGGGTGAAATGCCAACCCACCTCGGCCTTATCCTCGACGGCAACCGGAGATACGCAAAGGAAATGGGCTATGATGATGTTACAATGGGCCACAAACTGGGCGCTAATAAACTGGATCATGTCTTGCAATGGTGTGCTGACTTGGGTATAAAAATTATCACCATATGGGTTTTTTCCACCGAGAATATCCAGAGAGACAAGGAAGAGGTTGAGGCGCTTCTGAAGGTGATACAGGAAAAAATAGAGGAGCTTGCGAAAAGCCCTGTTATAAAAAGGAATGGTTTCAGGATTAAAGCGCTGGGCAAGATTGATGCGCTCCCGGAGGAACTGAAGGCAGTGATAAGGAGTTCCGAAGAGTCTACGCAAACCCATACAAGGCATATGCTTAATATTGCAATTGGTTATGGCGGCAGGGAAGAAATTGTTGAAGCGGTAAAGAAGGCTGTCAAAGAAAAAAAAGTCAGTACCATAGACGAGTTGGCAAACAGCATCACTTCGGAAGATATTACGAGCCACCTATACACCAACGGGATTCCCGATCCAGACCTGATTATCAGAACAAGCGGCGAAATACGCCTGAGCGGTTTTCTCCTCTGGCAGAGCGCATACAGCGAGTTTTACTTTTGTGATGCCCTGTGGCCTGTTTTCAGGAAGATTGATTTTTTACGGGCCATCAGGAGCTACCAGCACAGAAGCAGGAGGTTTGGGCAATGAACGCCACCTGCACCGATAGAATGCAGTGTCTGAAAAATACGGAACTATTTAAATCTCTCAGTGAAGAGGAAATTCAAGAGTTGGGCAGCAGGCTTAAAGAAAGGGTGTACCCGCCCAATACAGCCATTGTTAGAGAGGGCGCACCTGGGGATGCCATGTTTATCATAAAAAGCGGCAAGGTGGATATTAAAAAAAGAGAACAATCCATGGGGATTGATATGACCATTGCATCCCTCGGCGGCGGGGCATGTTTTGGTGAAATGGCCCTTTTAACCGGCAATCCGCGTTCTGCTACGGTAATGGCAACCCAGGCAACTTCTGTATTTGTTCTTGAGAAAAGGGATTTTGAATCCCTCATGAAAGAACACCCTTCAATTTCCATGTCCTTGAACAAGATCGTTGCGGAAAGGCTGGAGGGGCTGAATGTTCAGGGTATGGGCATGAAATCCTTATCTACCCTCAAAATAGACTCTGACGTGCTGTCGCTTATCCCCCAACAGGTTATACTGAAGCAAAAGGTATTACCTATTGCATACTCCAATAACACCGTGACACTGGGCATGGTCAATCCGAGCGACATCCTTGCTATCGACGAGGTAAGAAAGTTTGTCAGGGGAGTCGCTATAGAACAGGCGCTTATCAGTGAGGGTGATTTAAAGACCTTCATGGAAAAAGAGTACCCTGAGATTATGAAAAAGGAGGAGGAGAAACCTGAAGTCAACATAGATACATTCCTTGACAACATGGACAACCTCCAGTCCGACATATTGAAAGATATGGAGGTTGAAGAAGGAAAAGAAGATGAGATAGGGGTAGCAGACCTGGAAAATGAGGCACAGGGGGCGCCCATTGTGAGGCTGACAAACAGTATTATCGGTATGGCATTAAAAAAGGGTGCCAGCGATATTCATATAGAACCCATGGAGCGCGGATGCAGGGTTCGTTACAGGATTGACGGTATCCTTAAAGAAGAGATGATGCTGCCGCGAAAGGTCATACTCCCGCTCATAAGCAGGATTAAAATCATTTCCAAGCTGGACATTACCGAGAGAAGAATGCCGCAGGACGGCAGGATATCCATGAAGGTAGGCAATAAATCGGTAGACTTCAGGGTTTCATCGATTCCAACAAAGTTCGGCGAAAAGATATGTACAAGGATCCTCGACAAGAGCAACACAATGCTTGGTCTGGATAAATTAATTTCACACAAACCCACTCTTGATCTCGTCAGAGGGATGATAGACGAGCCTTACGGGATCATATACGTAACCGGGCCCACCGGCTCCGGTAAAAGCACAACACTTTACAGCGCCCTTGCCGAAAAGAACGACATTGATGTGAACATATCAACCGTGGAAGACCCCATTGAGTATGACCTTGCAGGGATAAACCAGGTGCAGGTAAATTCCGATATCGGTCTTGATTTTGCACGGGTTCTCAGGGCCTTTTTGAGACAGGACCCGAATATCATTCTTGTTGGTGAGACAAGGGACAAAGAAACGGCTAAAATAGCTGTTGAAGCAGCCCTTACAGGCCATCTTGTCTTTACAACCCTCCACGCCAATGATGCACCAAGCACCTTCATGAGACTCAACGAAATGGGCATAGAGTCTTTTCTCATTTCTACATCAATTATCGGTATTGTTGCTCAAAGGCTTGTAAGGCGAATATGCCAGAATTGTAAAGAAAAATATAAACCGGATAACGTGGCGGCTATAAAATATCTTGGATTGCCGGAGGATGTAGAGTTGTATAAAGGAAAGGGTTGCGATGTATGCAATATGACCGGTTATAAAGGAAGGGTTGGTGTTTACGAGGTGCTCAAAGTGACTAGAGAAGTAAGGCGTTGTATCAGCGAAGGCGCCGGGTCTGAGATTATAAGGCAGGAGGCCATAAAGGGCGGCATGAGAACGCTCAAGGACTACTGTGTCATATTACTTGAGGACGGACTGACCACATTGGACGAGGTTTTAAGGACAGTGGCGATCCAGGCTTGAAAAGATCAATAGTCAAAACGAAGTTTACATCAACGTTATTGAGGGTTTTTCTCTGGACATCGGGGCTTGCTCTGGTCTGTCTGCTATTCTACGTCTGGCACGAAGAAGGTGCGTGGAAAGAGATAATAAAATTCTACAGATTCTTCTTTGAACCAAAAAGACTCAAGGCTTTCATCATCTCTTTTGGTCCATTCGCTGCTGTAATTTTTATCCTTGTCCAGGCTGCCCAGGTTGTATTTGCACCTGTTCCCGGTGAAATTACCGGTTTTGTCGGTGGTCTTTTATTCGGGAATACCCAGGGCGTAATATTATCTACCATCGGCCTCACTCTTGGTTCACTCATCGCATTTTCAATCACCAGGATATTCGGCATAAAACTTGTTGAAAAAGTGGTCAAGAAAGAATACATCGATAAACTCAATAATTTCATAACGCATAAAGGGTTAAATATAACCTTTATCCTCTTTCTTTTGCCGGGCTTCCCGAAGGACTCTCTGTGTTATCTGCTGGGGCTTAGCCGTATGAGGCTTGTAGACTTTCTCTTTATGAATATCTTCGGCAGGCTTCCCGGCACACTGATGCTTACATTGCAGGGAACTGCGGTGAGCCAGGGGAAATATCAGGCGTTCTTCTGGCTGCTTGCTGCCAGTATAGCTTTTACCGCCATCCTGTATTTCACGAGAAATTACATAATACAAGGGGTCAGTAATGCTTTCCAGGCATTACTTCGGAAAAAAAAGGATAAGTGACACCAGGCTGACACAGTAAAAGGCAAAGACATCGAGGGAGTGATTGATTCTTCAAAAAGCACACTTACGATAAATCACCAGGCAGAAACCTGAAGCCTATTTCCATTGTGTCCATATTTAGTGAGGCGGGTATTGACGGAAGGGGATCAACCGATCTTAATACCCTCAGGATCGATTCATCATACATCCTGTTCCCGGACCTCTTTTCGATATTGATATCAACTATCCTCCCATCTTTTCTTATCTTTATTGTCACAACTGTTTCCAGATCTTTTTTGAAGGAAGACATGCCCGGCAATCCCCAGGAATTTTTGATCTTCTCCCATATCCCCAGAATATATTGCTGTGATATTGGGTCCATGGGTTTCGACCCTCCTTCCGAAGAACCTGGCAGCCCATACCCTGAACCCGCTGTTTTCCCCTGGCCCCCTCCGGATCCTGATGACCTCGAGACATCGAGGTAGTCTGTACGTTTGCGGATTTCTTTTATCCTGTCGTTGAGACGACTTAGCTCTTCCTTTGTGGTTGCTTCCTTTGTCGGTACTTCCTTTGTCGGCGTTTTTTTCTTGGATAGAGATACGGCTGCCTCTTTTTCTATTCTCTCAAGCTTTGGTTTTGTTTTTACGGGTACAGGCTTCTTTGCAACGGGTACCGGCTTTATGATTTTTGCATCGGGAGTCTTCTTTGCTTGTGCGGGCTTGCTTTCCGATATTCTCCCTTCTCCTCCAAGCGTCCCGGCACCCGGATCCCCCACGAGATTGACAGTGTATGAGGATAGTTTTTCAAATTTTTTTGATGATTTTTTCATGGGTATGCTGAATGCGCCGACTATGAGAACATGCAGGATGGTGGACACAACGAGCATTTTGAACCAGGTTTCTTCTTTCATTATTACTCAAGCGGTCGGGTAACTATATTCACCTTTTCAACGCCAGCCTCTCTGACAATCCCCATACAATTGACGACAAACCCGTACGGCACATCCTTGTCTGCCCTCAGGAAGATTTCCTTGTCACTCCTATTTACAAAAAGGAGTTGTATGGCTGCTTTCAGGTCCTTTATATTCAGCTTTTTCTCATTCAAAACAAGCTGCTGATCCTTTGTAATATTCAAAATCTGCGGTTCATCTTTGGCGGGAAGGGGCTTTGTCGTTACCTTGGGGATGTCGATACCCATGCCTTGCTGCATCATTGGTGCCGTTATCATAAATATGATGAGAAGGACGAGCATGACATCGACAAGCGGGATGATGTTAATTTCTGAAAGTGGGCCTTTTGAATCCTTCGATAACTTCATTTTTCAAGAAGGTTAAGGATATACATGGATGCGTTTTCCATTTTGGAAGAGATTCTTTTGAGTCTCCCGATAAAATAATTATAGGCGAGCACTGCAGGTATGGCGGTAGCGAGGCCGATGGCGGTAGCAATAAGCGCCTCGCTTATGCCGGGCGCCACAACTGAAAGACTTGTCGTTCCTCTCAGGCCTATCTCACGGAAAGAGTCCATGATACCCCATACCGTACCGAACAATCCAATGAAAGGTGCAGCGTTTGCCGTTGTGGCAAGAAACGAAAGTCTTCTTTCAAGGCGCTCGGTTTCCTCCGACAGGGTAATTTTTAATGCATTATCAACGTGTTGAACAACATCCGGTTTTATTCCCGGATTATCTTTCTGTATTGAAGTAACCTCTTTATACGAAGCAAGCATCAACCGGTAAAATATATTATCAGGGTTCTCTCTGTAGGTAGCTATAAGTTTTTTAAACGAATCGACATTTTTTGCCGTCTTAATAAACTTTTCGCCCTCTTTCTCGGCTTTTCTGTATTGGTTCCATTTATACAGAATAATCGTCCAGGAAATGATAGAGAATACAAAAAGGATAAATACGACTACCTTTGCTACGGGTCCTGCAGAGTAAAGCATACCCAATACTCCGCCCGTATAGTTGTTTATACTTGAAACGTCCATGAATATAAAAACATACACCATCACCCCTTGCCTTGTAAAGAAAAAACCCCCTGGGTGGCCCCAGGGGGAAGGGGGGTTATTATGAGAAGCTTATGGAGGTGAATTTCAAGGTTAAGGGGTGATACTTTGTGAATAATTGCTCAATTGGCAAAAAGCAATGCTGATATTTATATTGCAGCTATTAAGCACTAATGTATTGTTGTTAAAATAGCGGGTGTTGCACTCTATATCTTGTGAATTATTTAACATAGCTGAAATAAAAATACTACATACGTTTATTCTTGTCAAGATAAAAATATAATTTTAATTTTGAGGGTTATTTGCTTATGTCTGGCAATATTTCACGGTCGTTCCTCATGAAATCCAGTATCTTTCCGGCGCGGTCAGAGTAAAGCTGAATGCCTCCCCAATTCGGTGTTCCCACAATCTTCTGCATAAGCAGGCCGTCGTCATCAAACCACCTGGGAAGTGCTCCGCCGAAAAAATAGCTTTTTCCGCGCAGATACTGCACAATGCTATCAACCCATGGACAGGAAAGTTTCAGCCAGACTTGAATAACCAGAAGGCCCTGCTCGAGGAGTTTTTTCTCTTCGTTATCAAAAATATCCTTGAAGTCAGCCCCGGCTTCATAGACAGCCACTCGCGCTACGTTCGCAAAATCAAAAACCTGCACGGTTTGGTTTGTTCGTGTGTCTGCCGGGGGGTATCCACCGGACACGGCAAACTCACGCGTATCATCATATGCAGAGTAGATGTACCGGATAATATCATCGTAAACAGGAGGAATGTATAGTGTATGCGGTCTTGATATATATGTTCTGAACATATCAAGGGTGGAAACGCGCCCTGATACACTCTTATCATTTGTATATGCCTCGGCTGGCATGAGGTCCACCTCTATTGCTGTTTCAATTGTTTTGTATACCCCCCAGGCCTTCTGCATATGGGTGTGGTTGCATACCGCTTCACCGAAAACAGCATCAATGTGAAATTCTGCTGCTGCGATATCGCAGATATAACGGTTCATTGCAGCGGCAATTCCCATATTCCTGTATTCGGGTAAAACCAATCCCTGACCTACCTCGTACAGTCTCTGGTGAGGTGCAGGGCGAAACATGGCTTCGTACGCGACTATGGCACCATCCGGGGTTCTCGCAACAACGGGTATATTATCCTTTGTCTCAAAAGCATTGATGAGTTGTTCGGGGTTATATACAAGCTTTACCGGGTACCCACTGCCGTATATCGCGGTAAATAGTTTTTCCACCCCTGCTGCGTCTCCGGGGTGAAAAATGTCTATCTCGTATCTCTTTTCTTCCATCACTTCCTCCGTTTTGTATAGCAAGCTTTATTAACCCTTATTCGCGTGATGCAGAAGCCTCCATGTAAACACAGCAGAGAGCAGGCTTAATGATGCGCAAAAATAAAAGAGCATATTATAGCCCCACCATCCATGTACAAGCCCTCCCAGAAACGGGCCCACAAAAAACCCTCCCTGCATCATGACGAGAGACAGGTTGATGTTAAGCCCCCGGAAGGGAGGGGCAGAGACCTCAAACATCAGGGCATTGAGGACGGGCATTACTATCCCCCAGCCAAGTCCGGTGAAAAAGGCCAGAATATAGAAAAAGCTGTTAAAAGACGTAAGGGGCAGGGCTGCATAACATACAGCAAGCCCGGCCATACTCCAGAGCGTAAGGTATATCTTATTTATTTTATCAAATAATGCACTCCCGAAAACCCTTACCCCGATCATTGTCGTTGTGGCAATAGTAAAGAAGAGACCCGGGTTTTCTATGCCCATTTTCCGGTCATACCCTTCAAGAAAGAAAAAGACCGTTGTATATCCGCTGTATAAGAGGAGGTTTATTACAAGGACAATGGATACCCCGCGATCCTTTATGTCTTCGAACAGATCCTTCTTTTTTATGGACTGCACCGGACCCGGTGCTCCCGGCAGAATATCCGGTGATTTTAACAGCAGGACAGCCATCAAAGACAGCAGCATGGGCAGAACGCTGTACGTGAGGGCTTTTAAAAAGTCCTGGGGCGCCTTGAAGCAGCTGCTCATAAGGGGCGGGATAAGGGCATAGGGTAAAAGCCGGACAGTAGAGACGATTCCAAACGCCGCACCGCTTTTTTGTGAAGGTATGTAATTCACCATCAGCACCATCATTGCAGCAATGAGACAGGCAAAGCCTGAGCCCTGGAATATGCGGACCGCAACAAGGGCCGTCACGGTGGTTGCAAAGCCGTACGATAAAAGCGCTGCAA
>Ga0247841_10004530_pt1 | contig 23724 bp, 30 predicted proteins | sample LaCruzMarch2015__2_FD_192410 | JGI IMG/M metagenome (GOLD analysis project Ga0247841, IMG submission 192410) | Freshwater microbial communities from meromictic Lake La Cruz, Castile-La Mancha, Spain - LaCruzMarch2015_18m | ecosystem: Environmental > Aquatic > Freshwater > Lake | place: Spain... | reverse complement strand
AAGGAGCTTAAGCGGCAACACCCTAGCAATCAGGCTGCCAACATCTCCCTGGACACGGTCCATACGGCCCTTACCCGCAGTCGCCAGGTTTTCTGCATTCATTCTTTTTTTTCATTTCTTTTTTTTCAGTACTAATACCCAGTTTCCAGATCCCCTAGGACATTCCCAATGACCCACGAGCGCCCACTACCATCATCCACCCTCCCACCGCCCATCATCCCCGTCGACCCGGCGTGCATCGCCATGCCCATGTCTGGAACGCAGCACTACGTGTACGTGTTTGAGGACGAGCTCTTCGACACGGTCGCCCTCGTGCGGCGCGCGGTGCTCGACATGAGCCAGTTGAACGAGGAATAAACATTTGTGTGAAAAATTTACTCGTCCTCATCCATGTATCCCGCGCCCATCGCCAGCCCGCAGTACAGCGACATCGCGAGCACGTCGACGCAGCGCCCGCACACGCAGCTGAGCGCCCACTCGACTGTCGCCAGCACCAGGGCGAGCCCGACGCAACGCGCGACATCCCGCGCCCACTCGCGCAGCACCTTGACGCCGTCGTAGTGCCTGTCGAGAAAGGTGTACCGCAGGCGAAGGAACGACACGTTGCGATTCAGGCGCCATATCACGGGAAACCGCTGCGAGCTGAAAAACAGCAGCACCAGCAGCATGAGCTCGTACGCCGCGTGCTCCAGAATCACCCCCACGCGCGCAAGCACCGACGGCGAGCGCATGTTCCGCGGCCTGAGCGGGATGGGCTTCAGACAGTACGGACACTTGTCGGTCCCCATCTTAACCAGCATCGCGATCATGCAGCGTGCGTGCAGGAAGTGGCCGCTCGGGCAGCGCATCACGCAGTCGGTGGCCGGGAGCACGGCATCGAGGCAGATCAAACAGTTATCGGTCATTTAATCCCGTTCTCCCCTCAAAAAAGCGGGAATCTCACACGGCCCGGCCCGGCCCTTAATCGTCCCCCGGGACAACGAATTTCGTCCGGCACAGGTAGCACACCTTGGGGTGCAGCGCCGCCATGCATCCGTCGTGAATGCGGTGCCCACACCCCGAAAACTCGAGGTCGAGGTCGACGGTCTCCATGCAGATGGGGCACTCGGCGGGGCCTTCTTCCTGCTTGTCGAGGATCTGGACCACCGGGAATTCGTACTCAGCGAAAATCCGCCGGCCCATCGCGTGGTCCTTGAACGTCAGGCGCGCCCAGCCGCTGGCGAGCATGCGATCGGGCGTGGGTGACGGACGGGTCATGCTAAACGCAAGCCGGCGCGCGCCGTTCTGGTGCGTGAAAATGCACTCCAGCCCGAGGTCTCCCACGACCAGGTTGCGAACGAATCGCGGCATCTGCCTGTGCAGCTCCTCCTGCTTGATGTACCAGGCCACCAGCTTGGCGAACGCGATGTGGACGGAGAACGGGTACAGCTGCCACACCTCTGGGGCGTCGCCGGCCCTGCGGTAGTGCAGGCGAAAGAAGGTGAACACATCGGCCGCGGGGTCGACCTCGCGCAAAACCGCCGAGTGCCGCTGCAGTTTGGATGTCTCCCGCGTGATGGTCAGCAACGGGCCGCCGCGCGTCAGCTTAAACGGCGTGTCGAAGCGCTCGTTCACATCGGCCGCCGCCGTCCACGCGGTCATGATCTCCTCCATACCGGCGATGGAGCCGTCCACCATGATAATGGGAAACTTGGGGACGCGTCCGCGCAGCATGGCAATCGCGGTTTCGGACCGCTGGTCATCGGCACCGCCCGCCGGGGGTGAGAGGGTCAGGTCGATCGCCTCCCGCCGCCGCTTGGTCTGGCGCGTGCACGAGCCCACGAACTCGCCAAAGGCAACGCGGGTCTCGGGGTCGGCCATGTCCACAGCGAGGCTAATCAGGCTGCGAACGCGAATGCGCATATCATCGCTCTGCATGCCGACGCCGACAATCAACTCGTTAACACGGTCGTCAAGAGCAGAGGCATCGGAAGAGGCACCACAGTCGCTGCCGCCGGACATTGTTGCTGGGTATATGTCAAACACAGCACTTGGCGGTGTATTGCAGGAGTTCACTGGGAGGATTTGGATTGGCGTGGAGTGTGCTTTTCACAGATTGGCAAATGTGTTTACACGTGTGGTTCACAAGTTCAATATTGACCACTTACATGCTCAGTGCCATTTGTTCGTTTATATACAAAAAAACACCTACCAGCACTTCCTAAGCCTGCAGCGCCCGCTGCGAAGGCGGAGTGTGCACGCTGCATTGCATATCGACGCCCATCGACACGGACTCGCTCCGCTCGAACTCCATGGACGTGCACACCGCGTGGGCTCCTTTGTCGTACAGCATGGCCACAGTCTTGGTGGGGCAGTTAAATTCATAGCACTGGTCCATGGCCAACTGCACCGCCCTCGTATGCGTCTGCGGGCCGTACACCATCCGCAACGACGTGAACTCGCGCTTGCGATACCCAAACAGATCGACGAACTTATCGCTCACCGACATAAACCGCAGCGACATCGGGCACACCACTGTTTTGCGAGCAGCGTCCGCCCACGTCACCGTGTATGTCGACGGCTCCGGCACCGTGTGGAATTCCACGCTGAACTCGGTGTCATCCAGCTCCGTCACGGTCGTGTTCGAGCAATGCACCGACCCCGGCACCGCCATGGCTTCCAGCTGCTTTGCGCGCACCACCGTGTTCCCCACCAGCGTGTACTTAAACGACGCCGCGTCCAGCACCAACCCCGTCACACTCCCAGTGTGCACGGCGCACCGCAGCAAGAGCGTTCCCTGGTCGGCGTTCGTGTCATCCCACATCGTGGTCCCCGCCAGCGCGCACGCGTCGAGACAGAACCGCACCGCGTTGGTTGCCGACTCGGAGAGGCCAATGTATGCGTCGCCTATGATATCCACCTTATCCACAAAATGCTGGTCCGACAGCGCGTCCATCTGCTCGTAAAACCCCGTCAGCACCCTGCACACCGCCTCCGGTACCATGCCGTCGCTCATGCCCGTGAAGTCCACAATGTCCATGCATATGTAGGACACGTTTTCCCATCGCCTAGGCTTGAGCCGCCCGCCCTCTAAATTCCGAAGGGCCAAGCGAGTGAGCGCCACCGAGTTCATAAAACACATACTTCAACTGCGCCAATTAATATGATTATGTCTCGAGCGATCTTCCCGGAAGAAAAAGGCCGCACACGAGACCGAATGAAAAGTTGCACATGTGCATGCTGAAATACACCACATGCACAGCGGCGGGAAGCATCCCACACATGTCGTAGGTGGCGCACGTAATCCCATACACGGCAAAATTCACCACCAGAAAGCACGCCGCCACCATTGCGGCAAGCAACGCAGGGGACTGTGGAATCATCAAGCGGGTGGGTGTCCCAGATGAAATCCCATATAATCCCGTGCCTACGGCTTCTTATTTGCGACAATAACATCCGCCCACTTCATCCCGGTCGGCAGGCACTTCGCCCGCGTCGGGCAGAGCATCGGGTCCGTCCTGGCGTCGCTCACCCGGCGGCGATTCTCCCTGCGCGCATGCGAAAAGGCCCGGCGCTCGTCGATGGAGAAGTAGTAGCAAATGTTAAACTCCTCCCGGTCCGAGTACCCAAAGCACGGGCACCGGAACCGCGGGTACTGCTTCACGTCCGCGCAGACGTCCTCGTGCTCCGCGCGCTTGTCCTGGTCGTCGTGCGGCCCCTTGTAGCAGAAGCGACAGTGCAGACCCGAGTACTTTGCGGCCAGATCGACCTTCCCATCCGCGGTGGTCGGCATCACAAACGTCGGCGTCTCGAACCCGCCCGCCATTTCCGACTCGATCGCAGCCCGCTCCTCGGGTGTCGCCATCTCCAGGTCGTCCTGCTGGTACGTGGCCAGCGGCCGCTTGGGAACGCGCGCGCGCATAACGTTCTTCTCGCAGGTCTCGATGTGCTTGGCCGTCGTGGTGTCGTTCAGGTACACCTTGCAGTGCGGACACCAGTGAAAGTTGTAGATGTGGTTCTTCAGCGCCTGGCCGGCGTCCTTGCTGATCAGCACCCCGCGCACGTACGAGTCCTTCGAGCACCCGCCGTACGGACAGCGCTTCGGGATCAGCACCGTGGCCCGCGACGCCTGGTCGACAGACTTCTGCAGGGTCTTGATCTCGTCCTTCATGCCGCGGTTTTTCGCCTCGAGGGCCTCGTTCTTTTTCTTCAGCGCGTCATTCTCCGCCACGGTTTGCTTATGCTTATCGTTCGTATACACAAACTCCCTGGGCCGATCGAAGCCCCCCAGCTTGTCCTCCAGCTCGCGAATCTTCAGCGACTTCACGCGAACCGCCTCCCTGACCTGCTCCAAGTTCTTTTTGGCATCGTCCAACTCCTTGTTCCGCCGTTCCAGCGCCATCCTGTTCTCGTTGAACATGCGCGTGCGCTCCATGTACGTCTCCGCCTTCATCACCTCCCCGTTTGGAAGCACGTGCTGGCCCTGTCGGTTCACATTCCCAACCGTGGTCAGCTCCGAGAACGTGTTCGAGTAGTTGGATCGATACATGTTGCGCTCCGCCTCCAGCTCCTTCATCTTGCGCTGACTCTCCATGTGTCCGGCATACATCAGCTTGCAAAACGCCTTATCGCAGGTCATGGTGGGGATCTCCGCCATTTGGTGGTGTTTGAGTTTTTTTTTCTTAAAGTGTTTTGACTTATTTCGGGCAAAACAACCCCTCTCTTCTTTTTAGGTTTCCTGTTCCACATGATGCAAAACGCCTTCGCCATCCTGCTTATCGCGGCAGCAACCGTCCACGGGTTCACGTCCTCGACCCAGCGCTTCGTATTCCCCAACATCCCGATGGATATGGGAATCAGGCACATCCACACACCTGAAACGTTTGCGATATCCCACAAGCTCTGCTTCCCACAATTCGAGCTCCTGCACGTGTCCGAACCCTACACAACGGGCAGCCACACCACGATCCACTTTCGGTTTCGCTCGCTTTTCGGAGAGAAAACGGCCCACATGTTCACCGACAGCAAGTTCATCAGTCACATCATCGTGTTCGATTACAATACCAAAATCCACGTCGTCACCACGTTCGCAGTGACCACTGAGGGGGTATTCGGCCACAGGCTGTTGGTGCAGTCGCAAATCCTCACGCCGGGAACACAATACGACAATATCAACGGGTTCGGTCCAGTGGTTCTCTCACAAGAGCACGTGGCGAACGCGATTCGCGAAGGGTACCAGTCACACGACGAGCAGGAGCACCTACTTACGTACAGGCGCATGGTCCTGTTTGGTTTCAAATAAAAATAACCAACACCAGCGCCAGCCATAAAAACCAACGACCGCCCGTAGTTACTCGAGCGCTGACAGAAAGCATCGGACTGCACACGGGGCTGCAAGCCGTTTGCCCAATTCCATTCAAGATCGCCTTGTTCGACTTGAGCCAATCCACAAAATACGGGACGGCACAGCACTCCGCCGGAATGCAAGATGCCAGCTTCATGTAGTGAGGGCATGCAGACGAAGCCACGGCATCATCCATCGGAACCGTTTCCCCGCACGCACGCACCGATGTGTCCACAGTACTGCTGGTGCAGCTCACATCAGTGTGTTCACCAGGCCCGCCACACACGTTGTTACAATCCGTCAGCCCCAAATCTTCCAATACCTTTCGACTCTGCTCCATATAATGATAGTACTCAATGACACAGCACGCTGCTGGAATACACGCGGCCATGTTCGTAAAATACACGCAGGCAGTGGCCGAGCTGCTGGCATCCGTGACATTATACTTAGTCTGGCAGGTGCTCACCCGCAACACTGCATCCGCCGAGCTGCAGTCCACGTACACAGCGCCAACGACACGCGCGGCCAGGAAAACGCACACGAATGATACTCGCATCAAACACGTTTCTTCTTGCCGACGGGCGTGTCTGCGGCATATGCAAGTCTTTATTTTTTTCTTCTCAACCTATGATAAAGAGGACCGCGCTCAGCGCCATCACAACCAACACACTGCTGCTGATCGCCACAGCACGAGTGCCGCGAGAGAGTTTCACGCCGCACACGGGGTTGCACGATACGAGGCCCATGCTCACAAGAGCCTTCTTCTCCGACGCGAGCCGACCCGCGTAGCTGCTCGCACCACAGCACGCCAGAGGCACGCACGCCGCGGTTCCGTGATAGTACGCGCACGCCTTGTTCCGATTGCCGGCGTCGCTTAGGGTCAGGCCCATCGTGCACTGGAACACCGCGATGAAGGCTTCCGTCGAATCGCAATCGAGATCGGTGGAGGAGGACGCATCCGTGCCCCCGCAAGCGATTTCACAAGAAGAAGACAATCCCAGCGTCTTGAGAGCAGATGTATACGTGGGAAGCATGCCCGAAAATTTGTAGCCGCGGCAGCACGTTACTGGGATGCAGGTCGCCATGTTCGTGAAGTACGCGCACGCAGTCGCCGAGCTGTTGCCATCCATCACATTATACGGCGCCTGGCAGGCGGTCACCTTCGACACGGCATCCGTCGAGCTGCAGTCCACGTAACCAGCGGTGGCATCCGCGGCGCGCGCGGCCAGGAAGAGAAAAAGAAGCATCATCGCAAACGCTGTCAAATCTTCGCGTGGGCTTTTTTCATTTACACCAGCTGCGCCATTTTATGAAAGCGAAGCGACTCGTCGATGCCCGCGACTTCTGCCGTCAGCGTTCGCAGCTCCGACACCAGCACGTCCCACTCTTCCTTCAATTTTTGCGGCAGCGGGGTTCCACTGGATCGCGCAGTCTGGCTGATTCGTTTGCTCACATCGCCCATCCGTCTGTCCAGCTCCACGCGACTCCCCTCCAACTCGACCCGGCGCGCCTCCAGCTCTTCCCTGCGTCTAGAATCCCATCGGTTACCCGCCGTCACGGTCCGCTCCACTGTGCGCTTAAGAACGGCATCGGATAGCTTGCGCGGCATAGCGAAACTACAGACCCTCTGCATTTATGTGCATTCGGACCGAACCGAGCGCACAGGCGAAGACGAGGAATCCCTGCCCGCGCCCATGTTGACCAAATTCTCCGCAACGTCGTAATCATTGTCGGGAGACATTCTATCGCTGGACCCGCAGCACACCAGGGACGCCCGGCGCGGTTTGGGCTTGATCAGTCTTATGTTCAAGTACGTGACATTTGCTATGCAATACTGCCTTTGCTCCAGCAGCGCGTGCAAAATACGCGCGAGCACTTCATAACTCGGCACCACCACCCGCCGCTTGTCTTCCAGCTCCACGTACAGATTCCCCTCTCCCTCTATATGCACCAACAAATCGTAGTTGTCAGCCCCAACGCGCCCGCATCGCTTCATGCACGAGCGTGGCACAAACAGTATCAGGAACGGCCAGCGCAAACGGCTGTACCCGTGGATCGATTGCGGAACGGACGCATACGATAATTTCGCGTCGCTCCCAACCATCCGCCAACAGCAATGAACCTCGACAGGCAGACACCAAGGTGTGGTATGGAACAAAAACATTTATTCAAATCTCAATCGGGCTCGCGAAGCGACACTGCCGCCTGCTTATATTTGCCGTCTGGTCCAGCGCGCACGCCGAATCCAGCTGCTCCAGACGCGCGAGCACATCCCCGAGCTCCGTACTCCGATTCCGCATGCCTTCGAGCTGCTTCGCCATGGTGGGTATCTGATTCTCCAGCGCCGCCAGCTCGTCCAACACGCGGTCCATCCGGCGATGCAGCTCGGCGTGCCTGTCCGGCGTTGTCACCTGTGGATTCTCCCGAAGCATCATAATTATCCGGTGGCTCAAATCTCGAAACGGACACCGCTTGCTCTTCTTGTGGGGGTGCTTTTTACCTCCGTGTGCCCCCGTGCGCTTGCAGAAATCCTGCATCATCTGGTCCCGATCGATCGTCAGCGGACAGCCCCCAAAAATATTTGCCATCCTGCCCACGCACGCCACCGCGGCCTTTATACACTTTTCTTCGCACACTCCGCCTTGTGCCCCGCCTTCCAAGCCGCCAGCTGACACTCCCGCGAGCAGTAGAACACCTTGCAGCATCCAGAGCACCGCTTCAGCGTCTCGCCCGCCACGCCCGTGCCGCAGACAGGGCACACCTTATCGACATAACACCCGTCGGAAACGTTGAACTTGGACCGCACCACCGCCCTCGACGATCCGTAGCGCGTGCACAAACTCGTGGCGCGATCCACCACACGCATGGCGATGACGTCGAACTCCTTGCGCCCGTCCTCGTTCCAGCACGCCATTTCGGCCTCGTACAGCGCCTGCACTTCCGCATCACAGGAGCGCTTGAACGCGGGCAGCATCACCACCGACGTCAGCGACTCCACGACCGTGCGACGGTTGTCCGTTTCGTCGTCCACAGGCCCCATCTTGGCCGCGGCCACCACGCGAATGCCATTGATCATCGGCAGCGAGACGCGCTCGTGCTTGAAGGTGGCGATCATGGCGAACCCGATGCAAAACGTGTTCTGATCCTCGTGCATGGCGATCATCGACAGCCCGCAGAAGGCCTCGGCCACCAGCGCCCGCACAGCCTCAGGCACCAGATTGGTCTGCACGTCGTCCGTCGAGGACAGCACCACCTGGTCCGGCTTGGCCTTGATGCGCTCCATCGCCAAGATCGCGGACTCGTCGAAGCTGTACACAATCGCCTTCTCGTACGCCTGCCGCGCCTGCGCGAACCCGGCCTTGCCGCCCAGCATCTCCTCCGCCGTCCGCAGCCCGTTGCCCAGCGACACGTACGCCCGCATGACACGGAGCACGTCGAAGGTCGCACGCTCGATCCGCCCCTTCAGCTTCCTGACGCGCAGCTCGGTCCGCATGTACTCCCGCAGGTTGGCATTCATCCACTCCCTGTTCTCAAACGCATAAAACCCGTTCACAGGCGCCTCGAAGTGCGTCTCGTTATGCAGAAAGTACACCACCTCCTTAATACCCAGAGGAGAATACAGCCGCAGGTCCGACATGCCAAACGCCCCGAACACGTGGCACAGGCGCTTCACGGTGGGGATGTTGGGGTTTTCCATGGTGTGAGGTGTTGCAAACGGGACCAAAGGGGTTTTATGGAGAGATGTTCTACAGGTCGAAAAAAAACTAAATGCGGTAAAATTCTTTTTTTTAGCTAATTGAAACATTTACACCTGAGACAGCATCGCTGCTATGGTCGCAAACCCGAACAGAAGCGCCATAGAATTCCCGCTCGCGGTCCTGAAATAAGTACACAATGGTCGGAGTGTACGCCAGAGAGAAAACGGACATGCACGACACGAGAGCTGCAACCGCTGTCCCGGCATAGACGGTATACTTCTCCAAACTCCGGTAGTTCTGATACACCAGCTCGCCCAGCGCCTGCCCAACGAACGCACACGCGACAAACAGCGAAATGTCCGACCAGAGTTGCTCGTAGTGCGCTGCTTCCGACATGATAGCATACACCCCCACCATCAGCACCGACGCCGAGTACATCGCCGCAGCGGCGGGAAGCGCGCGAACGGGACCAGCGAGCATCCACCAGCCAAACATCGGCCAGAGCAGGATCTTCAGGTGCTCCCACACGGACTCGTTCACGGCGCCGATGATGCCGACGACGGATAAACAGTTGGACCATTCGTAAATGAAGTGAAACAAAGACCCCAGCCCGCTGATGATTGCGCAGCTGATGAAAACATGGAGATAGGGGTTCATTATTTCTTAAACCATTCGTTAAGCTTTGTCAGCAGAAATACTTGGATACCATTTGTATAAGCATATACTGTGTTCTCCAACGGATCTCCCCCCTCTCCCTGCACAAACGCAGCTCCTTTTTCAGTCAGAAACTGGCCACGATCATTGTCTCCACACTGCAATGACCACGCCTTCGTGGGCGGGGCAAAACTAAGCATACGCCCACGTTCAGCTAAGAGATCCTGTACAGATGCAGCACCATGCAGACGCGCTTTGATATCAGCAACCCCGCGTACATACATATCCACTTGGATATACCACCGCACCTGATCCGGACTTGTTCCACCGCCAACGGATACAAGCTTAACACACATCACACAACAAACAGCCATGCCCTTCTCTGCATTCACCTGGATAACAGGCCATTTACTGGAAGCGTTTGGCATCAGCTTACTCACCCTATACTGAGGATCGTCTGCACCATTCACCAAACTATTGAAAAATGTTTGCAGCGGACCCATCAAGTCGTTCATCCATGCTCCAGTCTGAATAACAGGATCGTACTTCAACTTATTCAGGAATGGTTTCAATGCTTTTGCTAACTCTGAATTCGTCTGCGCCAGCCGCGCAACCATCCACAGCGGTAACTGCTCTACGATTTCGGCTCCTGCATCGCCTTTGAGCAAGCCTTTAATGCCTTCATCGTTTTTCCACGCGTCCTCGCTTGCTTGTTCCACAGCCCCTTCTGCCGCCACACCTTCACTAAGATCACTCTGCAAAAAAAAACTCCCCAGCTCGCTCTCGCACCGCCGCAGCTCCGCGTCCAACCGCTCGCGAATCAGGGCTTTGTTCCACATCACACACTTACACGTCACACACTTAAATATTTATTTCAAGCAGCCAGCCTGCTTCCAGCCGTCAATAATCTGCGCCATCGCCTCCGCCAGGCTCGTGAATTCACGCACGTTCGGGCGGCGTCGGTCCATGTAACTATGCCCTGTCTCAGGCAGACCCGTCATGAAGATGCACAGCGTCAGCCGGTGATCAAACAGGTTGGCAACCACAGACCCCGCCCGCCGGTCCGCCTCGAGCACCGCCGAAAAGAACACATACTCCTGCGCTGTTTTCTGTGTCACGCCCAGGTAGGACGAGTTGAACGAGTCGGTGCCGTACGGTTTAACATCACCGGCGCCGGCGAGGTGCTCCGATACAAGCGCCGCGAGCGTGTGCATGCATTCTTTCAACAGCGCGTCCTTCCGGGCCTTGGCCTTGACGATCGGCAGCGCCGCCGCGCGCGTGGTCTTCGAAGCGAGCAGCATGCAGTCCTGGCCGTACCAGTGCAAATGGGTGCAAATTCGCGCGAGCAGGCCGTCGGGCAGGTCCAAGAGGAGCGATGGCATGCGCACGTGGCCGGGCTGGTGTTCGAGTTGAATATAACAATTCCGCAATCCACTTTTATACCGCCGGCGGCTCTCGCCCATGCACCAATTTATCGATCGCGTCGTCGCGCGTCTGACACACCCGCAGGGACGTAAACACCGCCCACGCGTTCTCGAAACTCAGCTTCGGAAAGGTTCGCCGCGCGAGGACGCAGAAGAAGGACATGCGGGCATGCTTCCGCTCGGGGTCCACCTCCTCCTTCACGTCAAACGCAACATCCACGATCAGATACCCGTAATCGTCAATTTGCTTCTTGTACTTCGAGCGAAACCAGATCATGGTGAACGGCAAGTCGTCGTACAGCGGGTCGAAATCCATTGTATCGAACACACACAGTGGTATATTTATAAAGTTTATTCTATCATCAGCGAATCGAAAATATCCACACAGAAAGCCAGGTTCTTAAGGCTGAGTTTCATCACCTCTCCCTGACTCCGCGGCAGCCGCGCCCGCGTCCATTGGTCGGCAGACGAGTGGTTGATGCCAACACGCAGATCGTTCACCGCGGTCCTAACATCCCGGTACGCGAAGCGCAGTTTCTTTCGTTTGGCGAGAATATCCTGAAGCACACATTCAATGATGCCGACACCCGCAGCATAGCGTGACTTGTTAGCCGCAGTGTGCAGGATGAAATCGATTGCGAGGTAGATCTCAACCATCCCCCGAATCGAAAACGGCTCCTTAGGCCGCGGTTCCTCCACCCACCAGTCCAGAATCGTCTGCAGCGTGTGCTTGCGGTCAGGGTGCTCAATCCTTCTCGGAATCGGCGGAACGCACATCGCGCAGTCCTTGTACCGCTGCAGCTCCGAAGCCACGCCCATCATGACGTCGTCGATATGATTGTAAATCTCCGTGCCACACAGCGCGATCGTTTCAAAAGTGCGATAGTAGGCGTACACAACGTCATCAGGTTCAACGGATGGCTGCATCGCGGGCACCAGCGTTCTGGTCGCGTTGGACGAGCGGAGCCGGCGCTGGATGGCTGTCATTGGCGATCGCGACAAATTATGGAAAGAGGTTCAAAGGTGCATACCAAGCCATAAATGTCTCTTAAATATTAAAAATAAGGCGGCTGCGTCGTAAACGAAAACCCCTTGCTATGCAGCGACAGGCCCAGTGCCATCAGCGCGCTCAATCCCAGCATGTTGGCCGGCGCAAACCGCTCGGGCGTTTCCAGCAAGGGCATGCGCCGGCCGCACACCCGAACGAACTCCGCGCCTTCCCGCGTCTCGTCAGCGTACACCAGCCCGGCGCGCTGAAGGCTTTCCTTCGAGGGTTGCGACAGATACACGCTCTCGGTCATCCCCGTCGTGCACACGAAAGTCATGGGAATGAATTCGGCGTCCGAAACCTTCCAGCCGATGCGCAGCAGCATGTGGCCGTACCGGATCATGCACGCCACCGGCGTAACAGCATCTGTCACCTGACCGTCAGACGGATGCGCCCACTGCTCCATTGCCTACCTCGAGCCTGCGGTACAAATATACCTTCGAACTTCCAACGATTGGAAGCAAGCGTGCAACGCGGGATTTGGCACGTCGGGAGAAATCAGCGGGGTCTGGTGCTGAGAGATTGACTGCTTATCAACCAAGTACACGCCGGCAAACGCCATCAGCACGCCGACTGCGAATAGAATCACACTTCGTATCAACGGCTCAAACACAGTCTCGTGAAAAATAATCATTCCCGTTGCAATCGACGCGGACGTGAACAGAATGTAGTAAACCGGGACAACCAATGAGGCCTGAAAGTGAATCAGAGAGACGTTCAGAAAGTAAAGCTGCAACACGTTCGACGCGATCACACTGACGATCAGGACATATGTCAGCCACGCGGTTTTCCCATCGGTGAACATAAAACCATCCCCGCCAACCGTTTGCTCGATGGCAATTGCAATCCCCTTCGCGCTCGCCACCGTGATCACGCCCAGCAGGCTGCAGATCATGCAATATAACACAACGTGCGTGTTGGCGTACTCGCGCGAGACCAGCACCCACAGGTTCAGAGGATTCACAAGCACAAAGCACCCGATCAGCACGATCAACAGCATCGCCAGCCCTTCATAAGACACGATGCACTCGTAGATGCAGGTATCATCGGCCGAGACGGGCGTGTCCACCACCACCAGAACCGCCCCAAACAGCGCGCACGCGACGCCAGCCACGCCCCTGTACGACATTACTTCCTTCAGAAACAACCGCGACAGCACGGCGTTCGACACTACAGTCACAGCCCCTAGGGGCGAAACCACGGACGCGGGCGCTAAACCGTACGCAGCCAGGTTGCCCAGCTCGCCCGTCACCAAACACAGCGTCGCCAGCCACCAGAGCGGGAGTCGCAACACAGAGACGCTCTCAATGCGGTTAACATGCACATGCCGGTTCAGCAAAAAACCCAAACTGTTAACAATATTCCCAACAATGGCACACAAGACCCCGGTCCACAGCATTTTCTATGTGTATTCGTTCATATATTCGCAAACAGCTGCTTGACATACTCCAGCTCCCCCGCCTTGCCGTGCCGCACCAAGAAGCGCTCGATCTCCACGAGCCTCTCGTCATACCGCAGCGGCAACTCTGCGAGGAGCGTCGGACTCATGTGCTGGCGCAGGTGCAGCATGGTGCCGTACGAGTAAATGGATTTTTCGGCCGCGTACTCGGGCGTGTCGTTTGCCGGCAATGGACCGAACGTTGCAATATGCTCTTCGAGAGCCAGCACAAACTCCTCACACACAGCGGCCGGCAGCAGCTCCACTGAATCATGCGCCTCGATGCCGGCGATCAGCGACTCCTTGGCGGTAATGAAGCGCACCGACACCGCGGCGAACGGCGACGAGATCGGGTACAGAAGATGGAAGTACGACCGCAGCACAGCCGAGCGGTTCACACGGCGCAGGTTCTGGACGCGTGCGGGGTTCAGGTTGAGCTTCTCAGCGCAAATGGCCAGCAGCTGGTTCGGGATCCCGCCGGCGCGCTGCCACATGCTCAGACTGCAGAGAAACTGCTCCACAGAGCGCTGGTTCATGTTACGAAGGTACTGCACTGACATGAACTCGGTGTACTTCAGCGGGGCGTGCTTCATCACGTTCCACGGCGTGTGTTCCATCGTGCGCCAGAACTCGGCGGCTTCGGCGGTCATGGTGTGAGATTGACATGTGAAGTGTATTATTTATAGAAGTGAAAGGGACTGTAGAACTTTAAAAAAAAATCTATTTGCGTAACCCTATTTCTGGCAAAGAGGTCCACTGTTGTAATTTGAACTGCACATTTATAAATTTGAGACCCTTAACTAGTATTTTGACAACCAGATATTTAATTTCAACTTGCACATTTTTGAATATGAGGTTCACAGTCCTATTATTCCTCCTAATCCCAGTTCAAAGCCAACTATGCACCAACCCACCACGCACCTTCGCGCAGCCAACGGGCAATGTTACAGCCTTCTACAACGTATTCAACGGAGACCTCCACACGTTTGAAGAGGTGGTCAAGGACCAAGTGGGCTTCATTTCAACGTTTCTCGACCGCATCGACCGAATCCACGTCGTCTACTTCGGCAAGCACCACTTAACATACCATGTCCCCAGCCACTCGCCAAAATACGTCCTCTCGCCAGCATCAGCGCCAGAGGGCGACGAGCTTGTTACCCAGTCCGCGCTGCACACCCACTGCCAGGCATATCCAAACGACCAAGTCATATACATGCACTCCAAGGGCTCATACCACCCGTGTCCCAAGAACAACGCGTTCAGACGACACAACATGCGCGGCATCCGCGGGTGCATCAATTCCAATGCTTTGTCGCACGGAGACGTCTGCGGCACCCGCACCACATCAATGCCACACCCGCACTACTCTGGAAACATGTGGATCGCGCGGTGTGACTACGTGCGCATGCTGCCCAGTCCAGAAGAGTTCAGACAAAGAATCAACACCATTGACATTGAAGGCTGCCCCGAATGGGCAACAGGGAAGAACAGATTCTCTGTTGAGAACTGGATCCTCACTCACCCCCTGGTTGTTCCGCTAGACGTCATGCCTACATACAACCCCAATCGCAACCCGCCGTACTATTCATTCGGATACGGAGATCTTGATCCAAACCCCAGATGGCGCACAGAATTGCAGCACTTCCCGCGGCAGGGCATGTCGGCGATTTGGTACATTGTTCCAGACAGCTCAACCGAATATTTCAATCAGGTGTATTGCTCCTCTCAGTCATACCGTCTCAATGAGTACAGACTGCTGTACGGGAGACACGTAATCGACGACGGCATGCCATCAAACACGCTTGCCTGCAAGTGGAAAACACTTGTTCTGCAAACGCTGAAAACAAATGATCTGTTGGAAGCATATATCGAAGACATGAAAACGGCTATGTAAATAAACGAGGGCCCACATGCTACATGCGGAAAACGGTTCGCTTACTCGCGTATCTAAGCATCATAGTCGGAGTGATTATCGTTGGAGAACTAAGAGATTTCCGCTCGGAAGACGCCATTGTTATCGGGAAAAGTGCTTGGGCCGATGCACAGGAAACATACAGAGTGCAGCACGCAACATTCTCAAACACCGTTTACACATGCGCCATTACACACGAAAACAAACCGCTGGCGATGTGCCCCGGCATTCGACGGTCCAGCGCGCACGCCATCGTCTCAATTATAACAGCAGAGGGCAGAACACCCGCCGCAACGCTGTGTTGGTACATGCTTGGCGCCAAAAAACTGGCGTACTCGCTAAAGAAATACGTAGACATGGACATGATTATGCTGGTTGTTGATAGCGACAAGGTCATCACCCCCGACCAGCGGGCGTCCCTGAATCAAAGCGGCTGGCAGCTGTGCGATGTGGCAGCAATAGACCCGGAAATCATGTCGCAAGTTGACCGTTCGCACAACAGATACGCATCCGAAAAAATGTTTTCCAAACTGCACATGTGGGGTCTCGTTGAGTACGACAGTCTGCTATACATTGACTCTGATGTCATCGCAGTCAGCTCCCCTAAACGAGTATTCACCACCTTAACGCCTCAAATGCACGCGAAGGGGTTCGAGATTGGAATGGTCCAATTGGGCTACCGATGGAACGATTTCAATGCAGGCGTAATGGTCGTGCTGCCAGGATTCATTTCAGAACACCGTCTCCGCGTAGCTATCAACACTACAGTATTCAACCCCAACCTGGCAGAGCAAAACTTTCTGAACTCATTATTCCGCAACCGCATATTTCAACTGCCCCACGCATACAATCTTAACAATAGGAACCCAACTATTATAACAAACGACGCGACTCACTTGCTGCTGGCACCAGCTCAGCCAGTATTCATACACATGCTGGACAAGCCATGGGAATACAGTCTCGAAAACTGGGCTGAAGGCATCAGAAAATACTGGATCAACGCGCCGCCAACGATACATAACTGCTCTCAAAATAGCATACAAAACATTAAACTCATTGGGTAAACGGACAAAACAAAAAAACCAGACACTCTTCACACCTTACACACACAGCCATACCATCCCTGCATCTCAATGACGCGATGGATTAAGAATTCATACATTCCGCTGACGATTGGATTCGTTGCGACACTTATGAATTGCTCCGTATTCTTTATAAATTCATCACGACATCCCACATGGGTGTACGTAGCAGACGAAAATACGCGCTGTCCCACAACCAACGCCCACAAACACGAAACAGAGGTTGTCATGTTCATTCCATCACCAATGCACTGGAAGGAACGCCGTCGCCCCGTGATCAAACAGTTCCTTCGCGAACAGTGGACCAACGAGCAAGCTGTTCTGATATTTGTGTTTGGCACAACCACAGGTCACCAGCTGGAACATACGCTAGACACCTCTAATGCAGAGCAGCTTCCAGGAGCAAACTACATCTTCACCAAATGCAGAGATATCGGCGATGAGTTCGACAACCCCAACGGCACCTCGTCCACAACCTGCAAGGTATACGAGGCGTGCGTTTACATTTCACAGCACTACAATGCAAAATATGTTTGGCGTGGCGCAGACGACTCGTACGTGAATCTCAAGCTATTCTTCCGCATTATGCCGCTGCTGCCCAAAACAAGACTGTATCTCGGCCGCTACAGGGATGTTTCGACTGACAAACACGACAACAAAGACCTGCAGCTGGACAGGCAGCCTCTGTTACAAACCGTGTTTGGCCTTTTCCAATTCGGAGGATACATGCACGGTGAAGGATTCGTCTTCTCCTACGACGTCGCAGAGTTTATCGGGACCCTCTCCATCCCCCCGCATCAGACCTGGTGTGAAGATGTCATGGTTGGCATGTGGCTCAATCCGTTCCGAGTCACCAAGATGGACTTTTCAGCTGTTCCAGGGCACGCCTCCAACCCACCGCTCGTAACCCACTACATGAAAGATATCTGGTGGGATAAAATCACCCAAGACGGCACGCTGGACAAGACCATTGCACACCCCGTATTACGCATTGACACACACCCTGTTTAAAAGCACGCACACTGCGATATTATAACATGCACGAAGACGACCCCACCGAGCCACTTATCAAAAAATACGTAGAACCCGCAAGCGAGGACGGCCTTGACAACTGCACAATCTGCTATGCATACACATTTTCGGTTGTAGCATGCCTCGCCATAGGAGGATGCATGTTCGTACCCTGGATCTTCTATGAATGCGCCCACGAACTGTCGCCTGTGCCCGACGTCATTCACGGACCATTGCCGCGCACGATTGCATTTGGGTCATGCCTGGACAACAACAATCCGTCTGATCTCCTCGACAAGATTCACGCCGATGTATTCGTATTTCTTGGAGATAACATTTATGCCGACACCGCCAACTCTGTTCGCATGCACTGGATATACAACCGTCTCTCATGCAAGCCAACCTTTCAGCGTCTGGTCAAGCGAACCCGGCACATTCTAGCGATTTGGGACGACCACGACTATGGTCAAAATGACGATGGATCCGGGTATTCTATGAAAAAGCTGTCCAGGCACATATTTCTAAACTTTTGGAGGATCCCGGCAACCAGCGCAAGGCGCCACAACCAAGGTATATACGGAAGCTATACGTTCACAGACGGCAATGCATCCATTGTAATCATCATGCTCGACCTGCGCTCCTTCCGCGATCCTCTCACAGGCTGTGCTCGCCCGCAAGGCTGGTACTGTCCTGCAACCAGCGGCACCATGCTGGGCGACGAACAATGGCGCTGGCTCGAGCAAACCCTTGCACAAAACAATGAAAGCCTTGTAATCATCGCGTCATCAACTCAATATATTGTTGACGAATACGGATATGAAACGTGGTCAAACTTTCCCAATGAGCAGGCACGGCTGGCGTCGCTCCTCGATCCCAACAGAACGATTATAATATCTGGCGATCTACACTGGGGCGAGATCTCGGTTACAAACAAAGGGCTGTATGATATCACGTCAAGCGGAATATCACAGCTGGACCCACAAGTTTTATCAAACCAGTACAGGATTGGAGCCCCTGTTGTTGAATTTAACTACGGGCTGCTGGACCTCGAGTTAATGACAGCATCGGTAATTGGAATGTCTGGGTTCAAAACTGCTGTGAATCTTAGCACAATCCAATCGCCATTCGCTAGCCAATAACCCAACCCATGCGTTTCAACACCCCGTTAACGACCTGAAGCCAAGGTCCCAAAACACCCATCTCATGAAATTCCAGTCACTGTGATGAAATTTGCCCCCATCCAGCCTTTTTTTTTTCACATAGTGAATTTTTCCATTGAAAAATAGGTTCAGCATATCCTGCTCAGTTGCCACATACTTACCCTTATACACCAGCTGACCATGCGTAAACGGATACACCAGTTCGCGCTCCATCCTTGCGAAAAGGGATGCGTCCGGCCGGAGACAAAAGAAATTGGCCTGGATTGTATTCATCTCCCAGTGAGTGTCGTTACCATTAGGATCCTCATTATCAAACCCGCACCACTCAATGCTGCCAGAGCCTCTAAATCCGTCCAAGCACTCTGAAACCACTCCCTGCAACACACTGGGACCAAAGAACACAACGTCACTGTCAAGGTAACACACCACGTCCGACATGTTCATGGACCAAAGCTTCACCTTGGAAAGCTGATGCACCCACGAGTCATGCAACTTCGATATATGAGTATCATTAGGATGTGGCCGCGTTGGCTCTCCTGGATACGAACCCACCACATGGGTAACAGCGAGATCGCCTAACTGTCTTACAATCACAGGATCCACGTCATCAGTCACCAGCAAATGCAGTACCGTACCAGGCACAAACTGACGAAATGACCTAAGAAGCAACAGCGTCTGCATATAATAGAATGAGCTATTACTTGATACCAGCGAAAAAAAAGTTACATTATGCATAACAGTATGGGAGCATTGCAGACATGGCTTATGCTCACACACGGTTAACATCAGATAAACAAGCACAAGCACATACGCTGCAAAACACGTGGTTACGAGTTTATTTACAGCAACACGCATGATCCCTACCAAAGCAAAAACAGATTCCTTAAATGTGACACTGCGTAGAAAGCATACGGCCCGTCCAACGTATCCACGCGCACAAGTCCAGCGCCGGGTCTTCCAAAAATGTCTCGACCATGGCGTATGGCACACCGGATGTAAGCAGGGTTATCATACGGCGGACCCTTAAACAGATCGGTGCCAGGAGCATAACTGTGCAGCTTGTTTGCAATAAAGGCCTCATCTCCAAAAAAAGAGCAATGCCAGCCTGCATCATGAAGAACAAAGTTGGACTTGCTGCCAGGACCGAACCGAAGTGTGTCTGGAGTGTTATCAGCAGATATGGACGCAAGGGGCGCCCAATGCACAGCAAACCAACCGACAGGGAAGCTGTAGTGCAGCGAGTAATAAAAGAACTTCAAGTGAAACGTTCCGACGTTGGGAATCTCGCAGAACTTTAGAATCCATAATTTCTCGAGCGCGACGATCTCGTCCGCATCGGAAGTAATCAGCACGGAATCCGGACCAACGCCTATTGCATTAAGCGACGCTGCAATTGCATTGCGCATATCCCGCTCCTGCTGAACGTCGCTATCAGACCGTGACGGCAACACCACGTGGATAATCTTGTGCCGATACTTGGCGAACCGATGCAAATGGTTCTTGAACACAAGAGGCTTGGGATTGCCCTGAAACGTATATGGAGACTCCACCACCACGAAAGCGTCAACCGCCATAAAAGACTCCTCCAAATGGGCTTCCAGCATATCCACTTCAACATTAAATAATACGCCCTCAAAAAGGGCCAGTGGCGTTTCTCGAAACCTATAGCCATGCGCAGGACAATGCAGAGGGGGTCTCACGCGTTGTGCAGAAGAGGACAATATGTCACTGAAATTACCACGTATTTCCAGTTCGCGGCTCACAAGTTCGTTACCAGTGAACACCATCAAATCAGAAAAGTCAAAGGGCGCAGGGACCGATTGATTCATCAGAGCCAAGTCGCCACTTGCAACATCGCTATCCACCTCGCCAGCACACACATCCTCCGGTGCAGGCATATTAACAAACACAACGCACCCCACGAAACACAATATTGCACACGTCACCACAGCACCCATTCTCCACGACAGTTTGGCGGGCATCCCATACAGCATCCCGAGATCCAAAGATACAAAAAGGTAATATATCAAAAAAATCGAATATCTCAGAATGGTTAAAAGAATAAAAATTATGCTATCAGCCAGCACAGGCGCCATTGCACTGGTTCTCCTATTGGGGCTGTCCTGCGAATGCCCCCATGCCATAACGCCCTGCGACCCAGTTCCCCAACCCAGCTCGGGCCCACCCACACTGCACTTCATCTGGGTGAAGCCATTTCTCCAAGAGGGCCCCAACCCCAGCGTGGCCAAAGCGTGGCAGATCGCGCGCGCGTGGAAAAACCTCACGACGCCAGCTCCAGATATCATGGTCTGGACACGTAAGGAAATAGTCGCCCACTTCCCAACCCTGGTGCCACTGCTCGAGCGCCTGCCGACCCCCGCATGGATATCGGACATTGTGCGGTATCATGTGGTCCACGCAATCGGCGGCCTCTACCTCGACACAGATGTCATACCGCTGCGAGACCCGACGCCACTATGGAGACAACTGGGCGGGGCCTTCGCTGTCTGCGAGAATCCATGGACAGACCCCCGCACAGCCACCATATCACAGATACACTCGGACGCCCCATGCAATACGATGATCAACGCCATCATAGCAGCACCCCGACATCATCCAGCAACATTCTGCGCCAAGCACAACAGTGCAGAGAACACGCGCGAAATGCTCGCCCGCGGCAACACCAAATACAACCTCGACGCCACCGGACCCAGCCTCTGGACGCAGTGCATACGGCAGCACCCATGCACGATCCGCATCCTCCCATCCTGGACGTTCACGCCATGCCAGTGCTGCGAGGATGGATGTCGTGCAGATAACTACAGAAACACGCTGGCTGTCGGCATGCACGCGTGGGCAAAGAGCTGGGTGGGAAAGAGTTAGCAGGGATTGTATATTAACACAATAAAATTTTAATCATTTGTTTTTGAAACACCCAGTGCTTGCGAAACGTCGACTTCCAGTGGTAAATTGACAGTCACTTTTCGCAGTTTTTCCTAAATCTGTCACTCCAATGTTTTCAGGCCATTTTTCGAAGACATGTTGCATATCGTCCCATGTCATGAGACAAGTGCCAATCGTTCATTTCTTCCATGCTCACAACTTGCAGATTATAACGATTTGATGTGAATGTAGACTTTGGAATGCGAGTAACACATGTACCTGTTGGTGAGGTATCGCTGGCAATCATAGAAAGACAAACGCCACCACCAACTTTCAGGACGCGTGCAAACTCTGATATAGCAAACATCACGTGTATCAGGGAATGCAAGTAGCAGATGGCGCCTGGAACAAACACGTAGTCGAATATACCAGAGCGAAGATTGATGTACATCATGTTGCCTACAGAGAGGGTAACTCTGTTCTTTGGAAGTACTTGTGCTGCAATGGCGATAACTTTCTCCTCCAAGTCTATTCCATGTCCTGTTGCATGAGGGAACAACTCAAGGATATGACGCGTAAAGGCACCAACACCTACGCCTGCTTCTAAAAAATAGAAAGATTCGTTGCTGTTATTGAGGTGCAAACCATTGATTTGGTGCTCAACAAAAAGATTATATTGTTGAGAAGAATTAAAGCCATTCCATTTGCTTAATTTAAAAAGCTTCTCGTCCATCTCTGTCTTTGTCCAATTAACTAATTCTGCTGGATCAGGTAGCTCATCAGCGAACCACCTTTGTGAACTGTTCAGAGCGTATTCAACTATACAATACACAACAGAACACAATACCACGACGCATAACATGACAATAGTGACGCGGCGCGTGCTGAGGATCATCATAGTAGCAATCCAGAGACACACGTATTAATATGCTCACGTAAGTTTTTTTCCAGACACACCTCCACCCCAATACACCCTTCACTCCACCAGCCCAGCCCGCCGGACGCAGTGCATAAGGCAGCACCCATGCACGATCCGCATCCTCCCATCCTGGACGTTCACGCCATGCCAGTGCTGCGAGGATGGATGTCGTGCAGATAACTACAGAAACACGCTGGCTGTCGGCATGCACGCGTGGGCAAAGAGCTGGGTTAGAAAGAATGATTAAGCCATGATGAGTCGAAGACATTAGGGAACACTGGCTAAACGCGACACCAACGTCACAGGATTGCTCACCGCTCTCAAAATATCAGACGAACCACCCAGTCCATTAAAATGCCCTCTGTGCCTATGATGAATCAGTCTCGTGCGTATCTCGCACAGCAGAACATGGGTATCTCTCATATGCGCCAGCTGCGTGATGAGAAGCATGTTCTCAGTTTCCAACACACCGTTGCGCTTAGTCTGCTCCGCAAGCAGCCGCTCGGCCTGCGTCAAATCGGCAGCGACCAAAGATGCGTCGAAGAGGATCCAGAGGCACAGCACTGCCCAGCATAGCAGAATGTGTCTGGAATCAAAGTACATACGCATAAACTCATTGCACACAGCCACCACACCGAGCAGTGCCAAGCACCGAATAGTCAGCGTCATTCATGTGGATCGCTCATTCAGCATCATTTACTTTTATGCTATTTCGAAGCGGACAGCACACACACCATGGGGGAAACAGACGTCTTTATTAAATCACATTTCCCATTTTGTATTAAGAGGGCGCTGTCTGCTAAACCCCAGCAGCAGCAACAAGCCCGTCATCACACCGCTAAACCCCAGCGATGATCTTGTTGTAGACGTCGGCATGAACTTCCCGGTCGACGATCCCGACGCGGCGCACGTCGTACGCGAGCTTGGCACGGCGCATGTCGCACGCCACCGGCGAGGTCTGGACGATGCTCTCGATGAGCAGGGTGCAAATCTGCCGGCGAATGGCCTTGCCCACGGCGCTGGTTGGCTGCAGCTCGATCTCAACGTGCGTCTTCACCGCCGGCGGCAATTCCAGCGACGCGATGTCCAAGATCTCCGTGCCCGACTCCTTGATCTTCCCGACGACATTGCGCAGCAGCTCCCGGTCGTTTCTCGTTGCGACCACGCACAAC
>Ga0247841_10004529_pt1 | contig 23726 bp, 21 predicted proteins | sample LaCruzMarch2015__2_FD_192410 | JGI IMG/M metagenome (GOLD analysis project Ga0247841, IMG submission 192410) | Freshwater microbial communities from meromictic Lake La Cruz, Castile-La Mancha, Spain - LaCruzMarch2015_18m | ecosystem: Environmental > Aquatic > Freshwater > Lake | place: Spain... | reverse complement strand
GAGGCGCCCGGTGAAAATGCAATAACAGTGAAGATGCTGTTTACCTGCAGCTAGACGGAAAGACCCCGGAAGCTTTACTGTATTTTGATATTGGTTATTGATTTCTGATACGTAGCGTAGTGGTGAGGATTTGAAGTGGTGGTTTCGGCCATCATGGATCCGACGATGAAACAGCCATTTTTAGAAATTAATATTCTAATCCCCTTAACTGGGGTGACAGTGTTAAATTGACAGTTTAAGTGGGGCACTTGCCTCCTAAAAAGTAATGGAGGCGTTTAAAGGTTGGTTAGCTTCGGATGGAAATCGAAGCGATAGGGCAAAGCCATAAACCAGCTTTACTGCAAGACGGCTATGTCGCGCAGTTGCGAAAGCAGAACTTAGTGAACCGACTCATTTTCATAGAAAATGAGAAGATCATCAGCCAAAAGCTACTCCGGGGATAACAGGCTAGTAGAGCCCGAGAGTCCATATCGACGGCTCTGTTCGGCACCTCGATGTCGGCTCATCTTATCCTGGGGCTGGAGCAGGTCCCAAGGGTCCGGCTGTTCGCCGGTTAAAAAGATACGCGAGCTGGGTTCAAACCGTCGTGAGACAGGTTGGTCCCTATCTACTGCAGGCGTTGAGTTTTGAGGAGATTTGTTCCTAGTACGAGAGGACCGGAACGAACTGACCTCTGGTGTACCAGTTGTTCTGCCAAGAGCATTGCTGGGTAGCTAAGTCGGGAATAGATAAGCGCTGAAAGCATATAAGCGCGAAACTAACTCCAAGATGAGAACTCTTAGATTCCCCGCAGATTACGGGGTTGATAGGCTCCAGGTGTAAGTCCAGTAATGGATTCAGCCAGGGAGTACTAATAAATCATTTTATCCTTCGATATACTTAGCATTTGAGTATATTGATTTCACAAGCGTAAGTTTAGGTTCACACTTCACCGTGTGGGCACTAATAGGTACAGATTTTATCTATCTTGAAATATTTGTAAGCTTTAAAAAGAAACAAAACCTCTGTTATTTGAATGCAGAGGTGGCAATTATACTGGAGTTGTCCCACCTGATCCCATTTCGAACTCAGAAGTGAAATACTCCAAGGCCGATGGTAGTGCTTTGCGCGAGAGTAGGTAGTTGCCACCCTTGCATTCAAAACTAAAAACTGATCTTAACCGGTCAGTTTTTTGTTGGCGCTAGCTATTGACAAGGTGTCTTGTTGTGTGGTATAATAAAGATATAGGATAAAGAGAAAAAAAGTAGTTCCTTGCTAATAAATTTAGTGAAAATTTCTGTGTGAAGCAGTTTGTTTATAAATTTTATTTTATAGATAAGCTGCTTCACATAGTGAAGCGGGCCAGCGTGGGGCCTAAAATCCGCGTTATTCGATCAAGCGACCATGACGGTTGCTTGCATCCCATTTATCAAAAGGAGATAAAGATGGGATTAGCATGGACTGAGATTCGTTTCCGTTGCAACACGCGCTACGGCGCCGTCCCTTGTGGCCCTCATCCACCCCTGGAAAGGGCGCTGGGTGATGGTGATTGCCGAGGACATGTACGGTGTCAGCGAAGTTCTCGCTGACGGCCTCTCAGTCAAAGAGGCCAAGGCCTTCATGAAGAAGGCCCTGCCGTTCATCGAAGAACAGTTCGACGGAGGAAACTCTGTCAAATATCTCAAGCGGGAAGAGGTGCGGGTAGCCATAGAAAAGGCTGCCTAGACAAGGTCGAAAGACCAAAACAACATGGGTCTGTTAGAAAGGCAGACTACAAGGGCTTTACCAAAGTGGTAAGGCCTTTTAACTTACAAAAGTTTGCATAAATAAATGCGCTGATGTAAAATGACATATACAAAATCCACAAAAGCAAATGAAGAGCGTGCGCAATTTATCTATATATAGAAAGGACAATGGCCTAACAAAAATAGTGATTGAGGGCGTTGTCTTTTTATTTTTAATATTTGTTTTAAATTTATTTATCTCGCCAATAAAAAATGCTTTTTATACAGTGTCGGCTCCCATCCAAAAAACTTTTTGGGTAGCAGGCGAGTCGTCATCTTCATTTTTTACCTCACTTTTAAAAGCAGGAGTTTTAACCAAAGAAAACGAAAATTTAAAAACAGAAAATCAAAGGCTTTTGTCGCAGGTTGCTTTTTTGCATTCGATAGAGCAGGGCAATCAGGCTCAAAGCGAAATTTCAACAACTTGCCAAAACAATGGCCTTAAATTTGTTATGGCAGGAGTTATTGGGTTAGATGGAAGTGACATTCTTTCTATAAATAAGGGTTCAGCCGATGGAATTTCCGAAGGCATGCCGGTAATTAACCAGCAAAACGTGCTTTTTGGTAAGGTTTTTAAAGTCTATAAAAATTTCTCTAAAGTAATGTTGGTTTCTAACAAGGGCAGCATTATAAACGTAAAAGTCCAGCAAAATTCACTTGTGGGAAGCGCGCTAGCTGAAGAAGTCAACGGCGTAATTAAAGGCAAGGGCGGGCTAACTGCTTATTTAGATTTAATACCAATTATCAGTGAAATAAATTTGCAAGATGTTTTGGTAACTTCTTCAATAGAAAAATCATTTCCGAAAGACTTATTAGTGGCTAAAATTACTCAAAAAGAAAAAAATGACCAAAAGCCATTTCAACAGGCGCAAGTGAGTTTATTCTTCGACGTTAAAGCAACCGATAACCTGTTTGTAATTACAAACTACAAGCAAGCTAACTAATATGTGGAAAAAGTTATTAATTATATTTTTCATTTTTTATTTTTTTGCCATTCTGCAAAACAGCTTTTTAACGCATTTTAGCTTGTTTGGAACTACCCCTAACCTAGTTTTTATACTTTTCTTTTTGTTAACTTTTTTTGAGAAAAAAGACGACAGCTACTCAATAATATTTTTGGCCCTAGTGGCCGGATTTTTTTCTGATATTTTTTCTTATACATACCTGGGGCCGTCTATCGCCCTGTTTATAACCATTGGGTTTTTGTTGAGGGGCGTGCAATCGTTGCTTAAAAACCGAAAAGATAGCCATCCGTTTATTTATTTTTTGCCACTTTTCGTTGTGTTTTTGTTGGCTTATAGCTTGTTGTTGGGAGCCTGTTTATACTTTTTAGATCCAAACAAAATTGCAATAGGTTTTGACATGAGGACTGTGTTTTCAACAATTTACAATATAGTTGTTGCGACGGTGCTATTTTATTTTTACAAAAAACTTGTGCAGGCGTTTGCCGACGACCGTCAACTTACCTTATTCATGAAATAGTATGAAAAATTACCGAGTAAAAAATACTTTTGCAGACATCGAGCCACACGAAGTTTTTTTAGATAAATTAGCCCATTATAAGGAAGAAGAGCTTGGGTTATCAGAAAATAAATTTGAGGTACCTCTTAAAGAAAGAATATCGTATATATTATTCGGTATTTTTTTTATTTTGGCTACAGTTTTATTTGTAAGAGTGTTTTATTTTCAATTTGTCGAGGGCGATAGCCTTTATACTCAAGCAGAAAATAACAAGGGAAGCGTAAATATTATTGTTCCAGTAAGGGGAATAATCTATGACAAAGACATGGAGAAGCTGGTGTTAAATTCGCCTGCTTATGACTTAGTTTGTGCAAGAGCCCAATTTTCTTTTGTTTCTGACGGGTTTCCATTTATTGATACGTCTATTGATAGTTCTTCTAAGCAAATTAAAGACATTTCCGGTATAACTGGCTTAACTCCGCAAGAAATAGCTGATAAAATTCAAAGCACCGATTCGTCCGAGGTTTTAATTGCTGAAGACATAACTCACGATAAGCTTTTGCTGTTAGAGGCAAAAATAAACGACTTGGCAGGATGCAGAATTCAGCAAAACACTGCTAGAGATTATGTTTTGGGCCCAGTTTTTTCTCAAGTTTTAGGCTATACCGGCAGAATAAGCAGAGAGGAATATTCTAGCTCAAATGGATACGCCATAAACGACTATATCGGAAAAACCGGGTTAGAAAAATATTACGAAAATTATTTAAGAGGAGAACCCGGACAGTCTAAGTTAGCCAAATCAGCCACCGGGGTGCAACTTGGAAACCAGGTGCTTTTAGCCCCAAATGCTGGAGACAATTTGGTGCTAAACATAGACGCCGATTTGCAAGAGCAGGTTTATAATTCGCTAGAAAAAAGCATTAAAAAAGTTGGAGCCAAAAAGGGTGCTGCGGTTGCTATGAACCCAAAAACCGGGGCAATTTTGGCGCTAGTTTCTTATCCATCTTACGACGGCAACTCTTTTTCTAAAGGAATTTCTCAGGCAGATTATAACAAAATAGCAAACGATCCATCAAAGCCTCTTTTTAACAGGGCAATTGCTGCTCAATATCCAACTGGGTCTACAATAAAGCCATTTGAGGCCTCGGCCGCCTTGCAAGAAAAAATAATTTCACCTGATAAATTAATTAACGACCCAGGGTATATTATAGTTCACAGCCAATATGACCCAACTATAACTTATAAATATAGCGGAGTTACGCCTCACGGGTTGGTTGATATGCGAAAAGCCATAGCGGTTTCTTCAAACATATATTTTTATACAGTTGGCGGAGGTTATGAAGACCAGCAAGGTCTTGGCCCTTCAAGAATTAAAAAATATCTTTCACTTTTTGGTTGGGATCAAAAAACAGGCATCGACTTGCCAGGAGAATTTTCAGGGTTTATTCCAGATCCTGCATGGAAAAAACAAACAAAAGGGCAGTCGTGGTGGGATGGAGACACCTACAACCTAGCCATTGGGCAGTCAGACTTGCAAACAACTCCTTTGCAGGTGGCAAGCGCATATTCAGCAATTGCCAATGGTGGAACTTTATATAAACCACAAATTGTAAGCAAAATTATTTCTGGCGCAGGGGCCACAGCAAAAACGGTTAAAGAGTTTAGCCCACAAATTATAAGAAGTAATTTTATAGACGCCGAAAACCTAAAAATTGTACGAGAAGGCATGAGAGATGGCGTAAACAGACCATATGGGCTTTCAGCTATTTTAAATGATTTGCCAGTGGCAGTTGCTGCAAAAACAGGAACCGCTGAAATTGGCTTAGAAAATCACTTTAATGTTTGGTCTTCGGTCTTTGCGCCATATGAGAACCCAGAAATTGTTTTAGTTGTCACGGTAGAAAATGTGCAGGGTTTTGGAGCCGTCACATTGCCCGTTGCCCACGACGTATTAAATTGGTATTTTTCAAAAAAATAATATAACAGTAAATCAATAAAATTTAAGGGTTTTAACATGATAAAAGAATCTTTCGAGCCGAGCCGTCCAGACGCTCGTGAAAAAAAATTTGGCATTAAATTTCAAGGACTTCTTTGTGAGTTTTTAGGGCAATCGTTGTCTGACATTTTAAGCGTTGAAGAATTTCCCCAAAATAGCCCAAACGACGCTGAGCACGTTGATATACTTTGTCGATTTGTGGGCAGGGAAGGATGTTTGCTTGGAGTAGACGCAACCGCCGATAGGACAAAACTTTTATCGAAAATTGAAGGCATCAGGAAGCGTCCTATAGCAAACCTAGAGGACGAGCACGCCAAGCCAACTGGAGAAAGGGCTCCTAAGGTTGTATATTTTGGGGGGAGAACGGGGCTTTGGGAACAGTATAAAAAAGAAGCACAAGAATTGGGGATTAAATTGATTGACGTAATGCCTCAAGATCAAAAAACAAGAAAACAAGTCGAATTTATAGAAGGGATACTATCGCAGTCTGGCGCGCTGGTTCATGGGTCAGATAAAGTTATGATTGCTGATTCAAGAAAAAGAAAGGAGTATGATGACATGATGTTGCCCGTTCGAGAGATTCTTCAAAAAAAATTGGAGGAACTCAAAGTAGTAGCTTAGTTAAAAAAATAGAGGAGCAAGTTCACGTGAACTTGCTCCTTTGTTACGAGGACAGGAATTCTCTCGGGATGCCGTACAGCTTGCCGTTTGGCATTTTCAGGCAGATAAACCTCCCTTTTTGCACAAGTGGCACTGCTCCGTTTTCTTCGGTGCCATGAAAAACAATCTCGTCTGGCCTTTTGCCAGGCTCGATGCTCACAAGCCCCGGAGGGAACGGCATCTTGCGCAGTGCCTCTATAAACCGACCTCGTAACCTGAGGATCTCAGCCGGGCTTCCCCGGATCGATGGATCCATACTCCCTCCTTTCTTTAGGGTTTTTGTATTATAACTTAATACGTGTGCATTGTCAATAGTATATACAATATTTACCTATGTTTAAAAATAATATATACTTAATAAATTAAGTAGAAAAAATATGCCAACATTTGAAGAATTGCGCGCAACAAGAATAGAAAAGTTAAAAAAACTACAAGTAGCTGGGCTTTTAGCGTATCCTGCAAAAACAAACAGAAACCACACGGTGGCGGAAGCTTTGGCAAATTTTGGGAAGTTTTTTAAAAGCCGAAAGACTTTTATTTTAGCTGGCAGAATAATGGCAATGCGAGGCCATGGTGGCGCCACATTTTTAGATATAAACGATGGGTCAGGTAAAATTCAGGTAATAATTAAACAAGATAAATTAGGAGAAAAAGGTTATCAATTTTTTAGAGATGTTTTTGATATTGGCGACTTTGTTGAAATAAAAGGCACTTTGTTTACAACAAAAAGAGGTGAAAAAACAATTGAGGCCGAAGACTATAAAATGCTTTCCAAGGCCTTAATTCCTTTGCCAGAAAAGTGGCATGGAATTCAAGATGTTGAAGAAAAACTAAGAAAAAGATATTTAGACATCATTTTTAATCCAGAAGTTAGGGACATGATTCAAAAGAGGTCTATTTTTTGGGCCTCTATGAGAGAGTTTTTAATTGAAAAAGGGTTTTTAGAGGTAGAAACTCCGGTTTTAGAAACAACTCCAGGGGGAGCAGATGCAAGGCCATTCAAAACACACCACAATGCCCTAGACATAGACGTTTTTCTAAGAATTTCAATGGGTGAGTTATGGCAGAAAAAATTAATGGTTGCGGGGTTTGAAAAAACTTTTGAAATTGGCAGACAATTTAGAAACGAAGGCATGGATTCTGAGCACTTGCAAGATTACACCCAAATGGAATGTTATTGGGCATATGCTGATTATGAAAAAGGAATGGAATTTGTTGAAGAAATGTATAAATATGTTACTAAAAAAACTTTTGGCACCTTAAAGTTTAAAATTAGAGGTTTTGACGTAGATTTAAGCAAAAAATGGGAAAAGTATGACTATCAGTCAACAATTGCAAAATATACTGGCGTAAATATAGAAGAAGCTAGTCTGCCAGAAATTGAAAAAGCTTTGCAAAAATTAAAAATTGATTACGATAAAAATGGTTTTAACATAACAAGAGCAATAGATAACTTGTGGAAATATTGCAGGAAAAACATTTCTGGCCCAGGATTTTTAATAAATGTGCCAATTGTTATGGAGCCTTTGGCTAAAAAAATGGAAAAAAATCCAAAACTTGTTCAAAGGTTTCAAGTGCTCATTGCTGGTTCAGAAATAGGTAAGGGTTATTCAGAGCTTAACGACCCAATTGACCAGGCAGAAAGGTTTACCGAACAACAAAAGTTGCGAGACGCCGGAGACCAAGAGGCACAAATGTATGATAAAGACTTTGTTGAAGCGCTTGAACACGGCATGCCGCCAACTTTTGGGTTTGGAGTTTCAGAAAGACTATTCTCATTTTTGATGGATAAGCCAGGCCGTGAATGCCAAATATTCCCATTAATGCGTCCAAAGTAAAAATATGAAAGAAGGCAGTCCAGAAATAAATATTATAGGATCAACCTCGGAAGGCGCAAAAGAAGATGTTAGGGGAATATTAGAGGAAGATGGAATGAGAAGAGAGATTATTCTTGAGGTTAGCAAGGGAGAAAGGGAAAAATCAGCCGAAGAAACTGAACTCGTGGTTTCAGTTTTAGACAGAATAAAAGAGTTTGTTATAAAGTATGGTGGAAAACCAGTTAATTGCAGTCCGGAAAATGTTCATTTTTTGAGGGACGATAGTGTAGTTCGCGAGATGCTCACTCAAGATCCGGGCTCTGTAGACGATCAAGGTTTTACTCCATTGTTTGGTAAAGATGCATATGTTGTTTGTAAAACGCCCGGCAATAATGCAGAAAACGCGCACGCGGTTGTGCATGAGGTTTTGCACGTTAATTCTTTTCAGTCGCTGACATGGTCGGAAAACAGGAAAGGGGTGCGGCGAGTTGGATTTGCCGTAAGAACTAAAAATGGAGAGTTTTTCACTGGCATTAACGAGGCCATTATAGAGGAGCTGACTTTGAAATTTTTAAAAAAATATTTTAGCGAATTGGCAGAGGAGCCAGTTATTGAAGAGTTTTATAAAAAAGAACGCGAGGTGCTTCTGGAAATTACTAACGAAATATATGAGAAGTCCCCGGGCAAGTTTAATTCCGATGAAGACGTATTTAATGTTTTTGCTAGTTCGGTGATGACAGGCAAACTAAAAGAGGTCGCTAGACTAATTGAGGGAGCGCGTGGCAAGGGTTCTTTTCGTGAGCTAGGAAAGATAACAAAAGACGGAGACAAACAACCAAAAAACATAACAAAATAATAACTTAAAACATGCTTGATATAAATTTTATAAGAGAGAATGCCGAGGTCGTAAAAAATGCGTGTAAAAACAAAAACGTCAACATTGATGTTGATAGGGTTTTGGCGCTAGACAAGGGCAAAAGGGAATTGATGACAGAAATGGAGGCTTTGCGGGCCGAACAAAACAAAATTAGTCGAGGTGGCACCGACAATAAAGCCATTTTTTCACAGGCAAAGGAAATTAAGGAAAAAATTAAGGAAATGGAGCCCGAGCTAGAAAAGTTAAGTGCCGAGCTTAAAGTTTTGCTTTTGCAATTACCAAACATTCCATTTGAGGGTGTGCCTGTTGGAAAAGACGACTCGCAAAATGTTGTTTTAAGAAAGGTTGGCAAGCCAGCAACACAAATGTTTCATGCTCCAAAAGATTATATGGAGTTGGGCGCAAACCTAGATTTAATAGATACAGAAAGAGCTGGAAAAGTTTCTGGCTCAAGATTTGGCTACATAAAAGGCGGGTTAGCTGTAATGGAATTTGCTTTAGTAAAATTGGTTATGGATACTGTGCAGAAAGAAGGATTTGTCCCGGTGATTCCACCAGTTATGGTAAAAGATCAAATAGCGCGCGGTACCGGATATTTTGAGGCAACAGATGAGAAAGAAGCCTATTATTTAGCTGAAGATAAAATGTATTTGGTTGGCACATCTGAACAGTCGCTTGTTGCAATGCACTCAGACGAAGTTATAGATGAGAAAGATTTGCCATTGCGATATGCTGCATTTTCAACATGTTTTAGAAGAGAGGCCGGCAGTTATGGAAAAGACACGAAAGGAATTTTAAGGGTTCACCAATTTGATAAATTAGAAATGGTTATATTCGCAAAGCCAGACGGCTCTGCCAATGAGCACAAATTACTTTTGTCCATTGAAGAAAAATTGATGAAAGCTTTGGGTTTGCCATATCAGGTTATAGACATTTGCACTGGCGACCTTGGCAGGCCAGCAGCCGCAAAATATGATATTGAGGCATGGTTGCCGTCAGAGAAAAGATATAGAGAAACACACTCAACCTCAAACTGCACCGATTTTCAGGCACGCAGATTAAACATTAGATATAAAGATACAGATAATAAAATAAAGTTTGTGCACACGCTAAATGGCACAGCCTTTGCAATTGGCAGAATTTTGATAATGATAATGGAAAATTATCAACAAAAAGATGGCAGCATAAAAGTTCCAAAAGCGCTTCAGAAATATTGTGGCTTTAAAGTTATAAAGTAATGGAAATAACAATTGATGGGTTAAAAGCAAATTACCAGGTTTTTGGAGAAGGCCTGCCTGCGCAGGCAGGGAAACCTTTTCTAATTTTGCATGGCTGGGGTTCAAACTCCGATAGGTGGGTGCCAATAGCCGAGCAAATTTCTAAGGGTGGGTTTAAGGTAATTGTCCCTGACTTGCCAGGATTTGGAAAGTCAGACGCGCTTTCAGCTCCGTGGAACACTAACAAATATATTGGCTGGCTAGAAAAGTTTGTAGCCGAATTAGATATTAAAGATTATTATCTTTTGGGGCATTCTTTAGGCGGTGCATTGGCCTCGAAAATGGCGGTAAAACACGTTCAAGATATAAAGAAGGTGTTTTTGGTTTCTGCAGCTTGTGTAAGGAAAAAAACAACTACAAAAAGCTTTTCGGCAAAAATTTCTAAGGTTATTAAGCTTTTTCAATTTATACCTTATTACGATCTTTTCAGAAAGGCTGTATACAAATTTATTATTCGCAGATCAGATTATATTTATGTAGATGGGGTAATGAAGGCAACATATTTAAATGTAATTGGCGAAGATTTGTCGTTTCATTTGCCGTTTATAAAAATTCCAACAGTAATTATTTGGGGCGAAAAAGATGAGTCTACGCCACTAGAAGATGGTCATTTTATCGAAAAGCAAATAAAAAATTCTAAACTTATTGTTATCCCCGGAGCTGGCCACGACCTAAATAGAAAACAGCCAGAAGCGGTAGCCGAAAGCGTTTTAAATAACATATAAATGTATATTTTATTAAGCACACTTTGGTTTATATGGATATTAAAATACGTCCTGTTTTGGCTTTATTTGTGGCAGTTAAAAGATTATCACATAGCTAGATTTATCGACCATTTTAGAACCCATAAAGGAAAAAAACTAATTTTTGATTTTTTTCAAATTGCTAAACTAATTTTACTTATGCTGTTTTTGGTGGCCTCGGGCTGGTTTATATATTTATTCTCGGCATTATTTTTGGTTTATTCGGCTGAATTTGCATTGTTTGTAAGGGGAATTGTTAATAAGTCTCTTAGGAAACCAGTTAGAACCTTAAAAACAATATTTTTGACTGCAATATCGTTTGCAGTTGTGGTTTGGCTGTGGTTTTGGGTATTAAAATTTAAAGACGTATTACAGCCATCTGTATATATAGCATTAGACATTTTGACACCAATAATTATTTCGGCAGTCGTTTTATTTTTCCAGCCATTTTTTGTTTTATTGCGAAACAAAAAGCTAAGCGAGGCAAAAGACAAAATAGAAAAGGTAAAACAGGTTAGTGGCCTTAAGATTGTAGCCATAACCGGTTCTTATGGAAAAACCACAACTAAAGAATTTTTATCAGCCATACTTTCTAGAAGATTTAAGGTTTTAAAAACAAAAGAGCATCAAAATTCTGAAATTGGAGTTGCTAATTGCATTTTGCAAGATCTAAAACCAAGTCATCAAATTTTTATTGCTGAGGTTGGCGCCTATGACAAAGGAAAGGTAAAAGAGGTTTGCTCAATGATAAAGCCCAAAATAGGCATTGTAACCGGAGTTAACGAGCAACATTTGGCTCTTTTTGGTTCGTTAAATAATTTGCTTTCAGCTGAGGGCGGTGGGGAATTGGCCGAAGCGTTGCCTAAAGACGGGCTTTTAATAGTAAATGGTGACAATAAATATTGCCTAGATCTTTATAAAAAGACCCTACCTAAACAATTTGCTAAAAAAATATATTGCTTAAACAATAATGCTGTTGATTCTGATATTTGGTCAGAAAGCATAACAGTTCAAGAAGACAGCATATCATTTTTGGCCATAAACAAAAAAGGCGAAATGGCACACTTTGGCGTTAAGGTTTTAGGAAAACAAAATGTTCAAAATCTATTGGGTGCGATATTAATTGCTAAAGAGCTTGGCATGAGTTTTGAAGAAATTTCTGAGGCTTGCAAAGATATTTCAGAAGAACAGGGAGGAATGTCTCTTAAAAAAGGAAAATATAATATTAGTATTGTTGACTCGTCTTACTCTTCAAACCCCGACGGAGTTTATGCAGATTTGGATTATTTTTCAATTTTTGCAGGGAAAAAAGTTATTGTAATGCCTTGCTTAATAGAATTGGGTGAAAAGTCTTCAATGATTCACGAAAAAATTGGCAAAAAAATCGGTAAAATTTGTGATTTGGCTATAATAACCACAAAAGACAAGTTTAAAGAAATTGAGGGGGGATTTAACGATACAAGAAAAGAAGGAAGCAAGATTTTATTGTGCGACAATGCGCAAGATATTTATTCGGCAGTTACACTTTTTTGTAAATCAGGCGACGCAGTTTTACTCGAGGGCCGAGTACCAAATGGACTAATCAACCTTTTAGCCTAACTATGTCTAAATACTTTAAGCCAATATCAATATCATTGTCTCCAAATGTTGAAAAAGACGATTTAAAAGTCGCCTTAAATTTGATTATACGGCCGTGGCTCTGGAAAAAGGGCAGGGCAATTGAAGAATTACAAAATCAGTTTAAAAAGTATTTAGGCGTAAAATATGCCTACTCTTTTAATTCTGGAAGAAGTGCTTTTTTTGCCATTTTAAAGTCGCTAAATTTTCCGAAAGGAAGCGAGGTTTTATCACAGGCTTTTACGTGTAATGCAGTTCCAAACCCTGTTTTGTGGGCAGATTTAAGCCCAATCTATGTAGATTGCAGTAAAGACGATTTTAATATCGACACAGGCGATTTAGAGGCCAAAATTACAGCTAAAACTAGGGCCGTGGTAGTTCAGCACACTTTTGGCATGCCCGCTGACCTAGACAAGATTAGGGCCATCTGCGCAGCTCACAACCTAACACTCATAGAAGACTGTGCCCACTCGTTGGGAGCCGAATATAATGGACTAAAAATTGGGGCGCAAAGCAAGGTCGCATTTTTTAGTTTTTCTAGAGATAAAATTATTTCGTCGGTTTATGGGGGAATGGCTGTTACAAACGACGAAAAAATAGGAGAGAGCCTTCGACGGGCTCAGGCCGAATTTGGTATGCCAAATTCGTTTTGGGTATTTCAGCAAATACTTCACCCAATACTGCTAAATTATGTTATTTTACCAATTTATAACTTTTTAGATTTAGGAAAGATATTTTTAGTATTGTCTCAGGTTCTACATATTTTATCTAAAGCAGTTAGCTGGAAAGAAAAACAGGGCAAAAAACCAGATTATTTTCCAAAAGCTTTGCCAAATGCGCTAGCAGTAATGGCTCTAAATCAGTTTAAAAAGCTTGATAAATTTAATAGTCACAGGCAAAAAACTGCTGAATATTATTATAATAGTCTTAAGGGCACTAAATTTGGGTTGCCAAGAACTTTCGATAATAGAAAAAGCGCTTTTTTGCGTTTTACAATAAACTATCACGATGCCAACGAAATAATTTATGATGCCTGGCACAAACAAAACATTTTGTTGGGTGACTGGTATACAACCCCAATAGCCCCATTTGACACAAACATGGCAGAAATAAAATATGAGAAGGGAAGCTGTAAAAATGCCGAAGACTTATCTAAAACAACGCTGAATTTGCCAACACATATAAACATTTCAGAAAAAGATGCAGAAAGAATTGTAAAATTCTTAAAAACATATGAATAGAATTATATCGGTTTCGTTGATTTTGCTAGATGGAGAAAATAAGGGAAAGATTGCTCTGCAAAGAAGAAATTTAGAAAACAAGAGTTTTCAATATGTTTATCAGGGCACATGGGAAGGAAAGTGCGAGGCTGGCGAAAACGACATGGCCGCTGTCAAAAGAGAGTGCGCGGAAGAGCTAGGGCAAATTTTTTTTGAGGCTTTTAACTTTTCTGAACTAAAGCTTATTAGCGAGGACGAATTTATTTTAGACTCTGAAAAATGGGCCTGTTCACATTATTTAGGAAGTTGTTCGAGTAATCTTTTGTGTAGGGCAAAATTGCACAAAGAAGCTTTTCCAGAATTTATTTTTGTCGATAAAAATAGTTTGATATATCCTCTTGATTCCAAATTGGATCCAAAAGATAATATAGTGCTGTTTAACGATCAATACAAAGTTTTAAAAAACATATTAAATGGAAATTAGAGAAATACAAAAGATAGAAGATTGGGATGGTTTTTTATTACAGTGCGGAGAGAAAACTTTTCTGCAGTCTTGGAATTGGGGTGAATTTAACAAGCAAATGGGAAGCAAAATATGGAGGCTTGGAGCATATAACCAAGAAAAAATGGTTGGTGTGGCTTTAGTTTTTAAAATTTCAGCAAGACGTGGAACTTTTTTATTTATTCCGCATGGCCCGGTTCTTTTGATCGGGCTGTCGGTGCAAGATAAAAAAGAAATTTTAGAACTAATCTTATTGCAACTTAGCGATATATCCAAAAAAGAAAAAGCTAGTTTTATTAGAGTTTCTCCAATTTTAAGCGAAACCGAGGAAAATAATAATGTTTTTGCTGACTTGGGCTTTAGGCAGGCCCCTATACACATGCACCCCGAAGTTACGTGGGAATTAGACATCACGCCCTCAGAAGAAAATATTTTAATGGGCATGCGTAAAACCACCCGATATTTAATTCGTCAGGCAGAGAAGAACCCGGATATTGAAATTACTATAAGCGATAAAATTGAAGACTTAAAATTTTTCTGGCCGGTTTATCGCGAAACGGCAAAAAGGCATCACTTTGTTGTTTTTTCAGAAAAATATTTAGAAAGACAACTTAATTGTTTTCTAGGAGACGGCCAGATAGCAATATTTTTAGGAAAATATAAAGGAGAGGTGGTTTCGGCTGCAATTTTTGTTTTTTGGCAGGGGATGTGTTTTTATCACCACTCGGGGTCATTAAAAAAGTTTAACAAAATTCCTGTTTCATATTTGTTGCAATGGAGAGCCATTCAAGAAGCCAAAAATCGTGGATGCACAACATATAATTTTTGGGGAATAGCTCCTGACATAAGCACCGAAGAAGATGCGCAAAAATCTAAACATCCGTGGGCTGGGTTATCGCTATTCAAAATGGGTTTTGGTGGATACAAAAGAGAATATGTCAAAACCCAAGACTTGGTCATTTCTGGCAGATATTGGATAAACTATATAATAGAGGTTATTAGAAAACGAAAAAGAAATTTATAAAAAAGTGTCTTACAGAAAGAAACACATAAAATCAAGAATCAATAAAATTAAGCCCAAGAGGTCTATATTAACTCGTCTGTGGTTTTGGGTTTTGATTTTAATATTAGTTGTTATTTTTTTCGGGTCTTACTTCGTATTGTTTTATTCTGGGTTTCAGGTTAAAGATAGCAACATAATAGTTTTTGGCAATGAAAGGGTTAGCACCCAAGAAATAAAAAGTCTTGCATTAAAATATTCAAATACGGGGCTGGTTAATTTTTGGAACATAAAAGTTACTTCTGACAGCATTTTTTTAATTGACAAAGACAGAATAAGCACCGATATTTTAGAAAAGTTTCCAGAAATAGGCAAGTTAACTATAAATAAAAAATTGCCCCAAGCGTTGCTTTTGGGCATCGAGGAAAGAAAGCCAGTAGGAGTTTTTTGCGACGATAAAAACAAGTGTTTTTTAGTTGACGTTAACGGAGTAGCCTTTGGGCCACAGGTTAACCTGCCAACCGACGTTACTATTGTGCGACAAAGCGCAGAGACTAGTTTGGTAAGGGGAGACATTTTTGCTGGCGAAAAGGTTATAGAGCAAAAAATCGTCGACAATATTTATAAGGTTCAAAAAAATTTAAAAGACAACTTTCAAATTGATCTAAAAGAAGCACTTGTTACAAGCCCCATAAGGTTAAACGTAAAAACAAAAGAAAACTGGCAAATATATTTTGATCTTTCCAGCGGCGCCGATATAAATTCGCAATTGACTAAGCTAGACTTATTGTTAGATGGGGGAATGTCGGCAAACCAAATGGAAAATCTGCGTTATATAGATTTAAGGCCAAAAGACAGGGCAATAATCTGTGATAACGCTGTTTGTGCCAAATAAGGTAAAAATTTCTACCACCAAAAACCCGACATTGACAAAGTGTATTTTTTGGTGTACTATAAAAGTATGGACTACTCTTTTAAAGAGGACGCAATAGAACATCTTTTCGAGAAGGTAAAAAACTTTTTTGCCTCTTCAAAAAGCATTGAATATAGACTAAAATTTTTGCAAAGCAATGCATTGGTTTATTGCGTTGTTTTGCTTTTGGTTTTTAAAATAGCAACCGTTGCAATTTCAATTAATCTTCCGCACAACATATTTTTTGCCGACATTACCAAGTCGGCCTTAGAAAGTTTTGCTAACCAAACAAGACAGTCTTTGGGGCTAAAACCATTATTAGAGAACTCTAAACTAAACCAAGCGGCTCAATTAAAAGCAGAAAACATGTTGCAGAATCAGTATTTCAGCCACAATAGCCCAACTGGGGTTACGCCTTGGTTCTGGTTTTTAAAGGCAGGGTATAACTATAAATATGCTGGCGAAAACCTAGCCATTGGGTTTTATGATTCTGAAGAAGTATACAACGCTTGGCTAAACTCTCCGTCGCACAAGGCAAACATATTAAACGCCAAATACACAGAAGTTGGAACGGCGGTTGTAAAAGGGTTTGGGCAAAATAATACAATTATTGTTGTTCAAGAATTTGGCAGTCAGTTGCCAGTCAAACCAGCGGCAACAAAACCCGTCACTACAAAACCAGTTGCGGTTCAATCGGCCGCCAGTAACAAGGCGTCTGAGGCTATTAGCCAAAGGGTAGAAGACAACAACGAAAGGGTGTTGTCTCAAACAACCGAATCACAAGGGTCTATAGAATCTTTAGGCACAAACGGTGCCAACAACTTGCCGTCTAAAGTGGTAAGCTCTGTTATATATAACTACGACGAGATATTGCAAAAAATTATTTACGGAGTTTCTTTAGTTGTTATAGGAGTTTTGCTGACGCTGATATTTTTTAATGCTAAGTTTGGGTTTAAAAAAGAGCTTGTTTTTAGGGCTGCCGTTGTTTTGATATTATTGTCGCTAGCAGCAGCTACCGATAGAAATCTTATAATATCAATTATTCCTCACCAAGTAATTATATAGTTGTATGAACGATAAACTCGCGGGGCACTCCGCAAAAAGTGTGCTTAAGGTGGCGTTGGTGATATTTCTCGCCAGTTTTTTTATTATAAACTGGACTAGTGTTTCTTGGGTTTTTAATTATAAAGAAGTTTCCGGATTGTTAAGCGATTTCTTTAATCCTTATCCGTCTATTGATGCAGCCACAATGAATGCATATTTTTATCCAAATCACAGTCAAAGTGGCGCGGTTGCGGTTAAAGATGTAAAAACAAGCTATACCGACAAGCAAAACACTTTAGAAATTCCAAAAATATCAATTTCGGTTCCAATTGTTTTTTCAACAACCACTAACAAGGCCGCCATTACTAAAGACTTAAATTCTGGAGTAGTTTATTACCCTGGTTCGGTGCGCCCTGGGCAAAATGGTCAAATAATTATTTTAGGACACTCGGCTCCTCCTGGATGGCCAAAAGTTAGACACGATTGGGTTTTTACAAATTTAGATAAGCTTGAGGCTGGCGATACAATTGCGATTGATTTAAATAACAAACAATATACATATATAGTAAAGGAAAAAACCATAATTCAAAGGGGCGCAGAAGTTCCTGATGATGGCTCAAGCCGAGATCACAATGTTTTGACGTTAATAAGTTGTTGGCCACCAGGAAAAGATTATCAAAGAATAACTGTGCGGGCAGAATTGCTTGTTGAATAAAATATAAAATTTTGTAAAAAAATGCGGCGGCTAGAATTAGCTAGTCCGCCGCGTTGTTGTTTTCCTGCCGAACCGAAGTCCGGAGGAACTACTTTACGATTGCCGTGGAACCAGACGAGGAGTTTGAGATCGCCGTTGCGTTTCCCCCGGTTGATTTGGGCATCTGATGTGCCGCAATTGGCAGTGCGGTGGCGATCAACGCGTTACCGATTGCGCCTTGGATGGCCTTATTAAACCATCCATCTCCACTTGCGCTACTGAAGGTAGCCACATGCACGTTAGTCAAGTACGGCGCTGGCGTCGGCTGATCCTGAGCCGGCTGCCGGATCACTGGTATTTCAGCGCATTGAGGTTGCTGATTAATGTCGCCCTCCATGCCCACTATTTGCGAGCTGTTTTGCCCGTTAGGATCCTTGTCCTTGGCGAGAATAAAAGTAATCCTCTTGGTCCCAACGTCGGCATAGCCGAGCGTGTGGACCCCGGTCCCGTATTTTGCGCAGCCGACGAGGCCGGAAATGACAAACGCCAACGTCACGATTGCGAACATCCTGAACATCTTCATTGGATTCCTCCTTCAGTTGATGGACAATACGGTGCTACTGCTGACTTGGCAGTTCGCTTTGAGCTGTGATGTACCCTGAGCCCTTCGGAGCGCAGGGAAATCCTCCCTTGCCGTCGTTGTAACGCAGCGTTCCGTCATCTGACGGAAACACGTTGTGTGGTGCCACGTTAATGACCTTCGCAGTCTCGCCCGGTGCCGGATTGTAAACGATACTTCCGGTCGTTGACGAGTGTGGATAGCTAATCGCAACCTCCCCGTTCCAGATGATGGGTTTGCCATCAAACATGAACTGGGTGCACTTTCCACTTCTGGAAATGCTCTTCTTGGGAACGCCCAAGAAGGCTTCGGGTACACGCCCGGACTCATCCAGCAGGAGTATGCCGACCGTCTCGTCAGGTTTCTGCACTACGGCCTCGACTGTTTGCTTTCTGACGATTTCTGATCGGAGGCTGATTTCGAAGGTCGAGATCTTACTTCCGACGGCGGCCATGGCAGATGCCAAGTCGTTCTTGGTGGCCATCGTTGCCATGCCGTCTTTGAGACTGGTAATGTCTCCGCCAAGTGATAGTACATCATCCTTGGTAGCCATCATCGCTAGGTCGTTCTTCAACCCAGTGATATCGGCTCCTAGTAATCGTACGTCTCGCTGCGTGGTGGCTCCGGCCTTTGCCATTGTGACTAGGTCTCGCCGTAGGTCGGCGAAATCGTTCTTGACGTCGCCGATTGCGTACGGCGCGCTTTTCGCGGAGCCGGACTTCGCCAGTGCGGCGAGGTCGGCCTGCAACAAAGAAGAAACGTTGGCTGGTTGGGCGATTTTTTTGTCGCCAGATTCCGCCAAAAGCCAAAGGTTGATCGCGACAAACGCAACGATCAACAATACTGCACCGATTTTCCACGCCAATCCATCTTTGCTTTCGATAATCTGCATGGTACCTCCTTTTCCTAGAGAATACATTAACTCGGGTGGTCACAAGACTTGTGCATCAAAGCTCCTTTCCTCATAACTCTTGAAGTTATATATTTCTAGAACCAATGCATACACTGCATCGGTCCGTTGCTTCTGTCAAAGAACATCCTGGTTGACTATACTACATATCAATAAACTTGTAAAGAGGGGCATCGTTTTAAATTACGCTAATATCCTATTGACATATTTTTATCAAAATGGTAGGGTCAATTAGAAATCGAATATGAAAAAAATAAACATAACAAAAAAAATAGTCGCAGCCTTCGTCACAGGGTTTGTGGTTTTGGTTTTTGGTTGCTTGGTTAGCTCGAGCGCATTGGCTGCAGATTTAATTGCTTCTTGTTCTGTCAGTCCTGGCTCAGTTAGTCTTAACCAAACCGTTACTTTTACCCTAGCGGTTTCAGGAGGAACAGGCTCATATACCTATTCATGGTCAGGAGCGTGTTCAGGGTCAACCACCGGTTGCACAACCTCATTTACAACCCCTGGCACAAAAACAGCTACAGCTTCTGTTATTTCTGGTTCGTCATCTGCGTCAGCCAGTTGTTCTGTTGAAGTAATCCCTGATCCCGTAACCACCGACCTTAAGGTCAACAATTCCGATGGTCCAATCACAGTTGCTTATCAAAACAGAAACGCTGTAAATCTTACTTGGACTTCTTCAAACGCTAGTTCTTGTACAGCTACAAGCACAGACGACATCTGGTTAGGGTCAAAATCAGTTACTGGTAGCCAAATCATTTCATTGCCAACTGTAAAAGCATATACACTTACACTCACTTGTACAAATAGTACAAGCGGAAGCTCAGTCAGTGACTCTGTACAGGTAACCTTGCAAGCGCCAACAGCTCCTACAGTAGTAACAAAGGGAGTGGTAGTGACTTACTAAACATTTGACAAACTTATTAATATTTTATAGTTTAAAATATATTAAAGGTCGGAAGCAAAAAATTAAAATAAAAAATAAATAATAAATATGACAACAAAAAAACTAATTTTCGCAGGCATTATCTGCGCAGTTATGATTGTAGCAATGGGAACCCAGACCGCCTTGGCAGTTACAGCCACATTGACCGGAGAGGTAACTAACGATGGAGGAGATCCAAGCTTATATGTTTGGTTTAATTATGGGTTAACTTCTAGCTATGGCTCTCAAACAGCTCAGCAATCAAAAACTGGCATCGGCGAGTTTACGGCAACAGTTAGTGGTTTGCAAAACTGTAAAACCTACCATTATCGAGCCGTGTCTAAACACCAAAACTTTAATGATACAATGTACGGTATAGACAAAACATTCACAACAGAGTGTGTCGTAATCACCGACCTAAAAGTTAACAGCTCTAATGGTCCAGTCACGGTTTCTTATGCAAACAGAAACGCTGTAAATCTTACTTGGACTTCTTCAAACGCTAGTTCTTGTACAGCTACAAGCACAGACGACATCTGGTTAGGGTCAAAATCAGTTACTGGTAGCCAAACCATTTCATTGCCAACTGTGAAAGCATACACACTTACACTCACTTGTACAAATAGTACAAGCGGAAGCTCAGTCAGTGACTCTGTACAGGTAACCTTGCAAGCGCCAACAGCTCCTACAGTAGTAACAAAGGGAGTGGTAGTGACTTACTAAGGATAAATTGAACAAGAGGATATAGATAGGCAATAAATTTTGCCTATCTCCTCATCTTGTCCAATAGAAGATTGATAATTAATAGGTTTTTAAAGGATATTAATATAATAATCTATCAAAAACTTGTAATTGGAATAATAGTAGTGGCAGGAATATTAATTTTTGCTCCAAGCATTTTAGCTGAAGATTGTCCGGCCACAACAGCCGTATCGGGAACAAGCATCATTTTTGTTGGTGGATTGGCCGATATGGGAGGAGACACTCAGTCCTCAGTTTGGTTCGACTACGGTACAACCGCTGGGATGTATAGCCAAAAAACAGAAGAGAAGATTTTAACCCAGTTAGGAAAATACTGTGTCACTGTTTCAAATTTGCAACCTTGTTCTACTTATTATTACAGGGCAGCAATGCGCAATAGTTCCGGTCCTAGTTACGGCTCCGAGCAAAGCAAGGCTACTGAGTGTATTGTAACAACCGATCTCATGGCCAATAATTCAGACGATCCAATCACAGTTTTTTACCAAAACAGAAATGCAGTAAACTTTTCCTGGACCTCTCAGAACGCCACTTCTTGCTCAGCTACAAGCACAGACGACATCTGGTTAGGGTCAAAATCAGTTACTGGTAGCCAAACCATTTCATTGCCAACTGTGAAAGCATATGCATTCACCCTTACTTGTGTAAATAGCGGAGGTGGAAACCCAGTCAGTGATTCTGTACAGGTAATTCTTCGGGCACCAACAGCTCCTGTGGTAGTAACAAAAGGAGCTACGGTAACATACTAAAGACTTGACAAATTTATTAAAATTTTGTATAATTAATAAATTAAGCATTCTAAAATAAAATAAATATGAATACAAAAAAATTAATTTTCTTAGGTATTATTAGCGTAGTTTTATTTGTATCAATGGGAACCCAGACCGCCTTGGCAGTTACAGCTACGTTAACCGGAGAGGTAACTAACGATGGAGGAGATCCAAGCTTATATGTTTGGTTTAATTATGGGTTAACTTCTAGCTATGGCTCTCAAACAGCTCAGCAATCAAAAACTGGCATCGGCGAGTTTACGGCAACAGTTAGTGGTTTGCAAAACTGTAAAACCTACCATTATCGAGCCGTGTCTAAACACCAAAACTTTAATGATACAATGTACGGTATAGACAAAACATTCACAACAGAGTGTGTCGTAATCACCGACCTAAAAGTTAACAGCTCTAATGGTCCAGTCACGGTTTCTTATGCAAACAGAAACGCTGTAAATCTTACTTGGACTTCTTCAAACGCTAGTTCTTGTACAGCTACAAGCACAGACGACATCTGGTTAGGGTCAAAATCAGTTACTGGTAGCCAAACCATTTCATTGCCAACTGTGAAAGCATACACACTTACACTCACTTGTACAAATAGTACAAGCGGAAGCTCAGTCAGTGACTCTGTACAGGTAACCTTGCAAGCGCCAACAGCTCCTACAGTAGTAACAAAGGGAGTGGTAGTGACTTACTAAGGATAAATTGAACAAGAGGACATAGATAGGCAATAAATTTTGCCTATCTCCTCATCTTGTGCATTAGAAAAAGTAATAATTTTTAAAAAAATATGAACACAAAAATTTATCAAAAAATTATAATCGGGATAATAGTGGTAACGGGAACATTAATTTTTACTCCAAACTCTTTGGCTGAAAATTGTCCTGCTACAACTACTGTGTCTGGAACAAGTATTATTTTTGTTGGCGGACTAGCTGATATGGGTGGCGACACTCAGTCTTCAGTGTGGTTCGAATATGGCACAACTCCCGGATCATATACTCAAAAAACTACAGAAAAAGTTTTGTCTCAGTTGGGAAAATATTGTACAACTGTTCCAAATTTGCAGCCATGTGCTACCTATTATTATAGGGCAGCAATGCGTAACAATTCTGGGCCTAGCTATGGCGCTGAGCAAAGCAGAACTATTGCATGTTCCGCGGTTCCACCAGTTACGTCACCAGTCACCCCCGAGGTTTTGGGTGCCGCAACAGAAGCTCCAACCGGTTTAACGAATAACTTTTTGACAGATTCTTTTTTCCTGCCATTAGTCATTATTTCAGTTGCAGCTTGGTTTTTAAAACCTTATATCATAAAAGGAGGCTACAAAAAAAACTAAAAAAATTATTTTGAAAATGGCACTTATTAAAAAGTTAATAATTAGCATTGTTTTTGGAATTTTAATTACAACCAGCTTAACCGGGGTTATTTCTGCTGCCACGGCTACATTTACAGGAAGTATAGATGACGACGGAGGAGATCCAAATTTAACTGTTTGGTTTCAATATGGCCCTTCGACCGGCTATGGTTCCGAAACCACTCATCAGTCGAAATATGGCATAGGAGATTTTCAGGCAACGGCTTATGGCGTACAGGACTGTACCACTTATCATTACAGAGCAGTGTCTAAACACCAAAGCTTTGACGATACAATGTATGGCCAAGACAAAGTTTTTACTACTGATTGCGGAAACAATTTAAGCGTAACGGTTGATATCAAGGTCAACAATTCTGACGGACCAGTAACACTTGCTTACGGTTCTACGGCTAACCTAAGATGGACTTCTCAAAATGCTAGTTATTGTACGGCTTCTGGCGATTGGTCGGGTTCAAAAAGCATTACAGGTTCTGAGGCTACCGGTTATTTAAACTCTTCTAGCTCTAAAATTTATACGATTAACTGTACAGGATCAGGTGGTTCAGCAAGCGATAGTGTAATAATTTATGCTCAGCAAATTTATGGAACTGCAAATTTAACAATTCAAAAAACCGTTAAAAATCTTACTACTGGCACTGGATTTGCAACTTCAACCTATGCCAGCCCCTCAGACATGTTGTTGTTTATGATAACCCTGCAGGCTACAGGGCAAGATGTTCAAAACGTAATGATTAGAGACAATTTCCCAGCAAATCTTACCTATAACAATCAGCTAGTT
>Ga0247841_10004528_pt1 | contig 23735 bp, 24 predicted proteins | sample LaCruzMarch2015__2_FD_192410 | JGI IMG/M metagenome (GOLD analysis project Ga0247841, IMG submission 192410) | Freshwater microbial communities from meromictic Lake La Cruz, Castile-La Mancha, Spain - LaCruzMarch2015_18m | ecosystem: Environmental > Aquatic > Freshwater > Lake | place: Spain... | reverse complement strand
TAGAAGCCCGGTCGCAGATTTGACGGGGAACAGATTATATTGATATTTATTATTTAACTTTGCAGATTAGGCCAGTTTACATATTATACTGACCGCGACCTGCTTCTAAACGGGATGAAAGATTCAAATCTAGCTCTATACCGTAAATATCGCCCTGAGAGCTTCGAGGAGGTTATTGGGCAGGATCATATCGTAAAGGCCATTTCAGGCAGTTTAAGTGCTGGTAAGGTAGCCCATGCCTATCTTCTTTGTGGTCCGCGCGGAACAGGCAAAACGACTATTGCTCGTATTATTGCAAAAGAGTTGGGAACATCTGTAAATGATATTTATGAAATGGATGCAGCATCGAACCGTGGTATTGATGATATAAGAGAGATAAATGACAATGTTCGAACATTACCTTTTGATTCAAAATACAAGATATATATTTTAGATGAAGTTCATATGTTTACAAAAGAAGCTTGGAATGCACTTTTGAAAACTATTGAAGAGCCACCAGAACATGTCATCTTTATCCTCGCAACAACTGAACTTGAGAAAATTCCTGAAACGATTGTTTCTCGTTGTCAGAGCTTTATTTTCAAAAAACCGAATGATGCAATCTTATCATCCCACATTAAAAATATTGCCAAAAAGGAAGGATACAAATTTGAAGAAGGTGGAGCAGAGCTTATTGCGCTTCTTGCTGATGGGGCATTCCGTGATGCACTCGGGACTCTTCAGAAAGTAATTTCTTTTGGAAAAGATAAGATTATAAATATAACTGAGATAGAAGAAATCACTGGTGCTCCAAATACAACTTTGGTCAATGATTTTTTGGATTCCTTGGCAACTGGCGATATTGAAAAAGGATTCACCGCTATAGAGAAAGCGGTTAAACAAAATATTGATATGGGAGTTTATATAAAAATGATTCTTTATAAACTTCGTTATGCTCTTATGCTTCGTTATGTCCCATCAACAAAGAAATCTATTGAGAACAATATAAGTGAACGTGATTTAATATATCTCACAAACCTAGTATCTAATAAACCAGAACATATATCTTCTTCTACACTCTCTATTCTTCTTGAAACTTATCAGTCACAGAAGAATGCTTTTGTAAGTGAATTGCCACTTGAACTCGCACTCGTCAAAATTTTAAATGTTGAAAAACAATAAAAACAACCAGAAAGATAAAGTCTGGGATGTCATCGTTATTGGCGGTGGCGCCTCAGGAATGATGGCAGGTGCCGTTGCTTCATCGCTGGGCAAGTCTGTACTTGTCATTGATAAGAATAAAAATCTCGGCGAGAAATTGAAAATCACTGGCGGTGGCAGGTGTAATATCACAAATAACGAACCAGACATTCACAAGATGTTGAAGGTTTATGGTGAAGGTGCACCATACCTTTATACACCATTTTCAATTTTTGGAGTGGGGGATACATTTAAATATTTTGAGTCTCGCGGTTTACCGCTCGTCATTCAAGCACGCAATCGAGTTTTTCCTGTTACTGAAAAAGCTTTCGATGTCTATAACGTTTTGTTTAAAGAATTAAATAAAAATAAAGCTGTTATAAAAACAAATTGCACTGTTTATGATTTCATTCGTAAGGACAATAAAATAGTAGATATAAATACTAGTCTTGGAAAATTTTATGCGAAGTCATTCATCCTTGCCACAGGCGGTATGTCACATCCTGAGACTGGTTCAACAGGGGATGGCTTTAAGTTTTTAAGGGAAATTGGTCATACAATAATTAATCCTTCCCCTGACGTTGTCCCGATTATGGTTGGTGATAGTTGGGTAAAGGATCTCGCGGGGGTATCGCTTTCTTTTATGAAAATAACTTTCTTTTTGGATGGGAAAAAACAATTTTCAAAAACTGGAAAAATATTATTTACTCATTTCGGACTCTCAGGTCCTCTTATATTAAATAGCGCGAAAAATATCAAATTACTCCTAGACCAAGGAGTAGTTACTGCACAAATTGATCTTTATCCGGATACAAATATAGGGGATTTGGAAAAAAGAATTATAAAAGTTTTTGATTTAAATAAAAATAAAATGTTAAAGACTGTAATAAAAGACACTGTCCCTGATGGTATGACGAACGCATTTCTTGAGATAATTGATTTCATTGATTTAGATACAAAAGTTCACAGCGTAAAAAAAGAAGAGAGACGTGAAATTGTGGACTTGCTTAAAGCCCTACCTATATCTATTGAAGATTTGATGGGTTATGACAGGTCAGTAGTTTCAGATGGCGGAGTAGTTCTTTCTGAGATAGATATGAAAACTATGCGCTCAAAATTGTACAGTAATTTATATGTGACTGGAGATTTATTACATCTAAACCGCAACTCTGGAGGATATTCTCTCCAGATTTGTTGGACGACAGGATATATTGCAGGAGTCTCAGCTTAACTCTTGATTTCTCTTTTATAAATAGAAACTAGACTATATAGCAAACTTAAAACGAGTGGACCAATAAGAATTCCAAGTGGTCCGAGAAGTGACACACCACCTAAAATCGCAAAAAGAATAAACAAAGAAGGAATTTCTGTATCTTTTGAAATGATATATGGGCTTAATATGTTATCTATTGTTCCCACTAAAATGATTGACCAGATTAGAAGTCCGAGAGCTTGAAGATGCATTCCTGTGAAGAATAAAAACAATATAGCTGGAACAGCAACAACCGAAGTTCCGATTGTTGGAATAAAAGATGCAATAGATGCGACAATAGCCCAGATGATTGCATTCGGCAAACCAAAGATAGTAAATCCAATCCAAGCAAGTACTCCTTGAGCAATAGCTATAATAAAAGAGCCTTTGAATATCCTATTGATTGATTTTTTAAGATTTGTCAGTATTTCGGTCACATTATTATCTGCAAGTGGAAAAATATTTACAAAACCTTTTTCCCATTTTTCACCATCTTTAAACAAATAAAATAGAGTAAAAATCATTAAGACAAACATTAAAATAGAATTGATTGTTGATGAGAAGAATTTAGCAAGATTGTTTGAAAAAGTTGAAATTAATTGTGTTATTTTAGCATGAATATTAAAATCAAATCCTGCTGGTAGTAATTGGTTTATTGAGGTTTCTATCGATGTTATAAAATGATTAGAGTCTCCTTTACTAATTACACTTAAATATAAATCTTGTGTTTGGACAAAAACTGCTTTTCCAACAAAAAATAGTGGAACACACAAACATATAAGGAATGCCATAACAGTTATGATTGATGCGAGCCATGAAATATTTCTAGCTAGATGTTTTTTAATCCATAAATAAACTGGGTCGAGAACTACAGCGAAAGCCACTGCGAGCACAAGCATAGCAAGGAAAGGGAAGAAGATTAAAATTGTAAATATAACTGTTATTAGTAATAAGACGAACAAGAAATATTTTTCTGTTGTTTGCATAGATATATTGTAACAAGAATTTGATTATGTGGCTAGACCCCAAAAGTTAAGCCATCTGATATAATAAAGTGGTAAATAAGGAAATTATTAAAGTCTTCCCTTGTGGGGGATTTTTATTTTTTATAAAAATGAATCAAAACCAAGAAGAAAAAGACAATTCCAATATGTTATTAGTTATGTTCTGGCCACTCTGGGTTCCAGGTATTATTGGTTTCATATATTTGATTTATTTGAGTTGGTAAAAGTTGAAAAATAACTGTTTTTAAGGTATCCTTATATTGTTTTACGTTTGAAGCTGTATTATGGTAACTTCTGTAAATTATTGGGAGATCGTCTAACGGTAGGACAGCGGCCTTTGAAGCCGTTAATCTTGGTTCGATTCCAAGCCTCCCAGCTAATAAGATATAATAAAAACAATGTCCATACAAATCACATATTTTGTCCATGGTACAACGATAGATAATGAAAATGATATCTCGTCGGGGTTCTCGGATGTAGGTCTCTCTGAACTTGGAGTAAGGCAATCAATCGAGCTTAAAGACCAAATCAAAGATAAAAATTTTGATGTCGTTTTTTGTTCTGACCTAAGGAGAGCGATTGATTCTGCAAATTTAACTTTTGAAGGGATAGTTCCTATTGTAACCGACAAAAGATTGCGTGAATGTGATTATGGAAAATTTAGTTCTCAACCTTCTTCTGTTATTGAACCAATGTGTGAGAAACAGTATCTCAAAGATAAGTTTCCTGAAGGAGAAAGTTATGAAGATGTAAAAGATAGAATGGCTGATTTTCTTAAATTCTTAAAAAATAATTATGATGGCAAAAATATTGCAATTGTAGCTCACAAAGCCCCACAACTTGCCCTTGATGTCCTCATTAAGGGCAAGACCTGGGAAGAAGCATTTAAAGAAGATTGGAGAAAAACAAAGAAATGGAAACCAGGATGGGAATATAGACTCGAATAATTTAAAAGCAATATTTTTTACTCCCACTCAATAGTTGCTGGAGGTTTGGAACTTATGTCGTAAACAACCCGATTGACACCTTTTACTTTATTTATTATTTCATTTGAAATCTTGGCTAAGAATTCGTAGGGTAGATGAACCCAGTCGGCTGTCATTCCGTCTGTAGAGGTTACAGCACGTAAACAAATAGCATTCTCGTAAGTTCTCTCATCGCCCATCACTCCGACAGATTGAATTGGTAAGAATATTGTCGCTGCCTGCCAGACGCTATCATATAAATTATCTTTAATTAATCCTTCGATGAAAATATCATCAGCTTCACGAAGTATACGAAGTTTTTCCGCGGTAACTTCTCCGAGGATTCTTATTCCAAGTCCAGGACCGGGGAAGGGGTGTCGTTTAATAAAAATATCATTAATTCCTAATGCACGACCTACTTTTCTAACCTCGTCTTTAAACAAAGTATTAAGTGGTTCGACAATCTTGAGTTTCATATAGTCTGGCAAGCCACCGACATTGTGGTGTGATTTAATTGTCGCCGATGGACCTTTGACGGATTTAGATTCTATAATATCAGGATAGATTGTTCCCTGAGCAAGCCACACGACTTTCTTAATCTTTCGTGATTCTTCATCAAACACATCGATAAATGTTTTTCCTATTGATTTACGTTTTTTTTCAGGATTAGTTATTCCCGTAAGATTACTTAAAAATTGAGAAGAAGCGTCAACGCCTTTGACATTTAAGTTAAGTTTTTTATATGAAATTAAAACTTTCCCAAACTCTTCTTTTCTTAAAAGTCCATTATTTATAAATATACAGTAAAGATTTTTACCAATAGCTTTCTGTAGTAGTACTGCCGCGACAGTAGAGTCGACACCGCCAGAAAGCCCCATGATGACCTTATCATTTCCTAATTTTTCTTTTAATTCTTTAATTTTTGTTTCAATAAATAAATCTGGGGTCCAACTTTGTGAGGTTTTACAAATCTTTACGATAAAGTTTTTCAAAAGAATACTACCTTCTGTTGTGTGAGAAACTTCTGGATGAAACTGAACACCATAAATATCCTCATTTTTTATTTTGAATGCTGCAATTTCAACTTCATTAGTTCCAGCAATTATTTCAAAATTATCTGGAATTTTTTTTATTGTATCGCCGTGTGACATCCAGACCTCCGAATGCTTATTCATTCCTTCTAATAATGGGTTATTTGTCTTTATTTTTGATAAATTGGCTCTGCCATACTCTCTTATTTTTGATGGTACCACTTCGCCACCACACTCTTCTGCTAGCAATTGAGCGCCATAGCACACAGCAAGAACTGGCAAGTTGTGTCTCTCCTTAAATATATCTATAGATGGAGCATACTTATCTTTCACCGAGAAAGGACTTCCTGACAGGATGACACCTTTAAATGTCTCATCAATTATTGGTATTTCATTAAATGGGTGTATTTCACAATACACATTGAGTTCTCGGACACGTCGGCCAATTAGTTGCGTATATTGAGAACCAAAATCAAGGATTAAAATTTTTTCTTGCATTTTATATTATTTATTTTCTATAATTATTAATTTCGTCACGTAGAATTTTCGCTTCATCTTGAGGATTGTTACTAAATATTATTCCACGAGAGGAATTTATAATTAATCCTAAACCTTCTTTGTTTATTCCGTTTATTACTGTATTTTTAATATCTCCTCCTTGAGCACCTATGCCTGGGACTAGAAATGTCATCTCACCAGATATTTTACGTGCGATGGCCACATCAATCGGAACTGTTGCTCCTATGACAATCATCAGATTATTGCTTGTGTTCCATTCTTTCGCAACTTTACCCGCGATATGTTGCCAAAAGATTTCCTTATTTTCTAGGACACAATCTTGTAATTCTCCGGCACCTGGGTTAGAAGTTTTCGCAAGGATTATTGAACATTTATCAGTTCTATCTAAAAAAGGACGGATTGCCTCACTTCCCAAGTATGGATTTACAGTTACAGCATCAAAACCAAGCCAATCAAAAATTGAAGTTACATAACCATTATTCGTATTTCCAATGTCGGCTCGTTTTGCATCAAGAATTGTGAATACATCTGGATACTTTTCGTGAATATAATCCATCGTTTTTTTAAGAGCCTCTATGCCGTCAGTACCCCTCGCTTCATAAAAAGCAACGTTAGGTTTGAAGGCTGAAGCATATTGATATGTGGCATCTATAATATATTTATTAAATTGAAATTGTGCTTCACTCCCGCCTAATTTTTTGTATTGTTCAGGCAATTTATCATAGTCAGCATCAAGACCAACACATAGAAGTGAATTTATTTCTCTAGCTCTTTTGTTATATTTTTCAATTGGATTCATCCTCCTAAACTTTCTATCTAATGCATGTTTATACTATATAGTGCAATATGTGATTAGATAGAATATATTATTAATAATGTTCATTTGTCAGAAAGTTTTGGCGGATTAATATGTTTTTTTGCCCAATTATGTGGATCTCGGAACCATTCTTTTATCTTTTCGGCTTCGGTCTCGGAAATTTTACCAAGCGTGATAGCTTTATTAAGTATTGTTGGAAATGAGGTTGTAGGGTGGAGATTAACTTTAGCTTTTTCAAATGCATCTTTCGCTTCTTTGAAATCATAACTGACAATAACTAGGCAATCATTTACGATTCCTCCCTCATTTCGGATTGATTCTATGCCAGCCAAACTACTTCCACCAGTTGAAATTAAATCTTCAATAAGGAGAACTTTCTTACCATCAACACTTCCTCCTTCAATCATACTTTTAGTTCCGTGCTCTTTAGCTTTCTTTCGGACGAATATAGAAGGTTTGTTTAAAAGAAATCCTAAAGCCGCGCTGTGAGGAATACCCCCAGATTCAACTCCTGCAATAATATCAAAATCTATTTTATTTTTTTCTATAAGTTCCTTAAAACCATCAAGAACTACCTTCCATTCGTTTGGGAAAAATGGAAGTTTGCGGTTATCAACATAAACAGGGGATATTATGCCAGATTTAAAAGTGATAGGATTATCTATTTTGAAACCAACCGCATCTATTTTTAGTAACACTTCGGCAATTTCTTTCTCCATCCCATTTAAAATTTTTAAATTCATAGTTTATCTTTTTGCCCAGTTCGTTAAATTTTAAACGGGACAGGTTTATTAATACTATATGTTTTTAATCACTTGGGCAAGGTAAGGATTCCACATTGCGCCAGTTGCTGACATTACAATGTCAGCCCCGCATTTTCGGTATTCTTTAAAGTCTTTAAGAGACATAACACCACCTACTCCAATAATGATATATTTGTAGTTTAAAGCCTTCCGTATCTTTTTTAGACGCTTTACCATATCTAGCCCTGCCCACTTGATAGAGTGGCCACAGACTCCACTTCTCTCTCTTCCAACGCCTGGGAGAGCTTGTTTACCCTCATTGTCAACGATTGTCGAGGCAATTGTATTAATTGCTGAAATACCATTAACCTCCTTACCTACCTCTTTAACAAAATTATTTAGAAGCAAGTTATCTTTAAAGTAAGCAATTTTCACAATAAGCGGAAGATTACCTATTTCTTTTTTTATAGCACGAGCAATGATAGCACTTCTATCTACATCGAAACATAAAAGATTGTTTGTTCCTTCATTTGGGCAACTAAAGTTTACTTCAAAAACTTTTACTCCAGATTTTTTTAAAAGTTTAGCAGTTTGACAAAAATCTTTTACATATGAATCAATATTTCCATTTCCTTTTTTTGTTCCTTGAAATCCTCCGACAATAATTTGTCCTTTTCGAATATTTTTTATCACTCTTTCGATATCTTTTTGCCAGAACGATGGTAAAGAGGAGGGGACACCAAAAGAATTTGTGATTGAAAGTGGCTCATGAAAATTATGGTCGGCAACAAGCTTTCCACTTGCTTTCTCTAATGTTAAATTTCCCTTAATATCAACTGACAAAATATTTGGCCACTTGTGACACTGATATTTGCAACTTCTGACTGTTTTATAGACAACAATATCAAAACCCTTATCTAGCGCTGCCTGAACAAATTTACCATTTATTAGTGGACCGGCTGGAATACCAAAAGGAGAATAAACCTTGTGACCAAGAAAATCATATTGAGGTTTACCACGTTGCTCCAATACCTTTTTATCAGCAAAACTTCCAAAAGGTCCATCTTTTAGATTTTCCTCATAAGTTTTTTCTGGGTCATAAAAAGGTTTGTGCAACATAAATTTATTTATTGTCTGTTATTATTCCATCTTCTAAAATTATCTTTCCTTTCAAAACTACTTTTTGTGGTTTCCCGTAAAGGGTCATACCATTAAATGGTGACCATCCACATTTACTTTCATATCCATCTGCACCTGTAATATACGGAACACTTGGATCAAGTAGAACATATGTATCACCTTGCTCTTTAATATTGAAAATCTTTTTTGGGTTTGTATATAAAAATTTTACTACATCATTGTTTGAGATTCTTCCATCTGCCACTCCCTTATACATAAGTCCCAAAGTAGTTTCCAACCCAGGGACACCAAAAGCAGTTTTTCCATTTTCATCAACTTGTTTTTCTTCTTTTGTATGAGGAGCATGGTCTGACTCTACTATATCAATTGTTCCATCTTTTAGCCCATTCCATAAAGCTTCCACATCGTTACTATCACCAAGTGGTGGCTTCATCATGGCGTAACCTTTCATTTGTTCTACTGCTTTTTTTGTAAGATATAAATGATGTGGACATACTCCAGCTGTAACTCTGTGTCCCTCTTTTTTTGCAAGTCTCACCAATTCTACTTCACTTGCTTGTGAAATATGACAAACATGAAGTCTTCGGTTATATCTACTACTTAAAGAAAGAGCTGTAATTAATTGAGACCCTTCAGCATGAACTAATATTGGTTTCTCGGAATTCCAAGCAGAAAAAATATTATCAAGAAGTTTTTGGTCTTCAATTAGCATTTCTCCAGTCGTGTGATTACAATAAACTTTTAATCCGAATACGTTTGGCGATTCTATAGCATAAGTAAACTCATCAATATTTTTTCCATTTGTTCCAAAATGAAATCCGACATCGCAAATTGCTTTTTCTTTTGATAAATTAATTTTCTCCTCTAATCTTTCTCGCGATACAGTAGGTAGGGGGTTGTTTGGCATATCAATAATAAAAGTAAAACCACCGGCAATTGCAGCCCGACTTCCAGTATGAAAATCTTCTTTGTGTGTAGCTCCTGGTTCACGCAAATGAACATGAACATCAATCAATCCAGGAATTTTTATGAGTGACATAGTATTGATTAATATTTTTAATTATAAATCAAAATAATGAGTTCTATCTGGTCCAGTACCAACGGAAACGATTTTAACATTTAAGTCGCTTAATTTTTCTTTTATATAATTCAGATATTTTATAAGGGCAGGAGATATTTTTTCTTTATCTGATACTTTATAGTTGGAATCTCCCCAACCGAGCATTTTTTCGGTTTTGACGTCGGTTATTTGATTCAAACGAAGTGGAAATTCTTCTGAAAGTTTTCCATTAATCTCATAGTTGGTTACAACCTCTATCTCTTCGGTTGGGCAAATATCAGCCTTATTAATAAAAAGTTTATTAACCCCAGAGAGCTTTATAGCATAGCGGATAGCAAACAAGTCAAACCAACCACACATTCTAGGTCTTCCAGTTGTTGCACCAAATTCATTGCCTGCTGTTTGAAAAAGTTTTTCAATTTCTTTGTCTTTAATTCGGGATGGGAAATCTCCACCTCCAACTTTAGTCGTGTATGTTTTTGTCACCCCATAAATATCTCTGATTGCAGTATGTGGTACACCAAGACCAAGACAGACATTGGCTGGTAAGACATTTGAGCTGGTAACATTTGGATAATCACCAAAATCAAGGTCAAGCATTACTCCCTGCGCACCTTCGGCCAATATATGCTTTCCCTCACTCAATCTTTTTTGAATTAAATGTGATAAATCGCAAATTTGTAACTTTCTTATTTCATCAATCGCCTTAAGCCACGCAACTTTTGCTTCCTTTATTTTATCTTCCATAATTTCAAAGCCATATTTATCCTTATACATGTTTAAAATATTCATATGAAGTTCGGAAAGTTCTTCTTCCTTTTGCTTAAAATCTGGAAAATTTATATCTCCAATTAGAAGTCCTCGACGAGCACGAGAATCACTATAGGCTGGTCCTATTCCACGACAAGTTGTACCGATTTTGTTTCCACCCTTACTTCTATAAGACTCTTCAGCAAGGTCAAGGAATGGGTGCATATAAGAAACTAGTTTAGCTCTATTTGAAATATATAATCGGGGGATAACATCGAAACCTAAATTTTTCAGCTCCCCAATTTCTTTTATTAATGATACGGCATCAACAACAACTTCGTTTCCAACGTATAGTTCAACATTTTCTCGTAAACATCCACTTGGTACTATGTGTCCGATAAAAGTCTTATCGTCAAACTTGAGAGTGTGTCCAGCATTAGCTCCACCTTGAAAGCGGGCAACGCCTCCATAATTCCCAGTTGATAAAAGCTGGTCAATATTTTTCCCTTTTCCTTCATCTCCCCACTGTAAACCGATAAGTAAATCTATAGCCATAATATTTTTTATGAATTATTTTGAATAATTTGGTGCTTCCTTAGTAATAATAACGTCATGTGGATGATTTTCTTCTTTACCCGAAGCAGTAATTTTAATGAAAGTTTTATTCCACAAGTCAGAAATATTTTTCGCTCCGACGTAGCCCATACCTGAACGTAATCCTCCAACATATTGATAAACAATTTCTGATAATTTCCCAGTAAACGCAACAATGCCGACAATTCCTTCGGGAACTAATTTTGAAGTTTCCTTTTTGTGGTCTTGGAAATAACGGTCCTTAGATCCTTTTTCCATAGCATCAATCGAACCCATACCACGATAATTTTTATATTTGCGTCCCTCAAAGATAACTACTTCTCCAGGAGATTCATCGGTGCCTGCAAATATTGAACCAGCCATTATGACCGATGCTCCACCAACGAGCGCTTTAACCATATCACCGCTATAGCGAATTCCACCATCGGCAATAATAGGAGTTTTATATCCTGCTTTTGATAATGCTTTTTTTACATTCATTATAGCCGAGAGCTGTGGTACACCGACTCCAGAAATAATTCTAGTTGTACAGATTGAACCGGGACCAACACCAACTTTTACAGCATCAGCTCCAGCGCGAACGAGAGCGAGTGCTCCATCTCCAGTTGCGATATTTCCAGCGATAAGCTCAACTTTTGGATAAGCCTTTTTAATTTTCTTTACTGTATCTAGTATCCCTTTTGAGTGACCATGAGCGCTATCTAAAACTAAAACATCAGCACCAGCTCCAATAAGTTTTTGAACTTTATCAAGGACGTCGTCTCCAACTCCAATAGCAGCTCCAACTCGAAGTCTTCCATTTTCATCTTTACAAGCATTTGGATTATTTGCTTCCTTGCGGATATCTTTATAAGTTATTAATCCAACTAATATTCCATCTTTATTAATGATTGGAAGTTTCTTTATTTTATTCTTTAGTAGAATATTTCTTGCTTCAACAAGGGAACATTCTTCTCCTGTGGTGATTAATTTCTTTGTCATTGCTTCAGAAACTTTTTTTGAAAGGTCAGTCTCTGAGCGAATATCTCGGCCAGTAATTATGCCGACTAATTTATTATTTTTTTCTACAATAGGAACACCCCCGATATTTTTTTCATCCATCAAGTTCATTACTTCTCTTAATGTTGCAGTTGGGGGTAGGGTATATGGATTTTTGATGATAGCATTTTCAGAACGTTTAACTTTTTTTACCTCTTCTACTTGCTCGCTGATAGACATATTCTTGTGAATTATTCCCAAACCTCCAACTTGGGCTATTGCGATAGCCAAACGTGATTCAGTCACCATATCCATAGCAGCAGAAATAATAGGGATATTTATTTTAATTTTCTTAGTAAGATAAGTAGATACTTCTACTTCTCTCGGTAAGATTTCAGAGTATTCTGGTACGACTAAAACATCATCAAATGTTAATGACTCCTCGATAATTTCTTTTTTAATAGTTTTCTTTTTCATCCCGTTTAGAAGTAGGTCGCGGTCATTTTTTAAATTACCTCTAACTACTATATTAAAATTATTAATTACTTTCTAACTATATCCCATTTTAACGCGCGACCGCGACTTCTAACGAGATTCATGCGTAGAGTATAACAAAAATCTATAAATTATTAAACTTTTTAACAAATTTGACAATTAATAAAAATGATATATAATGCGAATGTTATGAAAAAATCGATTATATTTTTATTTTCCCTCTTTTTCACTTTTTTTGGAATTTTATTAGTTCCAGACGAGACCTATGCTTCATGGGGTTATTCTTACAACCCTTCCTACAGTTTTCATAATTGTTACTATAATTGTGGTTATAATAATGGTAATTATGGGACTCAGCCTCCTTATGCTACTCAATCAGCTTATTTAAACCCTGATAGCTATGGTGTCCAACCTTCTTATGTGGTTCAACCAGCTTACCAAAATTCTAATAGCTATGGAACTCAGCCTCCTTATGCTACTCAATCAGCTTATTTAAACCCTGATAGCTATGGTATCCAGCCTTCTTATGTGGTTCAACCAGCTTACCAAAATTCTAATAGTTATGGAGCACAACCTTCATATCTAATTCAATCGTCTTACTCAAATACTGCTAATTATGATGCTCAACCAGGTTACCCAAGCCCTGTTGGTTATTCAACGTATTATGATAATTGTAATAATTATTATTAAAATTTTATTGATTATTTAATTTTCAATCCTAGCATCCAAAAACCCTCAATATCGATTGAGGGTTTTTAAATTGATGTATTAATTTTCTTCTTGAGGTTTTTCGATTTCAAGAGTCTCAATGTTTAGTGTTTCTCCAGTTATACGCATAACATCTTTATCTATTTTTTTAAATTCGTTGCTAGATTTATTGAAGTGATTTACTACAGTAGATATAGCATTACCAAGTTTTTTGTGAACTTCATCATATGATTGCAAATGTTTTCCAAGTTCTCCGACACGCTTCACAATATCTTTAGCCCCTTCTTCTATTTGCATAGCTTTCAATCCTTGAAGAACAGTCTGGAGATATGCAAGGAATGAAGTTGGGGAAACGATAATGACTTTGTATTTGCTTGCGGCACGCTGAATGAGGTTTTCTGTGTCTTCTGTGATTGCTCCAATTTTATTTATAAGCAAATCATAATAAATAGCTTCATGAGGAATAAACATAAAAGCGAAGTCCATTGTGTTTTGGTCTGGCTGAATATATTTGGAAGTTTCAACTATACGATTCTTTAAATCGTTAACGAAAACTTTTTCTAGACGTTCTTTTTCTGCTTTGTCATTTGTCTCTGATATACGGTTATAGTTTTCAAGTGAAAACTTTGAATCAATCGGAATAATTTTATCTTTTACAAACACAACTGCGTCTACAATATTTCCATCAGGGAAAGGATATTGCATTTGATAACTTCCTGGAGGCATGACGTTCTTTAGTAATGTCTCAAGATAATATTCACCAAGCACTCCACGTTGTTTTGGATTTTTCAATATATCTTGCAAGTTTTTCAATTGGTCGGCGAATGACACGACTTGTTTATTTGTCTCATCTAACCTCGTAATTTTCTCAGTAATATCGGCAATAATTCGTGAAGTCTCTGTGGACTGATAACGCATTGATTGATTCATCTCTTTTTGAGATTCTCCAAGTTTATTGTCAATTGTTCGGGAAAGTTCGTTTATTTGGTTTAATAATAGCTGAACGGATTTGTCATCACTCTTTTTCGGCTCTTTTTTCAAAAAGAAAAATAGACCTATAACTAAGACAATTAATATTCCAAGAAAAATTATTATGACTACATTCATATACTTATTATATCATATTATATATTTTAAATTTCCCAAAAAGAAAACGCCGCAACCTTTTGAGTCTTGGCGAGTCTTTGAATCTTAGCTTTTAAGGATTAAAGAGTTTTGCATATTTTTAATATACATTTTCCTCCTTCCGCTCCTAATACCAAAGCATAGCCGGAGAAATCTTTACAATGTACAAACACTGTATCCTCATTTGCCCTCAGGGTTAATTCCGCGGGAATATCTTCGATGATATTCCTTCCTGCTTTGAAATCATCAAGGTTTTCCTCTCTGATTTCTACATCAGCTTTGTCGTTAGTCTGTATTCCCATATTTACAAATTTTAGTCATGTTTATTCTACTTAATAAATAGAAAAAGTCAATTTTTCCTATTGTAATTTTCCTAAATGATATTTAAGTGTATATATCCAATCTTCTTCGGCTTCGGGGTTTGATTGTTCTTTTTGGGCGAGCATCCACTCCAAGTATCCTGGGTCAGCACGGGCGACATCAGCGACGGTCTTGCCGTTGTATTTACCGAAGTTAAACATATTCATAATAGACGGACGACTTGAGATATCTATCATTTTTTCTGTAGCCTTCTCTTCGCTTAATCCATCTTCTTCCATTATTTTTTTCAGAAGTCTTTCGTACAGTTTTTCAAGAACGAGTACATCACCTAGAGCATCGTGAGCTTCAGCTTCTATATCAATATCTAAATAGTATCGCAAAAACTGTAATCTATATTGAGGTATGACATTATTTTTATCTAAAAAACGAGCTACGCGAAGCGTACAAATAGTATTCGCTGGTATGATTCCTTCATTTTTGATTATTTCGTAATCAAATTTATTATTATGAGCCACCATAATAGAGTCGGGAGATTCAAGCATATCTTTAATTTTTTGGTACTCAGGACTTTCTTTGAATGCTTTTTTATCTGCAATCATTTTGTTGGTAATATGATGGACTGCTGAAGCCTCAGGTGGAATAGGAATAGATGGCTTGTATAATTCACAAAAAGTTTCCCCGTCTGTTTTGTAAGCAAGCTGACAAAGAAAATCTTTTGCTGGTTCGTTACCAGTAGTCTCAGTGTCCAAAAATATAATTTTTCTCATATTGCTATTTTAACATATTGTAGCAAAAGCAGATATATGAAAAATTATGAGTAGGTGTGGGCGCGCGCCGAGGCGAAGCCGAGGTAGGGATAAGCGAATAATTTTTCATATATCTGCTTTTGCTTACCTGCTGGAACTTGTTATAATTAAAATATGAATTCTGAAAATAGAATCTGTCAGAACTGCAAAGGTAATTTTACTATTGAGCCCGACGATTTCGGTTTTTACGAGAAAATAAATGTTCCACCTCCGACTTTTTGTCCGACATGTCGATTCCAAAGGAGAATGACTTGGCGTAATGATTGGCACTTGTTTAAGAAAAAAGATGCTCATACAGGTGAAGAAATATTCTCGTTTATACCGGATGAAAGTCCTGTGAAAATTTACGATAGAGATTATTGGATTTCTGATGCTTGGGATGCAATAGAATATGGAAAAGAATATGATTTTTCTAGACCATTTTTCGAGCAATTTAAGGAATTATTACTCACTGTTCCATTATCGGCCCACTCAATGATTAATATAGTAAATTGCGATTATTGTACGAATGCGAATGATATAAAGGGATGCTATTTAGTTAGAGGAGCAACTTCTACAGAAGATTCTGCTTATTTGATTTGGGATTATTCATCTAGGGAATGTTTAGATAGTCATATGACTGATCACTGTGAGTTAAGTTATGGAAATGTGAATACCACTACATGTTATAAAACTTTTTTCTCTGTTGATTGTGAGAATTCTCAAGAATTAATTCTGTGTAAAGACTGCGTAGGATGTAATAGTTGTATTGCTTCTGCTGGTCTTCGTAATAAATCATATTGTATTTTTAATAAAGAATACACAAAAGAAGAATATCTAAAAAAATTAAACGAATTTAATCTTGGCTCGCAAGAATCTTTCCAAACTTTAAAAGCAAAAGCATATGAACATTGGTTAAAATATCCACAGAAATTTATTCACGGACGTCAAAATGTGAATGTAAAGGGAGATTATATTTATGAATCAAAAAATGCTTTTGAATGTTTTCGAGTTAGGGGTGTTGAGAATAGTAAATACATTCAAAATATTTTGACTGGTCCAGCTAAAGATTGTTATGATTATTCAAATTTTGGGGAAAATTCTGAATTAATTTATGAATCTTTAGTAGTTGGAACTGGAATGTCAAACATAAAATTTTCCACACAAACTGTCAGGAATGGGAAAAACCTGACATACTGCATCTTTTGTTTTCCAGCTTGCTCAGACCTTTTTGGTTGTATCTCTCTTCGCAAAAAGCAATATTGTATTTTAAATAAACAATATACTAAAGAGGAATACGAAGAACTTGTTCCTAAAATTATAAAACACATGATGGATATGCCATATATTGATGAAAAAGGAAGAATATATAGATATGGCGAATTTTTCCCATCTGAATTTTCTCCTTTCCCATATTTAGCATCTGCGGCTTATGAATTCTTTCCACTAAGTGAGGAAGAAGCCAAGGCGCAGGGTTTTGTCTGGTATCCAACTAAAAAACAGGATTATCAGATTACTTTAAGAACGAGCGATATCCCGGATGATATAAAAGATATAAATAAAAGTATTATTAATGAAGTCATTGAATGTGCTCATAAAGGTGAATGCAAACAAGAGTGCACTGGTGCTTTTCGAATAATTGAAAAAGAATTTGATTTTTGTAAGCGAATGAATATTCCACTACCTCGTTTGTGCCCAAATTGTCGTCACTATGAACGTCTTTCTCTTCGTAACTTGCCTCATTATTTCCATAGGCAATGCCAATGCAAACTTGAAAATCATCCTCACGGAATAAATGGATGTGCAAATGAATTTGAAACTTCCTATGATCCCAAGAGTCCGGAAATAATATATTGTGAATCTTGTTATCAACAAGAAGTATATTAGAGGAATAATATTCCAACATTCTCAAGAATGTTGGAATATAAAATTAAACAATGCAAAATAAATCAGAAAAAATAATATGTTAGAAACTTTTGGATATATTTCAGGAATACTCTTTATGTTTTCAGCTGTTCCTTACGTGAGGAGTATTTTGAAAGGGAATACAAAGCCTCAAAGAATAACTTGGCTGATATGGACTGTCCTTGTTTTTATAGCTTTTTTCTCACAGTTAGCAAAAGGGGCTACATGGTCTCTCTTATTGACTGCTGGAGATGCAGTTACAATAGTTATTGTATTTATTTTTTCAATAAAATACGGAATAGGTGGTTTTGGGAAGATGGATATCATTTCTTTATTCGGAGCAGGTTTAAGTCTTGTACTTTGGTATTTTACTAATGAGCCAGCCATAGCATTATTTTTAATAATTTTTATTGATATTATTGGATCTAATTTAACAATTATAAAAACTTGGAAAAATCCTGAAACTGAAAATTGGGTTGGTTGGGCTATGTGCGGAGTTGGTGGAGTATTTGGGATTCTTTCAGTTGGAAGTTTTAATTTTATTCTTCTTGCTTATCCTTTGTATATTTGTTTAATAAATTCTTTAATAGCGTTAATAATATTAATCAGGAGTAGAATTTTGAAAAAAAATAATGAAGAGGTATAATATGCATATGTCATTACACGAACAAATAAAAAATAACATAAAAGAATCAATGAAGGCAGGGGATAAAGTTCGCCTTGAAGTTATGAGGGGGCTTGTGACGGCTTTTACTAATGAATTAGTAGCAACAGGAAAAACACCTCAGGATATGCTTGAAGACGTTGAAGCTATTAAGGTTATTACTCGAGCATCGAAGCAAAGGAAAGATTCTATAGAGCAGTTTGCAAAAGGTGGCAGAAATGATTTAGTTGAAGCAGAAACTGCCCAGCTCCATATCATTGAAGAATTTTTACCAAAATTGATGGAAAAAAGTGATGTAGAGGGATTTGTTAAAGAAAAATACGATGCACTTGAAGTTAAAGACCCAACAAAAAAAGGTATGTTTATGTCATCTGTAATGAAAGATTTAAAAGGAAAGGCCGACGGAAGTTTAGTGAAAGAGGTTGTCGATCAATTATTTAAATAGTAATGAGATATGAATCCCGTTAGAGATAAAATATGTTTTATTGAAATGATTATAATGGGAAATGAAAATAATGTATTTTGATGTATATTTAAAAAGTAACTACGGAAGTGTTTTATTGTTAAAAAGTAAGTAAGGTCGGGTATTATATTTTAAATTAAGATAGATAAGTGTTTTAAATAAACACTTCCTATCTCTAACGGGATGAAAATTATTTTACATTGGATTATTCTTTCGTTTGCTGTTTTTGCCACATCAAAAATTATTTCTGGAATAACTATAGACCCTCTCTGGGTTGCCCTTATTGTTGGGGCATGTTTAGCGCTGTTTAATATGATTATAAAACCAATTATAAATATATTAACTCTTCCAATTAATATTTTAACTCTTGGATTATTTTCTTTAGTTATAAATGGTGCACTTTTTTGGTATTTAGGGACTCTCATTAAAGGTTTTTCCGTCACGACATTTACAGCTGCTTTTATAGGAGCATTACTTGTTTCAATAATTAACTGGATACTAAATAAAGTATTCCATTTTGATTTATAATCATTATGGAGCATATCTCTATTGCAATAATACAACGTTTTGTTGAAGCCCACGCTAATTGGGCTTATATTTTTATAACTATTGGGGTCATAGTAGAAGGTGAAATATCTGTTATTCTTGCTGGAATTTTTTCTCATCTTGGAGCACTTAATCCATTTATTGCACTTCTATGTGCGGTTGTCGGAGGAGCCTCGAAATCATTTATTGGATATTCAGTTGGTTTACATTTACAACGTCATCATTCTCGTCAACCATTTCTACGATTTATGGAAAGACGTATCTCATACTTTCTTCCACGATTTAATAAAAAACCATTTTGGTCTATTTTTGTTTCGCGTTTTTTTATTTTCGGAATTGGATGGTTTACGACGATTTTTTCTGGATACAGAAAAATTCCCCTTAAAATTTTTATTAGAGCTGAAGCAATGTCACTTTCTCTTTGGTCAGTTGGGATGCTTGCACTAGGGTCATTTTTCAGTTATGCTGCACTGTCCATGAGTAGGGATGTTCGAAAATTTTTTGGAATAATATTGTTATGCTTTATTGCATTCTTCTTGCTAGAAAAGTTTATTGGATTTATTATAGAAGTAATAGAAGAAATTAAAGAAGATAAACAAAATCTATAAATATGCTTGCCCCATATTAAATTTTTGATAAATAAAGAATATAATAGATGAGGAACTAATAAAATAAAAGTCGAATAAGAACAAAATTAATATTTAAAATTTTAATACTGGGATGTCAATTTTCAAAAAAAACAAAATATGTGTAACTCACAATGGTGCTATTCATGCTGATGATCTATTTGCGACTGCGGCTCTTTCAATATTAAACAACGGAAATATAAAGATAATTCGTACCAGAGATCAAAATATATTTGAAAAAGGAGATTATGTTTATGATGTTGGAGGTGAAAATAATCCAGAAAAGAATAGATTTGATCATCATCAGAAAGGTGGAGGAGGCAAAAGAGAGAATGGTATTCCTTATGCCTCCTTTGGTCTCGTTTGGAAAAAGTTTGGTGAACAAATTTGTGAATCAAAAGAAGTGGCTGATTACATAGAAAGAAAAATAGTTTGTTCGATAGATGCCAGTGATGTTGGGTTTGATATTGTGAAACCATTAATAAAAGATATTTATAAATATTCAGCCGAAAGTGTCTTTCTTTCTGAGTTTCCAACTTGGAAAGAAGATAACCTAAATAAAGTAGATGAAATTTTTAACAAACAAGTCAAAAAAATAGTCCCATTGTTAAAGAGAGAGATTAAAATTGCCAAAGATGACTTAGAAGGCATTAATAAATTGATAGAATTTTATAATAAGTCGAAAGATAAAAGAATAGTTGTATCTGAAATCGATTTCCCTAGGTACTTACTACAAGATACATTATCAAAATTGACTGAACCTATATATTTAGTTTATCCAAGTTCAAAGTCTGATACTTGGAAAGTGGAGGCAATTAAAAAATCACCTGAAACCATGGAAAGTCGAAAGCCGTTTCCTGATTTGTGGAGGGGGTTTTTAAATGGAGATCCGAAAATTAAAGATGTTATTGGAATTTCTGATGTTATTTTTACTCATCCAACTGGTTTTTATGCTCAAATTAAATCAAAAGAAAGCGCCATTAAACTTGCTGAAAAGGCGTTATTAGCGTAAGTTAACTATATGTTTATAGATGAAATAAAATTTTTTGCAAAAGCAGGCCGTGGTGGAGACGGGGTTGTTCGTTGGCGTCGGGAGAAATTTATTGATAAAGGCGGACCTAATGGTGGGGATGGTGGAAGGGGTGGAGATATTTACGCCGTTGCTGTTTCAGATATCAACTTACTGTCAAAATACAAACACAAAAAAGAATTTAGAGGAAATGATGGATTTGAAGGCTCTGGTGGAAGTAAACATGGTAAAGATGGAAAAGATTTAATTATAGAATTTCCAGTTGGCTCTATTATTACAAATGTTGAAAGTGGTGGTTTTGTGTCGCTCGATGAAGCAGGGCAAAAAGAATTATTGCTTAAGGGTGGTCTTGGCGGTTTTGGTAATGAACAATTTAAAACTTCTATTAATACCACTCCAACAAAAGCGACTAAGGGTAAGACAGGAGAAGAGGGAAATTTCAAGATAGAACTTGAGCTTTTTGCTGATGTGGGCTTGGTTGGATTACCTAATGCTGGTAAGTCGTCACTACTTAATGCAATTACACACGCAACAGCAAAGATTGGAAGCTACCAATTTACAACTCTCGATCCAAATTTAGGTGATTTTTTTGGTTATACTATTGCTGATATTCCAGGTCTGATAGAAGGAGCATCAGCTGGAAAAGGATTGGGTACAAAATTTTTGAAACATATTAAAAGGACTAAAATGTTAGCGCATCTTATTTCTCTCGAGAATGAAAAGCCAATGGGAGTCTATAAGCAAATTCGCAAAGAATTGGGAACATACGACAAGACTCTTTTAGAAAAAAAAGAGGTAATTATTTTGACTAAAACAGACGTTATAGAAGATGTGAAGAAAATAGAAAAGGTAAAAAAAGAATTTTTAAAACTGCCTGTCCTCCGAGGAGGGAAGGAACCAGTTTTTACTCTTTCTCTCTATGATGATGTTTCAATAAAAAGCTTAAGAGACGAACTTGTAAAATTGTTGAGAAAAGGATAAACTTTTGGGAGTAGTAATCTTATTAACTTAATAAATCTTTATGAAAAAGAACAAATTATATATTGTTTTGTGGGTAGTTGTTGGTATTTTAATCCTTATAGGGGCATCTTATTTAGGAAGGAGTATTACTGATAGTCAGAATAAGGCAAAAGAAGGATTAAACGTTCCCAACGATTTTACTTTAAACGGGAATACCTGTCACAATAGGTCCAACTATTTTGTTGTAACTCGCGCAGATTTATCTGGTAGTAGAGGTGACGATATTTTAATAAAATATAAAGTTGGGGAAAGTAATAAAATAAAATGTGAATATCTAAAAAACGATGGTGATTTTGAACTTTTAAATACTCCCATAGATGCCCCTTCTATTTCTCAACATTTCTTGTCTTTGAATGACAATCTCTTAGTCGTTGATGAAGGGAATGGTACTATCCATAGTTTTACAATTTATAATTTGGATAAACGTGAAAAAGTTTTCAGTGATACTTATTCTGCAGAATCTTTCGATTTACAAGATAGTACATTAACTTATTGGCATAAAACAAACGATATACCAAATAAATTAAATTGTTCAAAGGTTGATGAATACAACAAAAGTGGAGGTGCCCAGATAGAGGCTAAAATGTCTTTCGACGTTTCAAATCCAAAAGATAGAGAGATAAATGAGTTTCGTTGTACTTCATTAGAATAGATTTATTTATAGGATAAAAACAATTTTTCGATTTATATTTTACTTGTAAAATTGTCTAGAAAATAATATAGTGTATGAGCTAATAGAATGCCCTGTTAGCTCAGCTGGTAGAGCAGCTCCCTCTTAAGGAGATGGTCGGGGGTTCGATTCCCTCACGGGGCACATATAAAAAACTTGAAAGTTTTTTATATGTGCCCCGTAGTAAGCAAACTTCTTTGCTTACGGGAGGGAAGCGAAAGATTTTTTGTTGCCGAATTTATGAGGCCGAAAAATACCAGCGACCGTAGGTCGTGATTCCCTCACGGGGCACAAAATATTATTACAAAAATATGAATTTTAATGAACGAATACAACCAAATAAAATAACTGAAGAAAAAGAAGATGAGTTAGATATTATTTTAAGAGAATATAATTCTCGAGATGGAAGCTTGCAGGAGTATTTGAAAAAATTAAAAGAAGGAGATGAAGAAAATGTTCAAAAATATTATCGAATTATAGAAAAGTTAGCTGACTTGGAGGAGAAAAAATTAAAAAGAGATCCTCGTGGTCCAAAGCAAACTAGGCCTAGGGATAAAGGAGAAATCAAACCACTAAATCCAATTAATAAAAGGGATAATAGTGAGCCTCTGCCATATTGGCAAAAATAGCTTTAAAAATAGACAAAAATCCCTTTTAAATAAAGGGTTTTTTTGTGGGTAAAAGAACTTGACTTCTTTTCTTATATGTATATAATGGATTCCACAGTCTGTTTATTCGGGCTGTTTTAATTTCTTTGAAATTTAAATAGGTAAACCCGTACACCTACTTTGTCATTGTTTTTTGTTCTGCCTCTAATTTATCATTATAAAGATATATTACTTAGTACAACATTTAAGCAAAAACAACATCATCTTGAAAAAACAGAACGATGATAAAGTAGGTGTTCGGGTAAAATCTAAACATCCTAGGAGTAGGTGTTTAGATAAATTCATAAATCAAGCAAGTCCGCCTAACTTTTTAAAAAAGTTATGGCGTGATAAATAAGAATCTCGCAGCGTGCGAGATATATTCCACCAGTGTGTGGAATGAATAACCAGTAAATGGAAGCAAAAGTATTTTTTCTTTTGTTCCGTTCTATTTTAAAGTAGAGTTTGATCCTAGCTCAGGATGAACGCTGGCGGCGTGGATAAGGCATGCAAGTCGAACGGATTTTATTTTTCCAATGATGAGATTATATCAAGTCAAAGGTCGTTTAAAATTAGTGGCGAACGAGGTAGTAATACACAGGAACTTCCCCCTAAGTCGCGAATAATTCACCGAAAGGTGGACTAATACGCGATAGTCTCTCCGGAGTAAAGTTTTTCGCTTAGGGAAAGGCCTGTGA